>RRZU012931622.1_pt1 | contig 12734 bp, 9 predicted proteins | sample 2165561 | NCBI WGS metagenome assembly RRZU01 (sample SAMN10456909, study PRJNA506462) | wastewater metagenome | isolation source: wastewater sludge | place: USA: Moscow, Idaho
CTGTCCGCCTGGGCCGTTCCAGAAGGCATAGCCCAGAAACTTGCGGCCCGAGCTCGGTGCGACGGCCGTTTTCGCTTCATTGACCTTCAGATGGAGTCGTGCGTAGAGCGTCTTCAGACCCGCCAGCACCCGTTCGCCCGCGCGGCGGCTGCGCACGTACACGTTGCAGTCATCCGCGTAGCGCACGAAGCGGTGGCCCCGTCGCTCCAGTTCCCGACCCGCTTCGTCCAGCAGCACATTGGCCAGCGGCGGCGGGCCGCCTTGTGGCGTGCCCTCGTTCCCTTCCATGACCACGCCGCCATCCATGATCCCGGCCTCGAGGTAGCGAAGGATCACCTGCAACACGGCCTTGTCGTCGATTCGCCCCGCCAGCCGCGGCCATCAGGATGTCGTGATGGACCCGATCGAAGAACCTCTCTAGATCCACATCGACCACCACCCGGCAGCCGCTCTGCACGTAACGCAGGGCTTCGTCCACGCTTCCTCCCCACGCTCGGTCACCCTCACGCAGTTGCGCTTCACTTCGTTCGCTGTGATCAACTTACAGCGGGACTCGCACCCGCAGGAGTGCGCCCATGCTGGGCGCACAAACAAAAAAGCCAGCCCGAAGGCTGGCCGGAGCGAAGCCGCGCAGCTTACTTCTGGGAAAGAACCCAGGCCACGAGTGTCTTGGCTTCCGCCGGGCTGACCTGCGGGTTGGGAGGCATCGGAATCTGGCCCCAGGTGCCGACACCGCCCTTGACGACCTTCTCGGCAAGCTTGGCTTCGGCAGTCTTGTCACCCTTGTACTTGGCAGCGACATCCTTGTAGGCCGGGCCGACAAGCTTCTTGTCGACGGCATGACAGGCCAGACAGTTCTTGGCCTTGGCCAGATCGGCACCGGCGTCGGCGAATGCAGCGGTGGAGCCCATCAGGCCGGCGATGGCGGCGACAGCAACGAGTTTCTTCATGTGATCCTCTTGGGTTGTGTGGCGAAAAAATATCAGGGAAGTCTAAACTTCCCCTGCGGGTTTGCCAATTCTCATGAGCTGCGCCTGAGGTGCCGGCCACGTGGCAAAGGGTCGCAAGGCCTCAACGCCAGAACCCGGCCAGGCGTTGACGCCAGCACGGCCGGGGCATGCTGAGGGGCTTCAGGCCCTCACCGGGTTCAGGGGGCGGAGGTCAGAAAGCGATGGCCACGGCAAACTGGAGACGGACCCGGTGATCACTCTGGCCATAGGCCAGGTCCACGGCGATCGGCCCCGCGGGGCTCCGCCAGCGCGGCCCGAACCCGTAGCCGAGGTTCATCTTGAACAGCTCCCGCTGATCGTTGGCATTGCCGGCATCGACGAAAGCCGCCACGCCCCAGTTGCCCTCGTACCAATGAACATACTCCGCGCTGGTGACGGCCAGGTAGCGGCCGCCGACGATCGCGCTGCCTTCGGTCACGCCGAGACTCTGGTAGGCGTAGCCCCGCACCGTCTGGGCGCCGCCGGTGCGGAACAGGAAATCCTGGGGAACACCATCGCGGCTGGCAGCGATGGTCATGCCACCCTCCGCCCTGAGAATCAGCACATCCCGCTCTCCAATCGGAAAGAAGTGCTGGTAGCGCCCATATAGCCGCACGAAATTGCGATCCGACAGGAAGGCACGGGACGCGCCCCCCAACTGGAGGTTGACGACCTGTCCGTGCCGCGGATCGAGCATGTTGTCGACAGCCCGATAGGTCCAGGACCAGTTGGCGGTGAGCGCCGAACGGCTGGAGCGGAGGCTGCCTTCCGGGGTCAGGATCTCTTGCTGGTAATTGAGGGCCAGCCGGTTCTCCATGCTGCCCCGGGGAATGGTCCGCACCACCCCGATGGACTGACGCTGGGTCTGCAGGCCCGAAATGTTGGTGTGCTCGGCAAGGGCGCCGACGCTGTCCAGATAGCCCGAGGCGGACGGCGGCAGGAAGACATCGGCGTAGCCCAGCTGGCGCCGCTGCTCGACGCGCACACCGCTGACCAGGTTCCAGGGCTGGCCCATGAAGTGGGCGTCCCGATAGCTGGTCTCGACCCGGTAGCCGGTATTGCTGCTGACGCCGGCCCCGAAGCCGATGCGCCGTGGCTTGGCCTCGGTGACGTCCACCCGCACCGGCACGGCGTCCGGAGTGGCGCTGCTACGATCGATATCGACAACCACCGAAGCGAAGTAGCTGGTGTTCTGCAGGGCCGTCTGGAAGCGCAGCAGCCGCTCCTGACTGTAGGGCTCGCCAAGCTCGGGTGGGCGATAGCGCTCGATGAGGCTGGCGTCATAGTCCGATAGCCCGTTGATCTGCAATGCCCCGAAGCGGAACACCGGGCCACTGTCCACTTCCACCTCCAGCCGGGCGCTGGCGGTCTCCGGGTCGATGAGGGCCCGACTGTCCGAAATGCTCGCAGCCGCGTATTCGCGGCTGGACAGGGCATCGAGCAGACGCTGTTTGGCAGCGTCCCAGTCGGCTTGCCGGAAAGGCTGTCCGACCGGCAAGCCCCATGCGGCCTGCAGCGCCGCCAGGCGCTGCGGGCGATCCCCACCGGAACCGGTGATGTCACCGGCGAAACGCAGATCGAGGGCCGATATGCTTGTCCTGCGCCCCGGCGTGACCACGACGCGCAGGCGCTCGCCCTCCAGATCCTGCCTTTCGATGGCCGGCGAAAAATACCCCTCGGTGGCGAGGATCTCGCGGATTTCCTTGCGCGCCCGACGCATCAGGGCAACCCGGCCGGCGGCATCCAGCACGTCCTCCGGGGGACGCTCAAGGAAATCAAGGTGCCTGACGAGCAGTGGGCGCAGGGTATCGGGGGCCTGGAGTTCGACCAGCGTGTCCGCGCCATGGGCAGGCACGCCCCCGGCAAGGGCGAGCAACACGAACGACAGGCGGAGAACGATGGAATGGCGCGGCACACGCGGATTCTAACAGCCGGAGCACCGCACCCGTTCAGACCTCTCCGAGCTGGAGCAGCCCGGCGTTGCCCCCAGTGGCGGTGACATTCACGCTGACGCAGCGCTCGACAATCAGGTGCTCCAGGGCATAGCGGGGATCCGGCACCAGGCAGGGCAGGATCGGCCCCTCCCGCCGGGCCAGCACGCTCCTCCAGGACGGGGCCTCGGGCACATCCAGAAGGGCCGCAGCCCAGGGCTGAACCAGCGCATCCGGATGCACATCGACCACCCCCTGCACGGCCGGCGGCAATGAACATCGCCAGGCCTCGGCTGCGGCGCTGGCGGCCAGCAAGAGGCGGTTGTCGGTGGCCAGTACGGCGGCCAGCTGGTGGAGCCACGCTGCAGGCGTGCTGGCCATCCCCAGGATCAGGCCCCGGGGATGGAAGCTGAGGGTGTTGCTCTCGCCCGTTGGCCCCGGCAAGGACAGCGCCAGCCCGGCCAGAGACGCCCGCCGGTAGGCCTCGATCGCCGCAAGCAGAGTGCCCCCCTCCTCCTCCGCCAACCCCGCCCCGCCAGCGCCGACCCACGCCTCCAGGCCGGCCAGCAGCGGGCGTGGAGGGCGCGGCACATCGGCCAGCGGCACCGTAGCCCCCCGCACCAGCCGGCCCAGCAGCAGCGGCCCGCCGGCCTTCGGCCCCGTCCCGGAGAGGCCCTCGCCACCAAAGGGCTGCACCCCCACCACCGCGCCGATCATGCTGCGATTGACGTAGATATTGCCCACCTTCATCCGCCCGATGATGTGCTGGGCGAACTCGTCAATCCTCGACTGGATGCCCAGGGTCAAGCCATAGCCCTGGGCCGACAAGGCATCCAGCACCGCGTCCAGATCCCGGGCAGCGTAACGGACGATATGCAGCACCGGGCCAAAGACCTCCTGACGCAGGTCCGCCGGAGACGAGATCTCGATCAGCGTGGGCGCCACGAAATAGCCTCCGGTACAGACGTCGGGAAGACTGCGGGTCAGCACACAACAGCGATTGGCACGCAGTGCATCGACGTAGGCGTCGATGCGGAGACGGGCAGCGGCATCAATCACCGGCCCCACATCGGTCGCAAGATCATCCGGCGGCCCGAGGCGCAACTCAGCCATGGCGCCATCCAGCAATTCCAGAACCCGATCGGCAATGTCCTCCTGCAGACACAGCAGGCGCAGGGCCGAACAGCGCTGGCCGGCCGAGTCGAAGGCCGACGTGATGACGTCACCGACCACCTGCTCGGGCAAGGCGGTGGAGTCGACGATCATGGCATTGATCCCGCCCGTCTCGGCTACCAGCGGCACATCACCCCGGCCCGCCAGCTGGTGGTGGATGGCGGCCGCCACCTTCGTCGAGCCGGTGAACAGCACGCCGCGAACCCGCTCATCCGCCACGAGCGCTGCGCCCAGCCCACCGCCTCCGGGCAAGCACTGCAGCACGGCACGCGGCACCCCGGCCTCGTGGAGCAGGGCAACGGCCCAATCGGCGATCAGCGGGGTTTGTTCGGCGGGCTTGGCGATCACGGGATTGCCGGCCGCCAGGGCGGCGGCAATCTGGCCGACGAAAATCGCCAGCGGAAAGTTCCAGGGGCTGATGGCCGCGACACAGCCCAGGGGAATGCTGCCCTCCAGGTCGCCGGCCCGCAGGCGACTGGCGTAATAGCGGCAGTAATCCACCGTTTCACGGACCTCCCCCAGCGCCGCAGGAATGGTCTTTCCCGCCTCCCGGACCAGCAGCGCCACAAGGGCATGTGTGCGGGCCTCAAAGGCCTGGGCAGCCCGCTCAAGACACAGGGCGCGATGCGCCGGCCCTGCCCCGGCCCAGTCGGGCGCTGCGTGCACGGCGGCCTGCAGGGCCGCCTCCACGTCGAGCGGCGTGGCGACACGCACGGCCCCCACCCGCTCGGTGCGGCAAGCCGGGTTGCAGACATCCACGGCACCGCTCATCCCGCCCGGGTCCACGCCACTGACCCGCGGCTGGACCTCCAGGACCACTTCCCGGCTTCTCGCCAAAGCAGCCTGGAAGGCCCGCCGGACAGGAGCCGCCGCCAGATCGAAGCCCCGGCTGTTGCGACGCCCGGGGTACAGGTCTTCAGGCAGGGGGATGCCCGGATGGGGATGCCCGGCCCCCGCCCGCACCTGCACCAAGGGATCGGCAACAAGAGCGGAAACAGGCACGCCATCATCGACAATGCGATTGACGAAGCTGGTGTTGGCCCCGTTTTCGAGCAGTCGACGCACCAAGTAGGCCAGCAGAGTACGGTGACTGCCCACCGGGGCATACACCCGCACCGGCCGTCGCAAGCGCGCATCCTCCGCCCCGACCAGTTGGCGGTAAAGGCTGTCCCCCATGCCATGCAGGCACTGGAACTCGTAATCCCCGGGCCGGAACGCCCCCCCCGCCTCGACAATGGCCGCGACCGTATGGGCGTTATGGGTGGCAAACAGGGGAAACACTGCGTCGGGCACTGCCAGCAGGCGTCGGGCGCAGACCAGATAGGCCAGGTCGGTATGTGCCTTGCGGGTATAGACGGGATAGTCGATCAGGCCGTCCTGCTGGGCGCGCTTGATCTCGGTGTCCCAGTAGGCGCCCTTGACCAGGCGCACCATCAGGCGCCGCCGGTGGCGACGCGCCAGGGCAACCAGCCATTCGATAACGACCGTTGCCCGCTTCTGGTACGCCTGCACCACAAAACCCAGGCCCGACCATTCGTCCAGCGCGGGGTCTGCCACAAGCGCGGCAAGCACGTCGAGAGACAGGTCCAGCCTGTCCGACTCCTCCGCGTCGATGGTCAGACCAATATCGTGTCGCTTGGCCAGCAGGCACAAATGGCGTACCCGGGGCAGGAGCTCATGCAGCACCCTGGCGTGCTGGGACCAGTGATAGCGCGGATGCAGGGCCGACAGCTTGATGGAGATGCCGTTGCCTTTATGAACACCCCGCCAGCGGTCGTGACGGCCGATGGCATGAATGGCGTGGGCGTAGGCGGTAGCGTAGCGCGCCGCCTCGTCGGCCGTCACGGCCGCCTCCCCGAGCATGTCGAAGGAATAGCGATAATCCGCCGCCGCCCCCGTTGCGGCGCACTCCAGCGCCGCTTCGATGGTCTCGCCAAGCACGAACTGCTGCCCAACAAGACGCATCGCGTAATCCATGGCTTCCCGAAGCAGCGCCTCCCCACCACGAACGGCGATGCGCTGAAGGGCGTGGGGAACCTTCTCCGCCTCATCGGGAGCCAGCAGGCGCCCAGTGAGGGCCAGACTCCAGGCAGCCGCATTGACGAACAAGGACGGGCTGTGGCCCACATGAGCCGACCAGTCACGGGCCCGCAGCTTGTCCCGGATCAGGCGCAGGCGGGCATCATCATCGGGCACCCGCAGCAGGGCCTCGGCAAGACACATCAGGGCCACGCCTTCGCTGCTACCGAGGGAAAACTCGTTCATCAGCGCATCGACGCCTCCCGACCGGCGGCGGCGCTGACGTACGCCGGTGGCAAGCCGCTCCGCCAGCAAGGCAATCCGCTCCGCCTGATCCGCAGAGGGCTGAGGCGCGCCAGACAAGGCCTGTACGGCCTCGGCCTCGGGCCGTCGCGCGACGGCCTCCATGGCCTGGCGCAAAGCCACCAGCTCGGCCTCCGGAGAGGAATGGTCGGGATCAGGGGCAACAGTCATGAGATCACCTGACAAGAATCGGCACACGCCAATGTCAGGTTCGACCAGCCCAAAGAAAAACGATTCAACCGGCGCCGCAAACGGGCCGGATGAATCGTCAGAAAAGCAGGATCAAGCCTCGAGGTGGTAGGAGACGACCCGTTCGACCTCGTTGCGGGAGCCCAGGATGACGGGCACGCGCTGATGCAGCTTGCTCGGCTGGATATCGAGGATACGCTCCCGCCCGGTGGAGGCCGCCCCGCCGGCCGCCTCGACGATCATCGCCATCGGATTGGCCTCGTACATCAGGCGCAGCTTGCCGCCCTTGTCCTTCATCTTGCTGTCCATGGGGTACATGAAAATGCCGCCCCGGGTCAGGATACGGTGCACGTCGGCAACCATGGAGGCCACCCAGCGGGTGTTGAAATCACGCCCCCGCGGACCTTCTGCACCGGCCTTCAACTCGCTCACGTAGCGCTGGACGGGAGCCTCCCAGAAACGCTCGTTCGACGCGTTGATGGCGTATTCCCTGGTGTCCTCCGGAACCTTCATGTCCGGGTGCGTGTAGATGAAGCTGCCCATCTCCCGATCCAGCGTGAAGCCGTGGACGCCATCCCCCACCGTCAGCACCAGCTGGGTGGACGGGCCATACACCGAATAACCGGCGGCCACCTGGGCACTGCCCGGCTGCATGAAATCCGCCTCGGTGGCGGCATTGACGCCTTCAGGGCAACGCAGCACCGAGAAAATCGTACCGACCGAAATATTCACATCGATGTTGGACGAACCATCCAGCGGATCAAACAGCAGCAGGTAAGCACCCTTCGGGTATTCACCCGGAATCGGCCGGATCTCCTCGACCTCTTCGGAGGCCATCGCCGCCAGATGCCCGCCCCACTCGTTGGCCTGGATCAGGATGTCGTTGGCGATCACGTCAAGCTTCTTCTGGGCCTCACCCTGCACGTTGTCGCTGCCGGCCTCGCCCAGCACACCGGCCAGGGCGCCCTTTGAGACGTTCACGGCAATCGCCTTGACCGCCCGGGCAACGACCTCCATCAGCAGACGCAGATCGGCACTCATCAGCCCCTTGCGCTGCTGTTCGATCAGAAATTGGGTAAGCGTGACACGACGCATGACTCGACTCTCCGGAATAACCTGTGAAAGCGCGGATTATCGCCCGGATCGAGGCCTTTCGTCGTTTATGATTGCGGGCCGGATTCCGCAAGGGCGAATATCCGCCCTTCTCCGTAACACTGTTCACAAGGCATCATGGAAGTTCTGGTCATCGGCGCCGGCTTGGCGGGCGTCACAAGTGCCTGGTATCTGGCGCAGGCAGGTTGCAGTGTCACCGTCGTGGAGCGGCAGCCCGGACCCGGGCTGGTAACCAGTTTCGCCAACGGCGGCCAGATTTCCATCAGCCACCCCGAGCCCTGGGCCAACCCTTCAGCGCCCGCCACCATCCTGCGCTGGCTCGGTCGCAAGGACGCCCCGCTCCTGTTCCGCCTGCGCGCCGATTACAAGCAGTGGCGCTGGGCCGCGGCCTTCCTGCGCGAATGCCTGCCCGGACGGAGCCTGCGCAACACGGCGGCCATCGCCAACCTCGCCATCTACAGCCGCCAGGAGTTGCAGGCACTGCGGGCAGCGACGGGCATCCAGTACGAATCCAGCGACGCCGGCATCCTTCATCTCTTCCAGAGCCAGCGGGAATTCAGCACCGTTCCTGCGCGCCAGAAGGAGCTCGAAGCGCTGGGCATCCGCGCCCGGACGCTCACGCCCGACGAAGCCGTCGCCCTCGAACCCGCGCTCACTCCCCTTCGCTCACGCCTGGCCGGTGTCATGCACGGCCTGGACGATGAGAGCGGCAACGCCCACCTGTTCTGCCGTGAGCTGGCAGCCAAAGCCCGGGAAGCCGGGGTGCGTTTCATGTTCGATGCGCGCATCTACGACTTCGACATGATCCGCGGCCGCATCCGCGGCATCCGCGTACTCGATGCAGACCACAAGGCAGGCGTCCTGCAGGCCGATGCCGTGGTCGTCGCGGCGGGCAGTTACAGCCCGGCGCTGATCGCCCATTTCGGGGTGCATCTGCCGATCTATCCGGTCAAGGGGTATTCGATCACCGTCCCCATCGTGAATCCGGAGCGGGCGCCCAGACACAGCCTGACGGACGAGTCCCGCCGCATCGTGTGCTCGCGGCTTGGTGATCGATTGAGAGTGGCCGGCACGGCCGAGCTGAACGGCTTCGATCTCAGCCCCAACCCGGCACGCAGTGCCAGCATCGTGAAGTGGCTGGAAGAACATCTGCCCGGTGTCGCCGACCTGGAGCAGGCCGAGCACTGGTGCGGCCTGCGGCCCGCCACCCCGAGCAACGTGCCCCTGATCGGGCGCACACGCATCGACAATCTGTATCTGAGCACCGGCCACGGCACTCTGGGCTGGACCCTGGCTTGCGGTTCGGGGCGGGCGCTTGCCGACATCATGACCGGCCGAACACCCGAGCCGGCTTTCCCCTTCCGCACCTGAACGGAGCGGACGCGAAGATCAGCCCTCTGCGGACTCCTCGAACAGGATCCGATAGACAAAGGCCGACAGCACGACCTGCTCGGCATGGGGCAGATCTTCGAACTGGACCCCATGCTGGACCTGGGGCGTCACGCCCTCCGCTGTCGCGGTGGCGTGAACGGAGCGCAGCACGGCAGGAATCGTCAGGAACTGCTCCCCATCACTTACCACCACGCGGAACTTGATCGCCAGCCGGTCATCCTTGACGCCTATCGGTGACTTGCCGATGAGCATGGCGCCGCCGGTGCTGAGGTCCAGGATGGTCGCCGCATGCGAACGCCCATCGACACCTGCGACGGCAGCGATGAGATTGACCCGCGCCCGCGCGCCCCGACGGACCACCAGGCCGCGAACACTGTTCGGGTAGGTCAGGTGCAGGTGCGGAAAAGGTACATTGGCCACCTTGAAAATGGTCGCGCCGAAGGCGAAAACGCTCTTTCCCGAAAACATGCGCACCACAAAGCTCTGCCCCTCCCGCATCAGCAGAACCTTGCCGTCCTGGGTCGGAGTGGTGACGATGACGCTCTTGCCCTTGAGGTAACCGATCAGCTTGACGTAATACCGCGACTGACCGCTGTCGCTCTGCGTCTGTAACTGCAGCGTATCGCCAATATCCAGCTTGATCTCGTCAAAGCTGCACATGTCGTCCGCTGGACGATCGCCCGACTCCTGGTTCGGGCGGGTCTCGCTCAGCTGCAGTTTGCGGAAAAGCCCGCGCTCCATGAGCGCCTTTTTCTGGGATTCAGTTTCGACCACGACGCCGCGAGCCAGCAGAAGCTGACGGCGATCATCGTAAAGGGGCCAGGGTACCGGGCGGCCGACCTCAACCTCACCGCTATTGACTCGAACAAAGGACATCGCACACCCACCCACGGGATTCAAGTGCAAGTCATATCGTCACCCAAAGCAGGGACTTTAGCCCTTGCCCCGACTACTTTGCAGCAATGCCGGGCACAGCGGAAGCAAGGGTGATTCGGGGAGGACGCAGAACAACGCCAAGCGGGAAGGTTTCAGAGCGAAACCGGGGAGGGAAGCCGGAAGGCTTTACGCCCGACCCGCGACGGGGCCGGGGCACACTGAATGAAGCGGCTGACTGACCTGTCAGGCCGGTTGGCTGTCCGCTTTCTGGGTGGGGGGCGTGCAGCAGGCCGAAGATCCGTCCTCACACCCTTCCTGGGGCGGCTTACGAATCTCCCCCGTCTGGGTGTCGAAGCCGATCGAGTCGATGTAGGCGGCAAGAGCGGAATCCATGGTGGCGACGTGATTGTCGAACCAGATCGGCAACTCCTGAAGCAACTGACGCCCAAGAGCGGCATCACCCCGCTCCATGCGCTTCCGCACATCACGGCAGACGGCCAGGACGCGATCATGCTCGGCCTTGTGACAACCCGGAAAGCCGATCAACTCCATCCAGCGGTTTTCCTGGTCGAAATGCTCGACGGTGTGCGCGATGAACGCATCCATCTCGATCAGCTGAGCTTCACCAGAAGCCGCCAGCAGGCGGTTGTAGGCATCGACGAACTCTTGATGAGTATCGTCCATCGGCTCCAGACCCAGAGCCAGTTTGTCAGTCCATTCCATGGCAGCCATGCGCTGAAACCTCGAGAATTGAAAAATTGCGCGCCACTTTATACCCGGGCAAAACCGGCCTCCCTGAGCAAGATCAAGGGCCGGAGGTATCCCGCCGAGCTTACTTGACCAGCTTCAGATGGCTGCGAAGCCCCGCCTTGGCAGGCTCGGTCGATGCTTCCTGGGCCGGAGAAGCCTCGGCGGTATCGTCTGCCGCGTCGATGGCAAATTCCGCGCTCTCCTCCCCGGCCTCGTGCTCGGAACCGGAGACCAACTCGAACGCCATGCCATGGCCATTCTCCCTGGCATAGATGGCGGACACATTATCGACTGGGACGGAGATATTCTGTGCGACGCCACCAAAGCGGGCTTGAAAGGCGATCAGCTCGTTGCCCATCACCAGACTCTGGGTGGCGTCCGGCCCGATGTTCAGAACGATCTGGCCATCCTGCACAAAGCTGCGCGGCACCATGGTGCGGCCGTCAACCGCTACGGCGAGATAGGGTGTCAGCCCCTGATCGACACACCATTCATGAATGGCACGAATCAGATAAGGCTTGGTGGATACGTCGCTCATGACCGGGACCTTGAAGACAAACGAGGCCGAGAGAGGGGCCACGGGAAAGACAAAGAATGAACAGGGCCGCGACAGCGCGCGGCCCTGGATGCGGAACTCAGCGACGCATGACCTTTTCGGAGGGTGTCATCGCATCGATGAAACCCTGACGACTGAAGATACGCTCGGCATACTTCATCAAGGGCGCGGCGGAACGGGGCAGCTCGATACCGTAATGGTCGAGACGCCACAGCAGGGGGGCGATGGCCACGTCCAGCATGGAGAACTCTTCGCCCAGCAGGAATTTCTGCTTGGTGAAGATCGGTGCCAGCTGGGTCAGCTGATCGCGGACATGAGCACGCTCCTTGTCGGCGCCCTTGGGGTTCTTCTCCAGGGCTTCGATATGGGAGAACAGCTCAAGCTCGAAAGTGTGCAACAACTGACGGGCCCGGGCACGCATGATGGGGTCGGGCGGCATCAGTTGGGGATGCGGGAAACGCTCGTCGATATACTCGTTGATGATATTGGACTCGTAAAGCACGAGGTCACGATCAACCAGCACCGGAACCCGGTTGTACGGGTTGATGACGGCGATGTCTTCCGGCTTGTTGAAGAGATCGACATCAATCACCTGGAAATCCATGCCCTTTTCAAAGAGCACGATACGGCACCGGTGACTGAAAGGATCTGTCGTTCCGGAATACAAATTCATCATCGTTGTGTTACCCCACGAATACTCGGTATCACGCACCACGCGACGGGCGCGTGGTGCGTCTTGCTCAGTGACAGCAAGTGACTGCATCGGCGAAACCTTCTGCCGATTAGTGGATGTCTTTCCAGTAATTCTTCTTCAGAAGATAGGAAAGCACGAAGAGCAGACCCAAAAAGGCAATCACCGCAGTACCGATGTTCTTACGCTTCTCGGCCATCGGCTCGCCCATCCACACCAGGTAGGAGACGAGGTCGGCGCTTGCCTTGTCGTACTCTTCCTTGGAGAGCTTGCCCGGCTTCGCCAGTTCAAGGGAGATCTCCTTGATCTTGCCGCCATGGCCGTCATCCTTCTCGCTGACCTTGGCGATCTGCTCGCCTTGCAGTTCATAAAGGACATGGGGCATGCCCACGTTCTCGAAAACCACGTTGTTCCAGCCGGTGGGGCGCTCGCTGTCGCGATAGAAGCTGCGCAGATAGGTGTACAGCCAGTCCGCACCGCTGCCGAACTCGGACGCACGGGAGCGCGAGATCACGGTGAGGTCCGGAGGTGCAGCACCGAACCAGGCTTTGGCTTCATCCCGCTGCATGGCGATGCGCATCGGCTCGCCAACCTTGTCGGCGGTGAACATCAGATTGTCCTTGATGGCCTGCTCGGACAAACCCAGTTCCTGGAGCCGGTTGTAGCGCATGTAGCTGGCGCCGTGACAGTTCAGGCAGTAATTGACGAAGAGCTTTGCACCATTCTGCAGTGCAGCCGGATCGGTGGACACC
>RRZU011628111.1_pt1 | contig 12733 bp, 17 predicted proteins | sample 2165561 | NCBI WGS metagenome assembly RRZU01 (sample SAMN10456909, study PRJNA506462) | wastewater metagenome | isolation source: wastewater sludge | place: USA: Moscow, Idaho
CTGGCCGAGGAAAAGGCCAATGGCGGCAAGCTGCCCCCGCCGCCGCCCGAACCCGTGCCGGAGGATGGCGAGGACGTGCCCCCGCCCCCCGAATGAGCATTCTGGAAGCTGCGCCCGCGAAACTGAACCTCGCCCTGCATGTGACCGGGCAGCGCGCTGACGGCTATCACCTGCTGGATTCGCTGGTGGTCTTTGCCGCTGTCGGCGATGTGGTCCAGCTGGACCCCGGCCCCTTGTCGCTGCGGATTGAGGGCCAGTTCGGCGCCGGGTTGCCTTTGGAGGATAACCTGTGCCTCGACGCGGCGCGTCTGGTTGGCGCAGATGCCGCGATCACGCTGGTGAAGAACCTGCCGGTGGCCTCGGGCATCGGTGGCGGGTCTGCCGATGCGGCCGCCGTGCTGCGCGGTCTGGCGCGGATGGGGGTTGCGCTGCCCGCGCATCCTGAACGGCTGGGGGCGGATGTGCCGGTCTGCCTTGCCTCGCGTCCCCTGCGGATGCGCGGCGTGGGCGAGGTGCTGGACGCGGTGCCCGAGATGCCCGATCTGCATCTGGTGCTGGTCAATCCGGGGGTCGGGATCTCGACCCCGCAGATCTTCAAGGCTTTGGCGTCCAAGGACAATCCGCCTTTGCCGCCGATGCCGGACCGCTTTGATCTGGCGGGGCTGGTCGATTACCTGAAAACCTGCCGCAATGACTTGCAGGCCCCGGCCATCGCGCTGTGCCCCGACGTGGGCGAGGTGCTGGAAGCACTGGAAGCCGAAGGCGCGCTGTTGGCGCGGATGTCGGGATCGGGGGCGACCTGTTTCGGGATTTTCGCCGATGCTTCGGCCGCCGGGCTGGCGGCTTACCGGATCGGGACCGGGGCCGATTGGTGGATCACCCCGACAGCCCTTGCCGCACCCCCGGCCCCGTTCTAGCTTACCCGCAGGAGGTGCCGACATGCTGAGACTTGGCGTCAATATCGACCACGTGGCCACGATCCGCAATGCACGCGGCACGCCTTGGCCCGACCCTTTGCGCGCAGCCTTGCTGGCGCAAGAGGCCGGGGCCGACGGCATCACCGCCCATCTGCGCGAAGACCGCCGCCACATCACCGATGCCGATATCGACGCGCTGATGGAAGGCCTGCGGCTGCCGTTGAACCTTGAAATGGCGGCGACGGCGGAAATGCAGACCATCGCGCTGCGTCACAAGCCGCACGCCATCTGTCTGGTCCCCGAAAAGCGCGAAGAACGCACCACCGAAGGCGGCCTTGATGTGGCCGGGAACGACCAAGCCCTTGCCCGCTATATCGCGCCCCTGCGCGAGGCGGGCAGCCGGGTGTCGATGTTCATCGGGCATCAGCCGGAACAGATCCGCGCCTCGGCCCGGATCGGGGCGGCGGTGGTGGAGCTGCACACTGGCGCCTATTGCGATTACGACACTGAAGGCCTGATCAAGGAACGCGACGCCGAACTGGCCGCCATCCGCGACGGCGCGGCGCTTGCGGCGTCCTTGGGGCTAGAGGTTCACGCGGGCCACGGCCTGACCTTCGACAATGTCGGCCCCATCGCCGCCATCCCCGAAATTGCAGAGCTGAACATCGGCCATTTCCTGATCGCCGAATCCGTCTTCATCGGCCTGCCCGAAGCCATCCGCGAAATGCGCCGCCTGATGGACGAGGCCCGCGCGTGAAATCCCTGCTGGCCCTGATGTTGCTGGCTGCACCTGCGGCGGCGCAATCGGTGGGCGATTGCGGCGATTGGACGGTTGCCCAGAACCTGCCCGAACCGTGGGAAAACCACACCGCCACCTATGCCGAGGGCCAGATCCGCGTGGCCGTGCTGGACACCATGGAACCGGCGGCGGCGGCCATGCACCTGCTGGTGATCTCGCCCCCCTTGGACGAGGCGGGCGGGCGGCAGTGCAAGGTGGTGTCGCTGTCGGGCGGCGAGGGGCGGCCCTCGGGCTTTCTGAACATTGATTTCGGCGCGCGCGAGGCCAGCTATGACCCCGCGCGCGGATTGGTGCTGTCCATGCCGGTCGAGGCCTTCAACCCCGGCACAAGCGCGGGCGATCAGGGCGAATTGACGGTGACGATCAACCAATCCTCGGGCGAGGTGACGGCAGAGGTTACCGGATCGTGATCCTTGGCATCGGCACCGATCTGGCGAATATCGACCGCATCCAGGGTGTGCTGAACCGGCACGGCGACCGCTTTCGCAACCGGGTCTTCACGCCGATCGAACTGGCCAAAGCCGCCCGCCGCAAGGACGAGGCGGGGACGCTCGCCAAGCGTTGGGCCGCCAAGGAGGCCTGTTCCAAGGCGCTTGGCACCGGGCTGGCCATGGGGATCAGCTGGAAGGATATGGCGGTGTCGAACCTGCGCAGCGGTCAGCCGGTGATGGCGCTGACCGGCTGGGCGGCGGAACGGCTGGCCAAGATGACGCCGCCGGGTCACGAGGCCATCGTCCACGTCACCTTGACCGACGATCACCCTTGGGCGCAGGCTTTCGTGGTGATCGAGGCGCGGCCACTCGGCGGCCTGCCGGGCTAGAACGGCACGCCCTCGGACAGGCTGGGCAGGGCGATATCGGCAATCCGGGCGCGCAGGGCCATGGCCGGGTCGCTGCCGGACCTGATGAAATCGCGCGCATAGGTGATGTTCTGCGCCAAATCCAGCAGCGCCATCGCCGCGAGGATTTGCGACGGGCTGCCGCCGACATAGCTGCCCATCCCCTGCGCCTTGATCTGGAAACGGTCGGGCGGGGGCGGCACGGGCTGGTCGGTGCGGGCGGGGACGGCGCGCAGCAGCTCGTCCCGCGCGCTGCGCAGACAGACTGAGGCATTGCCAGCGCGGCACAGGGCCTCGATCTGGGGCGCAGGCATCAGGTCGGTCAGCGGGGTCAGCGGATATTGCGCAAAATAGTCGTCGCAGGCCAGCAGATCGCCCTGCGCGCACCGGGCCTTGACCGGCTGCAACGGTTTGAAACTGTCGGGCGGCGGCAGCGCCCGCAGGCAGCTTTCGGCCCTGCCAGCGGCGCAGGCGAGGCGGGTGAATTCCTCGGCCTTGTCCGCATTTTTGGCAACCAGAACGCAGTCGGGGCGGATGACATCGCTGGGCAAGGCGCAGGTGGTCTGAAGCCCGTCGCGATACATCCGGGCAAGGTCGGCGCAGACCTCGGCCTCGCCGCCCGCGCGGCATTGGGCCACCATGGGGCGGATGGTGTCGATCCGATAGGCAAGTGCCGTCAGCGGGCCGATGCCGCCCCACAGCACCACGCCTGCGCCAAGGCCGATGAAGATCATGGCGAAGGTCTTCTCGCGGCGGCCTTCGGGGGAAGCGGGGTCGTCGATCTGGCGGTCGATCAGCCAAAAGGCTAACAACATGCCCCCGTACCAGACCACCAGAAAGACAAGCGCGATCAGGGCAGAGGTCATGCGCGGGCCTTTCCCTGCGCCACAGCGCGTGCCCTATTCGGGGCGCAGGCTGGCTTCCATCTGGGCCGCACGGCGGCGGGCACGGGCGGAATAGATCAGCGTTGCCGAATAGATCACCAGCGCCAGCCAGATCATCGGGAAGGCGATGCGCTTGGCGCCCTCGAACGGTTCACCGAACAGCCAGACGGCAATCAGGAACACCATGGTGGGGGTGATGTATTGCAGGATGCCGATGGTCGACAGCCGCAGCAGCTTGGCGCCATTGGCATAGAACATCAGCGGAATCGCTGTGATCGGGCCGCAGCCGATCAGCAGCAGGGTGTCGCGCCAATCCTTGCCGAAATGGCCCTGACCCTGGCTGGTCAGCCAGATCAGATAGACCACGGCGGGCGGGGTCAGCAGCAGCACCTCGAGTGTGAAGCCCTGGTTCGGGCCCAAGGGCAGGCTGCGCTTGAAGAACGCATAGAAGCCCCAGGACAGGGTCAGGCCCACGGCCACGGCGGGCAGTTTCCCAGCATCGACCGTCAGGATCACCACGGCGGCGGCGGCGATGGCGATGGCGACCCATTGCATCCGCGTCAGCCGTTCGCCCAGCAGAAGCGCGGCGAGGCAGACCGAAAACAGCGGGTTGATGTAATAGCCAAGCGCGGCTTCCAGCGCGTGACCATTGCCGATGGACCAGACATAGATCAGCCAGTTCACGCTGATCAGCGCCGCCGTCAGCGCGGCCATCGCCAGCAGGCGCGGCCGCTTGATCGCCGCGCGGATGTCGCTGGTGCGGCGCTGATACAGCAGCACCGCAGCGGCGATCGGCAGGGACCAGATGACACGATGGGCGATCACCTCGGACGGGGGGATATGCGCCATCGCCTTCATATACAGCGGCAGCAGCCCCCAGATGACATACGCACCCAGGGCAAAGGCATAGCCTTTCGGCGAATCAGTGGCTTGCGGCTGTGTCGACATGGCCGCGACACTAGCGCGCACCCTGGGCGAAGTGCAGGGGAAATCGACAGGATAGCTGACCTGTTCGGGCGGGTTCCGGATGGGTTCCGGGTGGGTTTTGGGGGGCCGGGATCGGCATTTTTTCACCGACGCGCCCAGACGGTCCGAAATCAGGTGAACCCGGCCGGTCCGGGCAGCGTTACCTTTGCGATTCCCTTGGATGATAGAGGTATATCCATGTTGAAGACGTCCATTCTGACCCTGTCGCTGGCCCTTGCTGGCACCACTGCTTTCGCCCAGACGGCGGCGCCGGACCCGGATGCTGCAGCTGCTGCGGCGAAGAACCAGCTGGGCATTCTGGAATATTGCCAGACCGAAGGGCATATCGAAGGCACCGCGGTCGAGATTCAGGCCAAGATGCTGGAGATGGTGCCGGCGGCGCAGAATCAGGAAACCGTCGACGCCGCCTATGCCAAGGGCAAGGAAGGCACCGTCAGCGCCATGGGGATCGAACAGACCCTGGCCGACGCCGCCACTGCGCAGAAAACCGATGTGAAGGCGCTGTGCGGCCAGCTGGCCTCGCTGGTGGAACAAGCTGCGGCGCAAATGCCGAAATAAGACCGTTTAACGGGTCTGTTTGCCGCCGGGGCCGTTGGGCCTCGGCGGCTTTTTCATGGCCGGGTTTCGTGGCAGGCCGTGGTGGCGCGGTCAGGAGGTTTCGATGCGGTTTCCCTTGGTTTTGTTATTCACCCTGTGGCCGCTGGCCGTCGCTGCCAATGACTGCGACGGGCGCGCGCCTGCAATCATCCGCGCGGCCTGGCCCGATGCGCAGCCTGCTGGTGACGAAATCACCATTGAGGGGCGGCGGGTCAGCCTGTCGGACAGTGATCCGCACCGCGTCTTCTGCCGCCGCTGGCCCGCCCATCCCCAGCTTCTGCTGGCCGCCGTGCCGATGATACGGCCCGAAGGCACGGCGCAGGAATATGACCGTCAGGGCGATCTGGAGGTGCTGGTGCTGGACGCGACCAGTCTGGCCCCGCAGGCGCGGCTGCGGCTGGCGGATTTCATCCTTGAGGACGCGATCATGCTGGCCGGTCTGGGCTTTGATACCGCGCCTTACCGGCTGTTCGGCGACCGGCTGGCCTTCGGCATCCGGCGCGAATTGGCGGGGGAATCGCGGCCAAACCCCTACGGGCAAACCGACCTGACGCTGTTCGATCTGCAAGGCGACCGGCTGCGGCCGGTCCTGTCGGGGCTGGTGGTGACGCAATCCACGGGCGAATGGGACATGGACTGCACCGGCAGTTTCAAGACGCTGACGCGGGTTCTGGATCTTGCCCCCAATGCGCAGGCGGCGGATCTGGTGGTGCGCGGCACCGTGCAGCACCGCACCAACCGGGCCGAAGGCGGCGCCTGTGTCAGCGCCGAGACGACCGAGACCCTCGCCCCCTTCACCTTGCAATATGACGGCAACATCTATCCGCTGCCGGAAAGCCCGCCGCCCGCCGCGCGCTAAGCCAGCCCGCTTTCGTCCAGCAAGGTCTGGCCGCTGCGGCTTTCGATTTCGATCACCCACAGATCGGGGTCGAAGCTGGATTGGCGGCGAATGGTCTCGTCTATGTCGCGTTCGGGGCCGCTGGCGATCTGCGTCCATGGGCGCAGGTCGGTTTCAAAATCCCATTCCCGCCGCCACAGCGTCGCATTGCCGTCCAGCGTGGCGCATTTCACCAGCACCGCGCCCGCCGTATCGTCGCCGTGGCGGGTGACATAGGCCGGGATGTCCGCCAGCGTCAGGCGGCGCAAGTATGCGCCGACCCAGACATGGGCGGCCAGACGCGCCGACATGGAGTCAGTTGCCGTCGTTGAAATCGAGGCCCATTTCGCGGAAGCGTTCAGCCTCATCCAGCCAGTTCTCGCGGACTTTGACCGTCAGGAACAGATGGACCGGGCGTTCAAGGAAGGCCGAAAGCTCCTCGCGTGCGGCTTTGCCGACGGCGCGGATCGCCTCGCCCTTGTGGCCCAGCACGATGCCTTTATGGCCGTCGCGCAGCACATAGATGATCTGGTCGATCTTGGCGCTGCCGTCCTTGCGCTCTTCCCAGTTCTCGGTTTCGACCGTCAACTGATAGGGCAGTTCTTCGTGCAGGCGCAGGGTCAGCTTCTCGCGGGTGATTTCGGCGGCGATCATGCGCATGGGCAGATCGGCGATCTGGTCTTCCGGGTAAAGCCACGGGCCGGGCGGGACTTCCTTGGCCAGCCATTCGCGCAGATCGTCGGTGCCGTAACCCTTCTCGGCCGAGATCATGAAGGTCTTGGCGAAGGGATAGGCCGCGTTCATCTCGGCTGACAGGGCCAGCAGGTTTTCGGCCTTCACGCGGTCGATCTTGTTGATCGCCAGCGCCACCGGGCGGTCCCCTGCAGTGCGGGCCAGCTGTTCGATGATGGCCTTGACGCCTTCGGTCAGGCCGCGATGGGCTTCGATCAGCAGGATGATGATGTCGGCGTCGGCGGCCCCGCCCCAGGCGGCGGCGACCATGGACCGGTCCAAGCGGCGGCGCGGGCGGAAGATGCCAGGCGTGTCCACGAAGATGATCTGGCTGTTGCCTTCCATCGTGATGCCGCGAATGCGGGCGCGCGTGGTCTGCACCTTATGCGTCACGATCGAGACCTTGGCCCCGACCATCTTGTTCAGCAGCGTGGATTTGCCGGCATTGGGTTCGCCAATCAGGGCAACGAAGCCGGCGCGAGTTTCAGGTGTGTCGTCGGTCATGTTGGGATCCGGTAAGGCGAGGTTGGGTCGGATGATAGCGCAAGCGTCGAGCAGGGTCTAATGGTCCTGCCACGGAATGACGCATTCGGTGGGTTTGCCGGGGCCATCGAGGGTGCGCAAGGCCCCGCCCAGACGGTGACAGTCGGAATGCGGCGAAAGCGGGGCCGGAAAGACCGATCCCAGCAGCCAGCCGATCAGAAGCGCGATGGCAAGGCATGCGGCGCGCAGGATCACGCGCCAAGCTCTTTCAGCAGGGCGGCGGCGGCGGCCTGTTCGATGCTGCGCTTGGTGCCCTTGCCGCGCGCGGTGGCGCGGTGGCCATTGTCCAGCGTCACGGTGATTTCAAATTCGGGCGCGTGGTCGGGGCCGTCGCGGCCCGTCACCTCGTATTTGGGGGGCGTCATGCCCTTGGCCTGCGCCCATTCCTGCAAGGCGGTCTTGGCGTCGCGGGCGTCTTCTTCGACATTGTCCAGACGCGAGGACCACAGCTGCAGCACCACCTTCTGCGCGGTGGTGAAATCGGCATCCAGATAGATCGCGGCCAGCACGGCTTCCATCGCGTCGGCCAGCAGGGCTTCCTTGCGGCGGCCCCCCGACATCATTTCGGACCGGCCCAGCTTCAGCACGTCGCCCAGCCCGATCTCGCGCGCGATATCGGCGCAGGTCTCGCCGCGCACCAACGCGTTATAGCGGGGCGCCAGCTGGCCTTCGGATGCGGTCTTGTCGGCGCGGAACAGCGCCTCGGCGATGGTCAGGCCAAGGACGCGGTCACCCAGAAATTCCAGCCGCTGATTGTCGGGCCGGGTGGGCGAGGCGACCGATCCATGCGTCAGCGCGCGGATCAGCAGCTCGGGGCGCGTGAAGTCATGGCCCAGACGGTCCATGAATGCTTGCAAATCCGCCCCGACTTTCATCGTCACGTCCTTATTCAACGGCCTTGAAGAAGCGGTCGGGACGCCAGGTCCAGAAATACAAAAGCGACTTCCCGGCGGATGAGAACATGATCCGATCCGCGCGCCCGATCAGGAATTCGGCGGGGACAAAGCCCAGACCACCGGTCACAGCTGGAAAGCGCGAATCTTCGGAATTGTCGCGGTTGTCGCCCATGAAGAAGTAATGGCCTTCGGGCACGGTGAAGACGGGCGTGTTATCCGCCATCCAGGTGTCCGAGATGTTCAGCACGTCATGGCTGACGCCGTTCGGCAGGATCTCGGTCGCGCGTTGCTTGATGCATTCGCCGCCTTCGGGCACCGGTTCATTGAAGCAGCGCGGCATCAGCTGCTGGCTGCCTTGGGGGGCCTTTACCTCGATGAAATCGGGCTGGGCTTCGTATTTCACCGGCTCACCGTTCAGGATAAGGCGGCCATTGACCATCTGCACCTTGTCACCCGGCAGGCCGATCACGCGCTTGATGAAATCGACCCCGCGCGTCGGGTGGCGGAAGACCACCACATCGCCGCGCTCCGGTTCGGACCCGAGGATCCGCCCCGTGATCGGGCACAGCGCAAACGGGCAGGAGACAGCGGAGTAGCCGTAGGCCATCTTGTTGACGAACAGGAAATCGCCGATCAGCAGCGTATCTTTCATCGACCCCGAGGGGATCCAGAACGGCTGGAAGAACAGCGTGCGGAAGATCCCCGCGATCACCAGCGCCCAGAACACGGTCTTGACCGTTTCCCAGATGCCTTCCTTCTTCTCGGCCTTGGCCATGTTCCGCGCCATGATGGATCCTTGGGCTAAGCGTTCCTCGGGTGAATGGTGCCGGGGGGGGCGAAAGTCAAGTTATCGCTGGGGTTGCGGGCCCCCAAACCGATCACGAGGGCTTGCGCCGCCGCGCCGCCGTCATCTGCAAGCCGTCGCGCATGTTCAGGGCCAGCAGGGTGATGTTGGTGGCCCCGGCGATCAGCTCGATCACTTGGACGGCATAGAAGGTGGTGTCGAACTGGCCCAGTTGCGCCTTGTAGGACAGGAAGAAGGCGGCGGGAATCAGCACCAGAATGCCGTTGGCGGCGATGATCGGCATCCGCCGTTTCTTGGCGCTGATCAGCTTGCCGCGCCATTTCGCCCCCATTTTCATCCCCGAGGCACCCGCGATGGCCATGGCCGGGACAAGGATCAGGAAGCCGTAGGGGATCGCGCCTTTGACCGCCGCGATGGTCTGGTGGCTGCCGAACAATTCCGACAGGGTGGTCGAGACCCAGAAGGTCAGGATGGTCAGCAAGGCGATGACGCCTGCGATGGGGTGGATGATCTTGGGCATTGTCAAGCTCCTGTTTGGCAGCTATTGTATAGCCAGCTATATATTAACATAGCAAGCTATGCAATAGGGTAAAATGAGCTTCGTGAAGAATGATTCCGCGGGCTATCTGATCAATCACATGGCCCGGCTGTTCGCGCAGGAACTGACCGCGCGGATCAAGCCGCTGGGGCTGACTACCGGCACCTTCCCGGCCCTGCTGGAACTGTGGGATCAGGATGGGCTGACCCAGAAGCAGCTGGTCACGCGGTTGGGGATCGAACAGGCGACCATGGCCAACACCCTGAACCGGATGGAGCGCGACGGGTTGGTGACGCGCCGCAAGGATCCGAAAGATGGTCGCGCGCAGCTGGTCTGGCTGACCGAACGCGCCCGCAGCCTGCAAGGCCCCGCGATTGCGGCGGCTGAAGGGGTGAATGGCGATCTGCTGTCGGGGCTGACCGGGGACGAGCAGGCACAGCTGCTGGCGCTGATGGGGAAGGTGATCGCGGGACAGGCCGAGGGGGGCTGAGCCGCAGGCCGCGCCGTTATGTGCGGACGTGCTGGGGGCAAGCGGGGCCAGCCGTTTGCCGGGGCAGGCGCGCCTGCATAGTGTTTTCCAAACGCATCTTCCGCCAACAGCTTGCATGCCGCTCTACAAACCATTTCCGAAATTCATTCCGCGCCCTGTCATCACGATCTTTATTGGCCTGTTCATCATGGTCTGGTTGACGATGATGACGACGGCACTGACGGGTGCGCTGTGCGGCAATCCCGACAAACCCGATGCGAAGCGCCTGCGGGGCTGCAATATCTCGATCCCCTTGGGCAACCTGCTTCCGGGGGACGACCACAAAAAGGCGTCGCTGTATCTTCAACGCGGCATCCTGCGTGCCAATGCGGGCGCGACCGATCTGGCCCGCGCCGATATGGCCGAGGCGCTGGATCGCGCGACCCGTGGTCAACCACACCGCGCGATCCAGATATGGGCCGAAGCGCAACGGTATCAGCAGGACATAAAGGATGCGTGGAAACGTGGTGAGCGGCCAATGATGCAGGGCCGCGACTCGTACAGTTGGGTGGCTGAATTGTTCCTACGGATACAGACAGAGCCAGCCGGAAGCCCGGCCAAGCGGATCTGGGCCGAGGTCGTGATGAAAGCCGAAGGCGGCTGACGCCCGCGCGCCTCGCCTATCATCTTCGCCCTCGCTCGCGGGCGGCGGATGGCCCGGAATCGAAGCCCCAACCCTCCGAAGGGACATGTCTAAAGTGCCCAAATATAACGTGCCGAAAATCCCACCTCGCCCGAACCCTGTGGTGCTTCGCTTTCAGCATATCGGGGTCTTGGTGATGTTTGCCCTGATGTCGTTCTTCCTGTCCGGTGGTCTTGGGATGGCATTGTGCGGCAGCGCGGGAAAGCCGGAATTGCTGCGGCGCATGGGCTGCAACTATGGGATCTCCGTGAGCAATGTGTTCCCGTCGCGGGGGAACCAGTCATGGGTCTATCTGGAACGCGGAAACCTGCGCGCGAATGCGGGGCTGGTTGACCTTGGCCTGGCTGATATGCTGCGGGCACTGGCGGATTCGACCACCATCGATGTCTTCTGGGGGCTTGCCGAACATGAACCCCGCGTGCGCGACCTGATGGCGGGCCGCGTCACGGTGCGGCAGCTGTATCTGGCCTATGGCGATGACGATTTGTACGCTTAAGAGGAACTGGCCAGCCTGCTTTCGCTGATGCAGGCCAAGCTGGCCGACAGCCCCAGCGTTCGACTGTGGGAAAATATTCTGGCCAAATTGCGGAAGGGGCAGAACCCCTTCAACAGTCGGGCAGACTGACCGCCAACCCGCCCAGACTGGTTTCCTTGTACTTGTCGCCCATGTCGATGCCGGTCTGGCGCATGGTCTTGATGCAGGCGTCCAGCGGCACGAAGTGGTGCCCGTCCGATTTGCAGGCCAGCGAAGCCGCCGTCACCGCCTTCACCGCGCCGAAGGCGTTGCGTTCGATGCAGGGCACCTGCACCAGCCCGCCGATGGGGTCGCAGGTCATGCCCAGATGATGTTCCAGCGCGATCTCGGCGGCGTTTTCGATCTGCGCAGGGCTGCCGCCGAACACTGCCGCCAACCCCGCCGCCGCCATCGCCGAGGCCGATCCGACCTCGCCCTGACAGCCGACCTCTGCCCCGGAAATCGAGGCATTGTGCTTGATGATCCCGCCAATCGCCGCCGCCGCCAGCAGGAATTCGCGATGCGATCCGGGGCCGATTTCGGGGTGGAACTTGGTGATATAGCGCATCACCGCCGGAATTACCCCCGCCGCGCCATTGGTGGGGGCGGTGACGACGCGGCCGCCGGCGGCGTTTTCTTCGTTCACGGCCATGGCGAAGACGGCCATCCAGTCATTCGCCAGCACCGGATTGGGGCGGTTCAGGCGGGTTTCCTCGATCAGGCGGTCTTGCAGGAAACGCGCGCGGCGCGGCACTTTCAACCCGCCGGGCAGGATGCCGTCCTGACTTAGACCACGGTCGATGCAGGCGTTCATCACGCGGGCGACCTCGTCCAGCCCGGCATCCAGTTCGGCCGAGGACATGAAGACGGTTTCGTTGGCGCGCTTCATCTCGGTCAGGGACAGGCCGCTTTCGGCGGCCATGCGCAGCATCTCGTTCGCGGTCTGGAAGGGGTAGGGGACCGGGGTGTGGCTGGCCACGGCGGCCAGCGTGGCGGTCTGGTCCAGATCCTCCTCGGCCACGACGAAGCCGCCGCCGATGGAATAATAGACGCGGCGCAGCAGCAGATCATCGCCCTGATAGGCGCAGAAAACCATGCCGTTCGGGTGCCCCGGCAGCGTGGTCTTGCGGTCGAGGATCATGTCCTCAGCGGGCACAAAGCGATAGCTGGGATGGCCCGGCGGCTGGACGCGGCCGGCTGCGCGGATGGCGTCAACGATGGCGTCCATCTGGTCGGGATCGACCGTGTCGGGCCGCTGCCCGGCCAGCCCCAGAATCACCGCCCGGTCGGACGCGTGGCCGACGCCGGTAAACGCAAGCGAGCCGTGCAGGCTGGCGCGCAGGTGGTCGGGCGTCAGGCCTTGGGCCTTGATGTCGTCCAGAAACATCGCTGCCGCCGTCATCGGCCCCATCGTATGGGAACTGGACGGCCCGATGCCGATCTTGAAAAGGTCGAATACGGACAAAAACATCAGGGCCTACCGGCTTGGGGAATAATCTTCCCAATATCACCACCCGCGCGGGCCGCCGCAAGCCTCAGGCGGTAAGATGTTCGATCAGGATCGCCAGACCCAGCCCGAACAGCGCAACACCGCCGATGGTTTCGGCGATCCGGCCAAAGCGGCGGCCCAGATA
>RRZU012153723.1_pt1 | contig 12733 bp, 10 predicted proteins | sample 2165561 | NCBI WGS metagenome assembly RRZU01 (sample SAMN10456909, study PRJNA506462) | wastewater metagenome | isolation source: wastewater sludge | place: USA: Moscow, Idaho
GGATTGTCGATGAGACAATGTTTTGGATTTTAAGAACATACATAAGGCTTCGGCATAGGTCTTTTGCTGAGAAAGTAGTACACGACGTATGAAATCCCATCAGCATAAATCCTGAATACTGTGGCTATATTTCAGTCTATACGGCTGGATGATGCTGCCAGAATCTAAGGAATCCCACGGTTTTAACCGTGGGAGTATGTCAAGTTGATAAGACTGAAATGCTGGAGTATACAAATAAGGTAATGAATACTTTGCAGGGATATATCTGTAATAGCCGTCCGCGTCGATTTGGCAAATCAATAACCGCAAATATGCTCACAGCATCTTACAGCAAAGGGTGTGATTCACAAGATTTGTTTGCGGGGTTGAAAATCAGCGAGGCGTCTGATTTTAAAAAGCATTTGAATCAATATGATGTTATTCATCTGGATATTCAATTAAGAGAGTATGATAAAGCCTGACGATAGTTAGGAGCTATCGGGGACATTACGTGTCCCTGGTGGCTCTTTTTATTTTTTTACATAGATTTGACATATCACTGCTTTCTGATTTTACAAAGAAACAATAAGATTAGTGGCGTTAAGAGAAAACAAAACAAACACAACAAAATGGGTAGAAACAGAAAGGAAGTTTTTATTATGAGAAAGATGATCACAATGGCAGTAACCGCAGCTCTTGCAATTTCAACATTGACCGCATGCGGAAAGACAGATAAAAAGGAGACTACAGCGTCAACAGCAGCAACCACCGCGTCAACAGCATCAACAGCAGCAACTACCGCTTCTACAGAAGCTAAGACTGAGGCCAAGGCAGAGGCTAAGGATACATCTGCTGCAGCAGCTGAGTCTAAGGCAGATGCCCAGACTCCTGTATCTGGAAGCGTTGCAACTGATGGTTCTACTTCTATGGAGAAGGTAATCGGTGCTCTTGGTGAGGCATTTACAAAGGCAAATCCAGATGCTACCTTTACTTACAACCCAACTGGTTCTGGTTCTGGAATCACTGCTGTATCTGAGGGACGCTGCGATATCGGTCTTTCCAGCCGTGCATTAAAGGATGAGGAGAAGAGCCAGGGCTTAGTAGAAACTACACTGGCACTTGATGGTATTGCAATCATTGTTAATAAGGAGAATACAGTAGAGGATCTTTCTCTTGATGATATCGCAAAGATTTACACTGGCGAGATCACAAATTGGAGTGAGGTTGGCGGAGAGGATGCTGATATCGTTCTGATTGGCCGTGAGGCAGGAAGTGGTACAAGAGATGGTTTCGAGTCTATTACAGGTACATCTGATTCCTGCAAGTATCGTCAGGAGCTTACATCTACAGGTGATGTTATCACAACTGTTTCCAGCAATCCAGGTGCAATCGGATATGCATCTTTAGCAGCAGTAAAGGATACTGTAAAGAAGGTATCAGTAGATGGTGTTGAGGCAACTGAGGAAACAGTAAAGGATGGTTCTTATAAGGTACAGCGTCCATTCGTTCTTGTTACAAAGGATGGTACTGAATTATCAGAGGCAGCACAGGCATTCTTCGATTATGTAACTTCAAAGGATGCAGCAGATATTATCTTAGCAGCAGGTGCTGTTCCGGTAGCAGAATAATCACAATTGGAAGGGTGCGAGGATTTATGAAGAGCAAAGAGAGTCTGTTAGAGACAGTAGTACATGGCATATTTTTGATTCTCGGACTGATTACGGTCGGATGTGTATTGTTAATTACAGTTTATCTTGTAATTTCCGGTGTGCCGGCAATCGCAAAAATTGGTCTGTTTCAGTTTTTATTTGGCACAAAATGGGCATCGACCGCCTCTGAGCCATCATTTGGAATCTTACCGTTTATCATGACAAGTATTTACGGAACAGGAGGTGCAATTTTGCTTGGTGTTCCAGTCGGATTTTTCACATCTGTCTACCTGGCAAAGATTGCATCACCAAAGGTAAGAGGTGTTATTGAGACAGCTGTCAGCCTTTTAGCAGGTATTCCGTCTGTTGTTTATGGTCTTGTCGGTATGCTGATTCTTGTGCCTGGTATCCGCAAATTGTTTAATGTGCCAGATGGTGCAAGCCTTCTGGCAGCGATTATCGTACTTGCAATCATGATTTTGCCGTCTATCATTAAGGTTTCACTGAATGCGCTTGAGGCAGTGCCAAAGGAATATGAGGATGCATCACTTGCACTTGGTGCGACAGATATTGAGACATATTTTAAGGTGTCAGTTCCGGCTGCAAGAAGTGGTATCGCAGCAGCAGTTGTATTAGGTGTGGGCCGTGCAATTGGCGAGGCAATGGCAGTTATGATGGTTTCAGGAAATGTTCCAAATATGCCGTCATTGTTCCAGAGTGTTCGTTTTTTGACGACTGCTGTTGCCAGTGAGATGTCATATTCAGCAGGACTGCAAAGACAGGCGCTGTTTTCAATTGCGTTAGTGCTGTTTTTGTTCATCATGCTGATCAATGCAACACTGAATTTTTTCTTAAAGCATGAGAAAGCCTGAAAAACGGATTCATAAAAGGAGTGAGTAAGATGACAAAACAGGAAGCAATAGGGGCGTCGCAGACAGCAAATGTAAAATCGGTAATGACAGTGCGTGCCACTGCAAAGAATGGACCAGGGGTAAAGCGCAAGCTTTATATAGGTCTGATGAAGTTTTTGATGGGGATTTCCATAACAATTACATGTGGACTTGTATTGTTTATGATCGGATATGTATTATATAGAGGTGTTCCGAATATAAGCTGGAAGCTGGTGTCCACATCTCCAAGCTACCTAGATGACAACATTGGTATTTTGCCTGATATTTTAAATACACTTTATATTGTAATTGCAACACTTGTAATTGTACTTCCGCTTGGTGTTGGTGCTGCAATATATCTGACTGAGTATGCCACAAACAAAAAAATAGTTGGCATGATCGAGTATGCAGCAGAGACACTTTCAGGTATTCCTTCTATTATATATGGTCTTGTCGGAATGCTGTTTTTCTGTCAGTTTTTAAGCTTGCAGACATCTCTTTTAGCAGGTGCGCTTACTCTTGTTATCATGAATCTTCCAACTATCATGCGTACCACACAGGAGAGCTTAAAGACAGTTCCGCAAAGCTACCGTGAGGGTGCATTTGGACTTGGCGCAGGAAAGTGGAGAGTTATTCGTACCGTTGTACTTCCAGGATGTATTGATGGTGTAGTGACAGGATGTATTCTTTCTGTCGGAAGAATTATCGGTGAGTCAGCAGCGCTTCTTTTCACCGCAGGTCTTGCACATGCAGTAAATGGAATGATAGATGGTCTTCACAGTGCAGGTGCAACACTTACAGTTGCGCTTTACATGTATGCTAAGGAGCAGGGTGAGTTTGGTGTTGCATTTGCTATTGCAGCAATCTTAATGGTATTAACCGTGTTTATCAATTTAACTGCAACTTTGTTAGGTAAGTATTTTCAGAGGAGGAAGAGTCAGTGAGCAGCGTAATTACTGTAAAGGATATGTGTCTGTGGTATGGACAGGTGCAGGCATTAAAAAATATTAATATCAATATTGAGGAGAAGAGTATTACGGCGCTGATTGGTCCTTCTGGCTGTGGTAAATCCACATTCTTAAAGTCGTTAAACAGAATGAATGATTTGGTGCCTGGTGTGAAGATTACAGGCGATCTTCGTTATCGCGGCGAGGACATTTTTGATCCAAAGTTAAATGTCAATGAGCTTCGCAGAAATATCGGAATGGTATTCCAAAAGCCAAATCCATTTCCAATGAGCATCTATGACAATATTGCATACGGACCGCGCACCCATGGAATTACAAGCCGTGCAAAGCTTGATGAGATCGTGGAAAATTCCTTGAAGGGCGCAGCCATCTGGAATGAAGTAAAGGATAACTTGAAAAAATCGGCACTTAGCTTGTCTGGTGGACAGCAGCAGAGACTTTGTATTGCACGAGCACTTGCTGTTGAGCCGGATGTACTTTTGATGGATGAGCCAACAAGTGCGCTTGACCCGATTTCTACATCAAAGATAGAAGAGCTGGCAAGTGAATTAAAATCACAGTACACAATTGTTATGGTTACGCATAACATGCAGCAGGCCGTGCGTATTTCTGATTACACCGCATTTTTCCTGCTTGGTGATCTAATAGAGTATGGTGAGACACAGAAGATCTTCGAGCAGCCAAAGGATAAGAGAACTGAGGATTATATTACAGGACGTTTTGGCTAATGGAAATAAAAAAAGTGAGGTGAAGACATGAGAAGCAAGTTTGACGAGCAGCTAGCGCTTTTGAATCGTGATCTGACAAAGATGGGATCGCTTTGTGAGGAGGCGTTAGCATTAGCGGCAAAGGCACTGGCAAATGCAGATGGACAGACAGCAGCAAAGATAGCACCGATAGACAGTGAGATTGACCAGATGGAGCGCACTATCGAGTCGCTTTGTTTAAAGCTTTTGCTACAGCAGCAGCCAGTTGCGAGAGATTTAAGACAGATCTCAGCAGCACTTAAGATGATTACAGATATGGAACGTATCGGTGATCAGGCATCCGACATCGCAGAGATTATTGGATTTTTAAATGGAAGAATCGGAACGGATGCACAGTATATTTGTCAGATGGCAGTAGCTGCAATGCGTATGGTGACAGAGAGTGTTGAGGCTTATGTAAAGCGTGATGTAGCAATGGCAGAGGCAACAATTCAGCACGATGATGTGGTCGATGATCTTTTCTTAAAGGTAAAGGAGTCGCTTATTCAAATGATCTCAGAAAATCCAAAGGACGGCGAGTATGCACTTGATCTTTTGATGATTGCAAAGTATTTTGAGCGAATCGGAGATCATGCGACAAATATCGCAGAGTGGGTTGTATTTTCTGTTACAGGTGTGCATGAGCAGGGATGAATTAAATTAGAGCAAAAAAGGGGCAGATGAAGAGTCTGCCTCTTTTCGTTTTTTTTATAAACAATCTAAATTTTATATAAATTATATTGACTGTTCTATTTTGAACGCTATAATAGTTTCTATCTAAAAAGAAGGGAGCAGCAGATAATGGTTAAGTTGTTAAAGAAGCTTACATGGAAAGATTTTATTCTGGCGGCAGTTGCATTTGTGTTTATTATCGTGCAGGTGTGGCTTAGTCTGACAATGCCAGATTATATGTCTGAAATTACAAAGCTTGTCCAGACTAAGGGCAGTAAGATGAATGATATTTTGATAGCAGGAGGCAAGATGCTTGCATGTGCACTAGGAAGTTTGCTTGCGGCAGTATGTACATCAATATGTGCATCAAAAATTTCATCTAATTTTTCTGCCAATTTAAGAGGACAGGTTTTTCATAAGGTGCAGTCCTTTTCAATGGAAGAAATTGGAAATTTCTCTACTGCAAGTTTAATTACACGTTCTACAAATGATATTACACAGGTACAGATGCTGATTGTTATGGGCCTGGAGGTTTTACTTAAGGCTCCTATAATGGCAGTGTGGGCACTGTGCAAGATTTCTACAAAGAACTGGCAGTGGACTGCTTCAACTGGTGTGGCTGTTGTTGTACTGCTTAGCTTTGTTTGTGTTTGCGTGGCTGTTGCGCTTCCAAAGTTTAAAAAGCTGCAGAGTCTGACAGATAATTTAAACCGTGTCACTAGAGAAAATTTGACAGGCTTAAATGTAGTTCGTGCTTACAATGCAGAAGGTTATCAGCAGAAGAAATTTAATGATGCAAATGATGAGCTGACGAAAACGCAGCTGTTTGCAAACCGCACTATGGGAACTATGATGCCGGGAATCCAGATGGTAATGAATGGATTGATGTTAGCAATTTATTGGATCGGCGCTTATTTGATCAGCAATGCTCAGATGTTTGATAAGCTGACTATCTTCTCAGATATGATCGTATTTACTCAGTATGCTATGCAGGTCGTTATGTCCTTTATGATGCTTGTCATGATTTTCGTGCTTCTTCCACGTGCGAGCGTATCAGCAAAGCGTATTAATGAAGTGCTTGATATGCCGCTCTCGATTAAGGATGGCACAAAAGAGAATGGAATTGACGGCAAAAAGGGTGAAGTTGAGTTTCGCAATGTATCTTTTTGTTATCCAGATGCAGAGAAGGATGTCATTGAGGACATTTCCTTTACTGCTCATAAGGGTGAAACAATTGCCTTTATCGGTTCAACTGGCTGTGGAAAGAGTACTGTGATCAACATGATTCCGCGTTTTTACGATGCGACAAAGGGAGAGGTGCTTGTCGATGGCGTTAACGTAAAGGAATATACACAGAAGGCACTTAGAAATAAGATTGGATATGTTTCACAGAAGGCTGTTTTATTTACAGGAAGCATTAAAAGCAACGTTGCCTATGGAGATAATGGTACAAAAGGCTTTACTGATGATGTTGTTAAGCAGGCAATTGAGACTGCGCAGGCAAAGGAATTTGTAGATAAGACAGAGGGCGGCGTAGATGCTTTTGTGGCACAGGGAGGATCTAATTTCTCAGGAGGACAAAAGCAGCGTCTGTCAATTGCACGTGCGATATGCCGTCACCCGGAGATTTTAATTTTTGATGATTCATTTTCAGCACTTGACTACAAGACAGATCGTGTTCTTCGCGATACATTAAGAAAAACTTGTGCAGATGCAACGCGTTTCATTGTGGCACAGCGAATTGGTACTATACGCGATGCGGACAAGATTATTGTGCTTGATGATGGAAAGATTGCCGGAATGGGCAAGCACAATGAGCTGATGGAAACTTGCGAGGTATACCGTCAGATCGCATATTCACAGCTGTCAAAGGAGGAGCTTGCATAATGGAAAATAAAGAATATACCCCTGGACAGAACCGCCCGGGCAGAAGAGGCGGTATGCGTGGACCTGGCATGGGAAGAGGTCCTGCTGAGAAGGCATCTGATTTTAAGGGAACATGGTCAAAGCTGATTTTGTATTGCAAAAGCTATCTTCCAGTTGTGATCATTGCACTTATCTGTGCGGCAGGAGGCACGGTTTTGACGCTTCTTGGACCAGATAAGCTGTCAGAGATGACAAAGGAAATTGGAAAAGGTCTTGTAACAGGCGTTGATATGGACGCTGTTTCTAAGATTGGATTTACATTAATTGCATTTTATGTGTGCGGTGCTTTGCTGTCATTTGGTCAGCAGTGGATTATGGCAACAGTGACACAAAATATTTCAAAAAAGCTTAGAGGTGATATTTCAGGAAAAATTAACCGTCTGCCGATGAGCTATTACAGCCGCTCTACGACAGGTGATATCCTCTCACGTGTCACAAATGATGTTGATACGATATCACAGTCTATGAATCAAAGCATCGGAAATCTTGTCTCCGCAGTTACGCTTTTTGTCGGTTCACTTTTTATGATGTTTAAAACAGATGTGATTATGACGATCACTGCAATTGTGGCAACATTGATTGGCTTTGTACTTATGACAGTTATTGCAAAGCGCTCCAGCAGATATTTCGTGCGCCAGCAGCGCTGCCTTGGTGAGATCAACGGTCACATTGAGGAAATTTACACAGGTCATACAGTTGTAAAGGCATATAATGGAGAAGCGCAGGCAACAGCAGAATTTGAGCGCATGAATAATAATTTAAGAGAAAGTGCATTTCGTGCACAGTGCCTTGCCGGACTCATGCCGCCTATTATGACATTTATCGGAAACTTAGGCTATGTGGCAGTCTGTGTGGCAGGTGCAGTGCTGACTATGAAGGGAACTATTGGCTTTGAAGTAATCGTTGCATTTATGATGTATGTGCGCTATTTTACACAGCCATTATCTCAGATCGCGCAGGCGGCACAGTCTTTACAGTCAGCGGCAGCAGCAGGTGAGCGTGTCTTTGAGTTTCTTGAGGCAAAGGAGATGGATGACGAGAGCAATAAGACAAAGACGCTTGACAATGTAAAGGGTGATGTATCATTTGAACATGTAAAGTTTGGCTATGATGAAGATCGCGTGATTATCCATGATTTTTCTGCACAGGCAAAGGCTGGACAAAAAATTGCCATTGTCGGTCCAACGGGAGCGGGAAAGACAACACTTGTCAATCTGCTTATGCGTTTTTATGAGATTCAGGGCGGAAAAATCTGCATTGATGGCATTCCGACTAATCAGGTAAAACGTGAAATGGTTCATTCTCAGTTTTGTATGGTTCTTCAGGACACATGGCTGTTTGAGGGTACTGTTAGAGAAAATCTTGTATATTGTACGCCAAATGTCTCTGATGAGCGCATGAAGGAGGCATGCCGCGCCGTTGGTCTTGACCATTTTGTAAGAACACTGCAGCATGGCTATGATACAGTGCTTAACGATCAGGTTAATCTGTCACAAGGTCAGAAGCAGCAGTTAACAATTGCCCGTGCAATGATCGCTGACAAGCCTATGTTGATTCTCGATGAGGCAACAAGCTCTGTCGATACAAGAACAGAGCTTCAAATCCAAAATGCAATGGACGAGCTGATGAAGAATCGTACTTCTTTTGTTATTGCACATCGTCTTTCCACAATCAAAAATGCCGATCTTATCCTTGTGTTAAAGGATGGAGATGTAATTGAAAGCGGAACGCACGAAGAACTTTTGGCAAAGAAGGGCTTTTACGCTGATCTGTACAACAGCCAGTTTGACCAGGCATCGTAAGAGATTCTTAAGAGATGTAAGGACATTGAAAGTACTTATTTGACATAATCTCTGGTAATATAAACTTAGAAAAGAGTTATTGCCGGATTATTTATGGGAGCCGGTTAAAAACCGGCTCTTTTTGTTTAAGAGAAAGGAAGGGAACACTATGAAAAGATCATGGAAGAAGAAGGCGTCCGTATGGACGATGGCTGCTGCGATGACCGTTTCTTACATACCGCAGTATTCATTTGCGGAGGAAACTACTGAAAATATTAAACAGGAAACGCAGACACAGACAATAGAAGAGCAGACTATATTGGGGAACCTGACATCAGAGGCTTTGGCGACAGAGAGTATTCCAGAGACGTCTTTGCAGATACCAACTGAAAGCTCATCAGAAAGTGTACCGGAAACGTCCTCACAGGAACCTAGTGAAAGTATAACACCGACATCATCACAGGAAGAATCTTCTACGCAGGAAAGCACACCACAAAGTAGTGCAGAGGCTAGCACCGAGGAAAAAACTAGTGAGGAAGAGAGTACAAAGGAAACTACCGAGGAAACTACAGAAGAAACTACACCAGAGGAGACGACAACGGAGGAACCAGAGTGGTCTGAGCAGGCACCTAAGGAGGATACAAAGGGACTGACATTTAGCTTTAGCGAGGATGGACAGACTGTCAGCATTACAGGATTTGACGGTTCAAGAAGTGTTGTTGAGATTCCAGAAACTTATGGCGGTGCAAAAGTTACTTCCATAGCAGCAGGTGCATTTCGCGGACAGACCATGATTACTGACGTGGTGATTCCAGAGGGTGTTACTTATATAGGAAGAGAAGCATTTGCAGGATGCAGCGCTCTTGTTCGCGTACAGATTCCGACAAGCGTTACGCAGGTAGGTGCCAATTTATTTGAAGGCACACCATATGATTCAACATTGACTGGAGAGCTTGTATATATTAACAGTATCCTCTATCGCTGTCAGAGCGATGCGGTAACTGTTTCTATCAGGCAGGGAACGACTGTTATTGCTGAGGAAGCTTTTATTAATCGTGTTAATCTGGCTGCTATAGTTGTGCCGGACGGCGTAAGCTATATTGGCTCTAATGCATTTAAAAATTGCAGTGCTTTAAGTCAGATTGAGATTCCAAAGAGTGTGCGAGATATTGTAGCAAACGCGTTTGACGGAACAAAATGGTATGAAGATCGAAAGCATGAGATGATTTACATCAATGATTTGCTGTATCGTGTGCCGGCTGAGATTATCGTGCAGTCAGAGCAGCCGACTGGATCTTTAAGTGACAAAGATGCAGCCGAGTTGGCAAAATCAGGTGTGGCAACACAGCTTGTTCCTTATACAGATGTTATTGTTCAGGGAGGAACTACAACGATCTGTACACTTGCATTTGCTAATACGCCAGTTCAGAAAGTACAGTTGCCATCAACACTTACGACGATTCGCTATGGTGCATTCCAAAATTGTACTGCATTAAAACAGATTACACTTCCAGAGAGCATGACATTTATTGAGGGCGGCGCATTCCAAAATTGCAGCGCACTTTCTTCAATTTTGGTTCCGCAGAATGTAACATATCTTGGTGCAAGTGCATTTTCTGGCTGTACAAGCCTTACATCTGCGACATTGCCGCAGGCAATTACAAGAATTAGTTCAGGCTTATTTGAAAACTGCAGTTCACTCACAACAGTGCAGGCTTCGAGTGCGCTTACGTCAATTGGAAGCCGTGCATTTGCAGAAACATCTGCACTTTCTTCATTTACATTTCCACAGACGCTGACAGCAGTTGGCGCAGAGAGCTTTACAGGCTCAGGTATTGTAACTGCTAACTTGCCGCAGAGCGTAACTTATCTTGGAGCAGGAGCATTTGCTGATTGTACAAAGTTAGTCTATGCGCAGGTGCCGGCGGCGATTCAGGCTATAAGAGAGCGTACCTTCCGCAACTGTACAGAGTTGAAGAATGTATCGATCCCAGAGGGGATTCGCTACATTGGTGCGGCTGCATTCCAAAATGACGTATCACTTCAGACAGTTGATTTTGCACAGTCACTTCTAACGATCTGCGACAATGCATTTGAGGGAAGCGGCGTTGGCGAGGGTCTTGTGCTTCCACCAGCTCTTCGTACAATAGGAAGTCGTGCATTTGCAGGCTGTATGCGTCTTACATCACTTACTATCCCGGCAGATGTTAGAAAAATGGGAAGTCAGGCATTTGCAGATGGATCATCACCATCAATTGTGTGTGCATTTAGCCGTACAACATATATGAGTAAGCTGGCTTCTGGATGGGTAGCTGATTGGGGCAGCGGCCTTGGTTCACTTACATTTACAGGCGGTGCAGTAAATGATGAGCAAAAGGCAGCATTTTTACAGATGATCTGTAAGCTTGTTCCTGATTTTAATGCATCAGAGGCAAACAACACTTTGTATTCTGGCATCATTGGACGTCTTGGCGTTAGTGCAAAGGCAGGCGGTGAGGCAGCCAGCTTGCTTGGCATTGTGTCAGAACAGGCTCAAGAAGGATGGATTCGTATACCTGAGCTTAGCACAAGAAGAGCTATTTTGAATCTTACGGGTATCTGGATGCAGGATTATTGTCCGGCAAATACAGGTGTTGAGGATGTTTATTATGCAGATGGATGGTATTACATTAATGAAGTTTCATTTGCAGAAACACTTACAAAGGGCTATCTTCCAAAGGGACAAAATGGAAGCGGCTATACCTTCTTTGATTCCTATGATGCTCCAACAGGCATGATGGATGGTGCTGTGACTGTACTTCTTAGTGAATCTGACAATGACTATGGAATTGCAGCGCAGGTTCGCTCTAGTGAAAAGATTACAGATGGACGCTACATAAATGTATATGAGAGCGTAGAGGAGCGTGAGCTTTCAGAATCCATCAAAGATATCTGGATGACAGAAAGTGCTTCATATCAGTTTGATAACTACAGCAGAATCTTAACTGTTCAGTCACTTGTATCACCAGATGCAGGAATTGATACTCATTTTCGTTACAGCTGCAAGCCGGGTGAGGATGATGGTACCTTTACGATGGAGTGGAAGGGAATGGATGAGGCAAATATTGACCAGGTTCGTACCTTTACGGTTAGTGTAGATGAAGAAACTCAGGCAATGAAGCTGACTGATGCGCAGACACAAGAGGAAATTACACTTAATTCAATTGCACAACAGGCTAATCAGCCAACAATGTCTGGACAATAATGGCATTAAATCTTTAAGGCTTACTTAAATTTCTCAAAAATTTTACATTACCTATTGACACTATTAAAAAAAAGGACTAGTATAGCAATTGTCAGCAGAAGTGGTAAGAGGAGATCACTTTTGCAGCAAAGGACATTAACTGTTAAGCATATTTAATAGTTATAAATAGGAGGAACAAAAATCATGAGAAAGTTTATTACATCTATCGCAGTAATCGCTATGGCAGCAGCAATGATGACAGGATGCGGAAGCGCTGATAAGAAGACTACTACCGCAGCTAGCACAAAGGCAGAGGTACAGACTGAGGCTAAGACCGAAGCTAAGACTGAGAAGGCTACCGAGAAGGCAACTGAAAAGGCTACCGAGAAGGCAACTGAGGCTAAGACCGAGGCTAAGTCTGAGGCAGCTTCCAGCGAGGCAGCATCTGAGGAGGCATCTTCTGAGGCTGAGAGCGCAAGCGCAGCAAACTAATTTTTTATTACTACAGATAAAAAATAATGAAAAAGGCAGTTTTGGGAATATTTCCTGAAACTGCCTTTTTTGCACAAATTTAATTAAAAATGTTGATGCTTTCGTGAGAATGTGGTATGGTTTATTAAGTCTATTATAAGGAAAGGAAATAGTGAGCCATGCAGACATTTCAGATTAACACAAAGGAAAAAAGAGAAGCAACAGGCGATCTCTTCGGAATTTTTTTTGAAGACATTAATCATGCGGCAGATGGCGGACTTTATGCAGAGCTGATCCAGAACCGTGCATTTGAATTTGATCCGATTGACAATAAAAAGTATCATGCACTGTATGCGTGGATGCCTTGTCAGTTAGATGAAAAAAATGGACAGACAGACGCAGCTGATGTTTCACTTACCATTCTGACC
>RRZU012839927.1_pt1 | contig 12732 bp, 13 predicted proteins | sample 2165561 | NCBI WGS metagenome assembly RRZU01 (sample SAMN10456909, study PRJNA506462) | wastewater metagenome | isolation source: wastewater sludge | place: USA: Moscow, Idaho
TGTTTGAAAGAAGCAAGAGATAATTTTAAAAAAATAGGTGCTGTTTCAAAAGGTTCACTGCAATTTGTGAGACCTCCTTTAGAGGATGAATTGCCAGAAAATCAACTTCTAAATAAATCATTTACATCTAAAAAGGAATATGAATACTATTTTAAAAAAATGGGAAATAGGAAGGATTTTGATATGGGAAAGAAGATTTTTTTAGTATTTGTAATAGTACTTTCTTTTACAATATTGAAAATAAATTTATTTGATAAAATAGATATGAATTACAAACTAACATTAGGAAAAGAGTTTTATATTTATAATGTGTCCGGTCCTGTAGAAGATGAAGCATATCCAGCACTACAAGGAGTTAATTATAAAGTGCGTAAATTGCATTATGAATATAGCTATGACACAAATGAATACGGATATGTAGAAAAATTATTAAAATATGAAGATATGTGGGTTGGGTTTATTCCATCATATGAATCAGTAACTTCACGTAAAAGTTACTTTCATCACTGGTATATTTCTGATGAAAACAAAGAATTTGTAGAGGGTTTTAAAAATAAAATGAAAAATTTTGAAGGTTATTTTGTAATAAATAAAGATATAGAAAAAATAGGAATGAGTGAAGAAGAGTTATTGAAGTATTTAAACATAAAAGATATAAGAGAAATAAAATTTAAAGATCCAAATTATTATGTACAGAAATATGGAGGAGAAAAAGATTTAACACCAAAATATTTGAATAAAAATATGGAGTATCGTGATATTGAAAAGAAAAAAGAAAAAACTATAGATCAATTTAAGATAGAAAGAGTTATAAGAATTATTACATGTATTATATTTATATTTTTAGGGATTAAATACTTATCTGATAATAAAATTTTTAAAACTAGAAATGTAAAAAATAGAGTATAATTATATTTTTATTGATATAATAAAAAATGAATATAAATCATCCACATTTATTTTTAGAGCATGTTGTACTAAAATTTAGTAAATATGTTAAACTAAAAAAGGTAAAAAGCATCTACATAGTATTTTTAGCCAATGCCTTGATTTATAGATTTATAATTATGACATTGAATTAATTTATATACCAGACTTAAAAGGTGTAAACGAAATTTATCAAGAAATAAAAACTTATGAAGATGGATGAAAATGATATGCAAAAAATAGAATGAAGATATTTTAAGAATATTTGAATACTAATAATGTAAATGTTTGTTGCAATTCAAAAGTCTCTTAGGAATCTTTTATTTACTAATATTTTTATCAGTTTTTCTTTTCTTTCATATTAAAGAAAAGAAGTTGGAGTTCTGGAATATGATAATTACAGTTGTGTTAGTAGTATTAATATGGAACTTTGGAGTTTATATGAATAGAAATTTTGTTTTTTATTAATAGATCAGCACTACACATTTATAATATGTTGTACCAAAAGTAATATTGATTTGGTTATCTTGTAGTGGGTACTGAGTTAAGACAAATTAACAATTTTTAATTTTAAACTGAATGGTTGACAAATATCCAAGCGAAGAATACATAGGTATCAGAAATAGATTTTCAAAATTGTCAGAACAAGCTAGAACAGATCTATATGTGACACCAAGAAGAACGGTTTACAAGTATCAAATAATCGATCCAAGTTTGAGAGGAGCAAAAAATTAATGAAAATAGATGAATTAAAAATCTTTGAAAAAATTGACTTCATTGCTTCATGTATATTTACAATTTACTGTTCATATGGATTAGACAGATCGGATGCTAATTATATAGTTAGAGAAATGAAGTATATTAAAATTTATATTATATATATAGTAGTCTCTCTTTTGCTTAGGATTATATTTGTACTAGGTAAAAAAGAGGAGGATAAAATTGATAAAAATTATTTTTTTAATTCAGTTTATTTTCTTATTTTGCATTTGGTAGCTATATATATATGGATAAGTTTCATTAAATGACGGAACATCTTTGATGAAGGATAATAGTGAAGTAACAGATGGATCAGAAATAGATTTTAAAAATGGTCAGAACAAGATAGAACAGATCTATATGTGACACAAAGAAAAACAGGATACAAGTATCAAATTATATATTCAATTTTGAGAGGAGCAAAAATTAATGAAAATAAATGAATTAGAAATTTTTGAAAAAATTGACTTCATTGCTTTATGTATATTTACAATTTACTGTTCATATGGATTAGACAAATCAGGTGCTAATTGTATGCTTATAGACATGAAGTATATTAAAATTTATATTATATATATAGTAGTCTCTCTTTTGCTTAGGATTATATTTGTACTAGGTAAAAAAGAGGAGGATAAAATTGATAAAAACTATTTCGTAAATTCAGTTTATTTTCTTATTTTGCATTTGGCAAATATATATATATGGATAAGTTTCATTAAATGACGGAATATCTTTGACGAAGGATAATAGTGAAGTAACAGAAGATAAAGCTAATGAAGGTTCTTTTCTTGAAACAGTAGGTTATTTAAGAAAAAATCTGGTAGTTGGGAAGCAATGATAAATCCAATCCAGTATATAGAGAAATGATAAATTATTCTTATTAAGAAGCAAAATATAGTTTAAATAATTCAAAAATGATAAAAGTAGGAAATGGAAAATAACTATTGAAAATGACATATATTTTAAACATACTAGAACTACTTAAAAACTATAAAATATTTTAAGTTAAGGGGAATATAAAATGAAAATAAAGAGAATAGGAAAAATATTATTTATAGGAATATTAATGTTAGTAGTGATTTGGGTTGAATTTGCACTAGTATTTAAAGTTAATATAACTCCATTTGATACTTACTATTTTAATGGATATATGGAAAGAGAAATAAATAATACAAAGATATCAATGAATATATACTCTGTTGAAGGAATATTTACAATTGATGCAAAAAATGACTTGTTATTTTATGTTGAAGATAATGTAAATAACAAAAATATAGAGTTAGTTGATATAAGTATAGACACAAATACAGGAAAAAGAATATATCATAAAAGTGTAAATAAAAATTTAGATAATTTGAAAGGGATAGGAAAAGAATTTATTATAGAAAAAGATGAATCGAACCCTAAATCAGCTAAAAACTATTTAGTTTTTGACAACTTAAACTTAAAGCCATCAAAGTACAAGTATATAAATATTGTATTGACATTAAAATATGAAAACAAGATTTTTAGTTATACTCAAAATGTAATGAGAACAGTTAATAGGGATCATTTTAGAGGAGGTCCATTGCCTTAAAAATGATAAAATTATATAATATAATCAGAATTAAGGAGAATATACGATATGAAAAAAAAGAAATATGAATTTATATTTATGATACCTATTATATTTGCTTTAATGTACGAAATATACGGAATGATAAAAACTTACTTAAATCCCATGTTTAATTCATACAGTTTGCCTGAACTATTTTTAGTTACTTTACCTATCGTTATCTTATTTTATTTAACAAATAAGAATAGCAAATTTAGAATTTATTTTTATCTTTATTATATAATTAGTATTCCAGTTATTTTATTAGGATTAGTAATTAATTATTTCATAATTTTATGATTATATATTTCTGTACTCTTATAATAAATATCTAACATTAATAAAAAGGCAATTGAGTTACATAATAAATTAAATAATTTTTGAATGAATTAAGGAAATATTTATTATACATTATCATCTATTTAGAGTATATTGCATTGTGACTATTAAATGTGAAAATCTCAAAAATAGAAGTGGATTTATAATACATTGAAATGTGTCTATTCTATGAGATAGTATATATTAGATGCAACAATTAAAAAATAAATTTGACAAATAAAAAAAATGAGGTATAGTCTATTAAGAGAACCTTGTTTTTTTTACAACATTAATGTAAACGTTTACAAAGGTTTCAAAACTAGAATTTATGGAGGTGGAGCAACTTAAAAGTTGCGAAAATTATGAAGAAATTATTTCTAGCTACACTAGCAATGCTTTTTTTAATGTCATGTGGTGGTGGTGATAAGAAGAAAGATGCTTCTGGGGATAAGCAGGAGTTAAAATTTAGGATTACTTGGGCAGCAGATTCAGGAAGAGGAAAAGCAATCTCAAAAATAGTTGAAGAATTTAATAAAGAGAATCCAAATATTCATGTAACAGTAGTAGGAGGAAGTGAGGATATTCAGGAATTAACTACTATGTTTACATCAGAAGATGTACCAGATGTAGTTCAACTACCATATAGATATACTCAAAAATTTGGTGGAGAAGGACTTTTACTGGAATTGAACGATGACTTAAAGAAAGAAACAGTTAATTTTTATGATTCAATAGTTAAATTAGGACAAGTAAATGGTAAAACATATGGAATGCCTTGGATAGGTCATGCAATAGGACTTGTTTACAATAAAGATTTATTTGCTAAAGCAGGATTAGACCCAGAAAAAGCACCAGCAACTTGGGAAGAATTATTAAGTTATATAAAAACAATAGAAGAAAAAACAGGAGTAAAAGGAATAGCATTAGTATCTAAAGAAAGTGGAGATTTAAATTGGTTATTTGCTCAATTTATTTATCAAAATGGAGGTAAAATAGTTAATGAAGATGGAACAATAGCTTTGAATTCACCAGAGGCAATAGGAGCTATTAATTTTTATAAAGAGTTATTAAAACATAGTGCAGGAACAGTTGGAGAGACAGATGGAAAAGGTGTAATGCAATTATTTAAAGAAGGAAAAGCAGCTATGGAAATACAAGGTCCTTGGGGAGTGACAGATGTATGGAAAGCAGGTAATCCATTTAAAGTAGGAGCAGCAAAATTACCTAAAGGAAAAGCTGGAGCATTTGCAGAAGTTGGACCTCATATGTTAACAATACCAGCAACAGTTGATGAAAAGAAAATGGATGCAATAAATAAATTTATCCAATTTATGATTTCAAAAAAAGGATCAGAAATGATAATGCTTGGGGAATATGATGAAGCAACAAAAACAAGTTATCCATTTAGAGTACCAATTAGAAAAGATATGGCAGATGTTGAATACTTCAAAAAACATCCTGAATTCTTACCATTTATAGAAGGACTAAAAGAACCAAGTATAGAAGTACCTACACCAGCATATGCACAAGTGAGAGAAGAAATTTCAATTCCTGCTTTTGCAAAAGTATTACAAGGTAAGATGACAACAGAAGAAGCAGTTAAAGAAATTCAAGAAAAAGGAAATGCAAAAATAAAAGAATTTGGGAAGTAATTTAAATATTAATTATTAAGGAGGGCACATGAAAAAGAACTTTAAACAGTTAGAAGATAAAATAGTAAATTACATATTTTTAGCACCTTCAATTGTAATATTAGGACTTTTTATGTTGTATCCTATAATTTGGGCATTTATTGCAAGCTTCAAGAATATAAAATTGGTTGATATGGTTAAAGCAAGGGGAATAGAATCTACATTTACAGTTCCAGGTAAGTTTAATGGATTAGAGAACTATATTAATGTATTTAAAGATGAGAATTTCTTAAATGCTCTTATTAATATGGCATATTTAGCAATAATTTACATACCTATAACAATAGCACTGTCAATATTATTGGCAGTGCTACTAAATCAAAAACTGAAGGGAACAAATTTTTTTAGAACAGCATTATTTGTTCCATATATAGTTTCATTAGTAAGTGCTGGATTATTATTTAAGTTCTTATTTCAAGGAGATGGGCTTGTAAATGGGGTGTTACAAATGTTTAATGCCACTGGAGTAAAATGGCTATTGAATAGATGGACCGCGTTATTTGTAGTTGCTTTAATGAATTCGTGGAGAAAAGTAGGATATTTTATGTTGATATATCTTGCAGGACTTCAAAATATTCCTGAAACATTGTATGAAGCTTCAAAAATAGATGGAGCAACACCGAAACAAAGCTTTATGAAAGTAACATTACCATTATTAAATAAAATATCATTTGTAGTTTTTATATTGTTATTAATAGACACACTAAAAGTGTTCCAAGAAATATATATATTAACAGGTGCAAAAGGTGGAGAAATAGCAACAGTTCCATTTTATATATATACAAATGCATTTGTTTCAAACAAATTTGGATTTGCGTCAGCAATGAGTTATGTTTTATTCGTAATAACATTGATAATATTGGCAATAAGAGGATATTTGTCAAGAAAGAATAATTATTAGGAGGTGGTAAAAATGAAATACAATAGAAAGTACCAAACACAAGCATATATTTTTATACTATTAATTGCATTAATATTTCTTTTACCACTTTATTGGTTGGTTGTATCAAGTATTAAACCGGACATAGATATCCTAAAGAATCCACCATCATTTGTACCATTAAAAATAACATTTGAACATTATGTAAATGCGTGGAAAAGATTAGACTATATTAGAACATTTATGAATTCATTTATTGTAAGTAGTGTAACAACAGCATTAATTATCTTATTTTCAACAATGGCAGGTTATGTAATGTCAAAAAAACAATTTGCAGGTAAAAAAATGATGTTATCTACTGTTATTGCAACAATGATAGTACCACCAACAGTTTTAATATTACCAAATTTCTTTATTATAGATAGATTAGGAATGTCAGATAGTTTAATAGGTTTAATATTGCCATTTGGAGTAACAAGTTTTGGAATTTTCTTTATGAAGCAATATATGGATGATGTACCAACATCAATAATTGAATCAGCAAGAATAGATGGTTGTGGAGATTTTAAAATATTATTTAAAATTATATTCCCATTAATAATACCTGGAGTAGCTACACTAGGTCTCATTGAATTTGTAAATAACTGGAATTCCTTTGTTATGCCATTAGTATTATTAAAGACTGAATCTAAATTCGTATTGCCACTTAAATTAGCCGCTTTATCAACAGCAACAGATGTTCCTTCATGGGGATTGATACTTGCTGGAAATGTTCTTACGATTATGCCAATAGTCATATTATTCTTGTTGTTACAAAAATTCTTTATTAAAGGTATAATGGATGGGGCAGTTAAAGAATAAGTTAAAGAATAATATATAATTTTACAAAATTAAATATACGGAGGCACTATGAAAATTGCATTGTTACATTTTAGAGTAGGTGAAACTGATGGAGTATCACTTGAGATGGATAAATGGAAAATAGCATTTGAAAAAATGGGACATGAAGTTGTATATATTGCAGGAAGTAAGGGAACAACTACAACTAAAACATTTATAGTAGAGGAAATACATTATAAAAATTATAGAAATGATAAGATAGTTGAGAACGCTTATGGAAAATTAATAGACTTTACAGAAGAAGAGTTAAAAAAAGAGATATTTGACTATGCAATATCAATAGAAGAAAAATTATTAAAAATAATAGATGATGAAAATATAGATATTTTAATTCCAAATAATATTTGGTCATTAGGGTGGGGATTATCTGCTGGAATTGCAACAACAAATGCAGTTAAAGCGCGTAAATTAAAGTCAATAGGACATAATCATGATTTTTATTGGGAAAGAGAAAAATATTCAAATCCAACTTGTGTATTTATCAATTCAATTCTGGAGGATTATTTTTTACCGAAAGAAGAGTATATAAAACATTGCGTTATCAATTCTATAGCACAAGATCAATTAAAAATAAAGAGAGGCATCGATTCTGTAGTTGTTCCTAATGTGTTTGATTTTTCTTCTAAGCCATGGGTAAAAGATAATTATAATGGAGATATTAGAGAAAAAATTAATATTAAAAATGATGATTTAATATTTCTTCAGGCAACAAGAATAGTTGAGAGAAAAGGGATAGAATTAGCAATAGATTATATTTCTAAAATAAATCTAAAAAAGGAAGAGCTTATTGGAAAAACATTATATAATGGAGAAATATTTAGAGATAATAGCAATATATACTTGGTTTTAGCAGGTATGGATGAAGACTCATCATATACAAAAAAATTAATTGAAAAAGCTAAAAATGAAAATGTTAATCTTAAATTTATTAATAATATAGTTGATCATTCTAGGACATATAGAAATAATGAGAAAATATATTCACTTTGGGATATATACACTGAAGCAGATATAGTAACATATCCTAGTCTATTGGAAGGATGGGGTAATCAATTTTTGGAGGCATTATTTGCAAAAATTCCAGTACTTATATATGAATATCCAGTATTTGAAAAAGATTTGTTAAAAATGAATTTTAATGTTATATCATTAGGAAATTCACATAGTATTGATGATAATAAACTAGCACATGTTGATGAATCAATCATTTTAACTAAAGTAGATGAGACTTTTAGATTAATATTAGACAGTGAATATAGGAAAGGATACGTAGAATCAAATTTTGTGATAGCAAAAGAAAACTATTCATATGAGTCATTAGAAAAAATATTAAAAGCACTACTTTAAATTGCGATAGGAGAGAATGATGGAGAAATTTGAAGATAAAGTTCTAAAGCATCTTAATTATATTTTTGAAGATGAAGATGATAAAATAAATTATATAGCTGAGAAAATAAATGAATTAAAGATAAAGTATCAAGGTTTGAATAAAATTGAAGATGTAGAATGGATTAGTGAAAAGGATACGTTTTTAATAACTTATGGAGATTCACTTACAAAAAAAGATGAAAAACCATTAAATGTATTAAATCAATTTTTAAATGAAAAATTAGATGGATATGTTAATAATGTTCACATATTACCATTCTTCCCATGGACAAGCGATGATGGATTTTCAGTTGTTGATTATAGAAAAATTGATCCAAATCTAGGCAATTGGGATGATGTCAGAGAAATTTCTAAGAAATTTAATATGATGTATGATGCAGTAATAAATCATATTTCAGCAGAATCAGATTGGTTTAAAGGCTTTTTAAATGATGATGTAAAATATAAAGATTATTTTATTGTTCAAGATGATGTTGAGGAATTGAAATTAGTTACAAGACCTAGAACACTTCCTTTGTTGACAGAATTTGAAACAAAATCTGGGAAAAAGAAAGTTTGGACAACTTTTAGTGAAGACCAAATTGATCTTAATTTCAAGAATGCAGACTTATTTGTGGAAATAATAGACATATTATTGTTTTATGTTGAAATGGGTGCTAAATCAATCAGACTTGATGCGATAGGCTATATGTGGAAAGAGTTAGGGACAAATTGTATTCATCAACCGAAAGCACATGAAATTATAAAGTTATGGAGAGATATATTTAATGAAATTGCTCCTAATACAATACTAATTAGTGAAACAAATGTACCTCATAAAGATAATATATCTTATTTTGGAAATGGATATGATGAAGTGAAAATGGTTTACCAATTTCCATTACCACCATTAACGGTGCATACTATGCAAACAGGAAATGCAACAAGGATTTTAGATTGGTTAGATGGATTAGAAATGGTATCAGATAAGACTACATTCTTTAACTTTTTATCATCTCATGATGGCATAGGAGTAGTACCAGCAACGGGATTATTAACACAAAATGAAATTGATAAAATGATAGATAAAGTAATTGAACATGGTGGAAAGATATCTTATAAAAATAATTCAGATGGCTCATCAAGTCCATATGAAATGAATATTAATTATTTGGAAGCATTGAGTTCACCAGATTTAGACATGAAAAAACGTTGTGATGTATTATTATCAGCAGTTAATATTTTAAATTCAATAATTGGAGTTCCTGCGATATATATTCATACTATATTAGGTTCTCTTAATGATTATAAAGGATTAGAAAGAACAGGAAGAAATAGATCAATAAATAGAGAAAAATTAGATTATGATGTAGTTAGTAAGGAATTAGAAAATGAAAAAAGTCTAAGAAATATGGTGTTTTATGGAATTAGAAAACAAATTGAAGTTAGAACCTCTGAAGAATTATTTCATCCAACAAACAATCAGAAAGTAGTAAAAATAGATAATAGAATATTCTCAATTATTAGAAGTAATGAAAATGAGGAAATTTTAGTAATTAATAATATATCTAATGATACAATAGAATTAGAATACTTAAAGATATTAGAACTGTTTAAAAATAAAAAAAATACATTAATAGAAATAATCAATAACAAGGAAATAAAAGATGGTAAAATAGTTTTGAACCCATATGAATACATGTGGATAAAATAATATAATATAGTAAAAAGCTAGAACTGAAATTACGAGTCTAGCTTTTTTAGTTTAGAATCACTAACATCTTTAACAGGAATTGGTTCTAAAATGAATAATTTTATAATACTTTTAATTTTTTTGTTATATTGGATATATATTTTAAAAGTACCAAAATTTTCTTCCAATATATGACCATCTTTTAAAATAGATGTTTTATTAAAAAATCTAGTATCAAGTAAAGTTTGTAATTCAGAATCCAAATCTAATTTCTTCATTTCTACAGATAAAACTAATTGAATAAAGAATGTATTTGAAAAAATATCATTAACATTAATTACTTCAATAAATTTTCTATTGTTAAATTCATTTGTTAAGTCTAAAAGAAGTGCTTTTTTTAGATTTTGTTCAAAATTACCCTTAGGATTATTTTTAACGAGAAGAGCATTCTTATAAACATAATCAACACCTTTTTTATCAATATACTTAGATATAAGACTTTGAACGGAATGAAAGTCTTTGATGTTATCCTTTATCAAGTTTAACACTTTATTTAGATCTTCTTTTAATAATATTTGTTTATTAATATAATCACGACTCTTTACAGTAAAATGAATCCTGTCAACTTTATTATTTTTAAATTCACCGATTTTAACCTTTGTATAGTCAACTTTGAAATGAGAAAAATCATTAATATCTTCTATTATTTTTTTCAAAACCTTTGTTTCAAAATCAAAAAAACGTTCATATTTGTCATCGCTATTTATAATTTCTTTCAGTAAATTTAAAGGGATATCAATATAGTTCATATTTGTAGTATTTGCAATTAAATATCTATATAAATTATAAGATGAACGTTCTCTCATAAATACTAATAGATTAATATTTAACAGTGAATATAATGTTTTTTCTTTCGCAGATAATAAAAGTTCCTTGCTTAGTAAAAGATAAACAGAGTCAAATGATATATTATATGATGAAAATATTGGGAAATTGCCAGAAAATATTTTCTTTTTTTTATTGCTTATTGAATAAATAATTTTCTTAGATAAAAGATTATCTAAAAATTTATATAAAGAGTTAGTATTAGTATAGTTTAATTCTTTTTGTAATTTGCTTATTGGAATTTCTAAAATCTCTTTTTTTTGTAGATCCTTTTTTAGTGTAAATTCAATAAATAAAAATTTAAGAAAGTCTTTTTCTTTTTTATTTATTGACTTAGAAAAATTAGTTTCTATTACTTTATCATTTAAAAAATTATCCTCTAACATGTCATATATTTTCATTTTTGACCCCCTTTTAAAAAAAATTATATTTTTTTTGATTTTTTTTGATTTGTTTAGACAAAATAATTAACGAAAAAATACAACATAAAAAAACGTTTATTATAGTATATGTCTTATTTTATAGTAAAAAAAGAAAAAAAGCAACTATAAAATAGACGAAAAAGTGACAAAAAAACTCATAATTTGACAAATGAAAAACATGTGATATATATTGATTAATAGATAAAATTAAAAAATTTTTATAGGAGGTAACAAGATGAAAAAAATTTTATTATGTTGTGCAGCTGGAATGTCAACAAGCTTATTGGTAAATAAGATGAAAGCAGCAGCAGAGGCAAAAGGAGTGGAAGCAAAAATATGGGCAGAGCCAATTGATATGGCTAAGACTGAAATACCTAAAGCAGATGTAGTGTTATTGGGGCCACAAGTTAAGTATGCACTAAAAGATCTTAAGGTGATAGCAGATGAAAATAACAAGCCTATTGAGGTTATAAATATGCTTGATTATGGAATGATGAATGGTGCAAAAATCTTAGATGTTGCTCTTAATTTAATTAAGGAATAAACTTTTAAAGGAATAACTTTTATAGGAGGAATTAGGATGACAGAGGAAATGGAACTAGTAGCTATGACACTTATAGCTCATGCAGGAGAATGTAAGAGTTTAGCTTATCAAGCTCTAAATGAAGCAAAAATTGGGAATTTTGAAGAAGCACAAAAGTATTTGGAACAGTCAAATGAAGAAATGCTTAAGGCACATGGAATACAAACAGATTTAATTGTGAAAGAAGCAAGTGGAGAAACTATAGATTTGGGACTAATAATGGTACATTCGCAAGACCATTTAATGGGTGCAATATTATTTAAAGATTTAGTTAAAGAGTTTATCGATGTATATAAGGCAATATATAAAAAATAAAATTATAAAAATATGGAGGATTTTTTATGGGATTTATGAATAAGCTTACAGAGGTATTAGATGAAAAATTGACGCCGATAGCGGCTAAAGTAGCAACGCAAAGACATATGCAAGCAATAAGAGATGGATTAATATTGACAATGCCACTATTAATAATAGGATCATTTTTCTTGATAATGGCATTTTTACCGATACCTGCAGTTGACAAATGGATGTCAGAAGGTGTAGGAGCTCAAGTAAGAACATATTTACTTTATCCAGTTGATGCAACATTTGGATTAATGGGATTAGTTGCATGTTTTGGTATAGGATATAGATTATCAGAAAAATATAAACTTGATGCATTAGCAGGGGCAACACTATCTGTTATGGGATTTATGATTGTAACACCATTTAA
>RRZU011149225.1_pt1 | contig 12731 bp, 12 predicted proteins | sample 2165561 | NCBI WGS metagenome assembly RRZU01 (sample SAMN10456909, study PRJNA506462) | wastewater metagenome | isolation source: wastewater sludge | place: USA: Moscow, Idaho
GGCCTGAAGGAGAACGGCGTGGCGCTGGCGATGGACGAGCACAACGCGAAGCTGGTGACGCCGGAGATGAAGAAGAAGCTCGATGCGGCGCAGGCCGACATCGTCGCCGGCCGCATCAAGGTCGCCGACTACATGGCGGACAACGCCTGCCGCTACTGAGCATCGCGCCTTGAGCACCGGGCAGTCCATGGCCAGCGCCTGCGCCGCATGATCGCGCTGCGCGGCATCCACAAGCGCTTCGGCAGCGTGCACGCCAGCCGCGGGGTCACGCTGGAGGTGGCGCCCGGCTCGATCCACGGCCTGATCGGCGAGAACGGCGCCGGCAAGTCGACGCTGATGGGCATCCTCTACGGCCTGCACCCGCCCGACGAGGGCACCATCGAGGTGGACGGCCATGCCCTGAAACCGGGCAGCGCCCGCGATGCGATCGCCGCCGGCATCGGCATGGTGCATCAGCATTTCATGCTGGTGGACCGCTTCACCGTGCTGGAGAACATCGTGCTCGGCGCCGAGCAGGGCTTCGTGCTGGCGCCCGGCCTGGCGGCGGCGCGGCGCGAGGTGCTGCGGCTGGCGACGGAGTTCGGGCTGGAGGTCGACCCGGACGCGGTGGCCGGCGAGCTGCCGGTGGGCGTGCTGCAGCGCGTCGAGATCCTGAAGGCGCTGTACCGCGGCGCCAGGGTGCTGATCCTCGACGAGCCGACCGGGGTGCTCACGCCGCAGGAGGCCGACCAGCTGATGCGCATGCTGCGCCAGCTGAAGCGCCGCGGCACCACGGTGCTGCTGATCACGCACAAGCTGCGCGAGGTGCTGGCGGTGACCGACCGGGTCACGGTGATGCGTGCCGGCGAGGTGGTCGCCACCCGCGAGACGGCCGCCACCACCGAGGCCGAGCTGGCCGAGCTGATGGTCGGGCGCAAGGTGCGGCTCGGCCGCGAGGGGCCGCCGGCGCAGCCCGGTGCGGTGGTGCTGAGCGCGCGGGGCCTGGGCTGGCGCGATGCGCAGGGCGTGGCGCGGCTCTCTGGCATCGACCTGGACCTGCGCCAGGGCGAGATCGTCGGCGTGGCAGGCGTCTCGGGCAACGGCCAGAGCGAGCTGCTGGAGCTGCTCGCCGGGCTGCGGCCGCTGCAGTCGGGCGAGATCCGTCTGGCGGCCGACGGCGAGCGCCCTGCGGGCGTCTGGCCGCTGGATCCGCACCGGCTGCGCCAGCTCGGCGTGGCGCATGTGCCGGAGGACCGCCACCGCCTGGGCCTGGTGCTGGATTTCGAGGCCTGGGAATCGGCCGCGCTCGGCTACACCGACGACGCGGCGATCGCCCGCGGGCCGGCGCTGCTGGGCCTGCTCGACCACCGGGCGATGCGCGCACAGTGCGCCGGGATGATGGCCGACTTCGATGTGCGCCCGCCCGACCCGGCCTGGCGCTCGGCGAAGTTCTCCGGCGGCAACCAGCAGAAGCTGGTCATCGCGCGCGAGCTGCGCCGCGCGCCGCGCCTGCTGCTGATCGGCCAGCCCACGCGCGGCGTCGACATCGGCGCGATCGAGACCATCCACCGCGCGCTGCGCCGGCTGCGCGATGCCGGCTGCGCGGTGCTGCTGGTGTCGACCGAACTCGACGAGATCCTGGCGCTGGCCGACCGCATCGTCGTGATGTCGCAGGGCCGCATCACCGGCGAGATGGCGCGCGACGCCGCCGACGAGGTGACGATCGGCCGCTGCATGGGCCAGGGAGGGGTCGCGGCATGAGCGGATCGACCGCCGCCGCCGGGGCACCGCTGCCGCGCTGGATCGACTTCGGCGTGCTGCCGCTGCTCAACGTGCTGCTGGCGCTGGCGGTGGCGGGCGCGCTGGTGGCGCTGCTCGGCCACAGCCCGGCGCAGGCGATGCGGCTGCTGGTCGAGGGCGCCTTCGGCTCCGGGCTGGCCTGGGGCTACACGCTGCACTACACCACCAACTTCATCTTCACCGGTCTGGCGGTGGCGCTGGCCGCGCATGCCGGGCTGTTCAACATCGGCGCGGAGGGCCAGGCCTCGATCGGCGGGCTGCTGGCCTGCGTCGTCGCGCTGGCGCTGGACCGCTGGCTGCCGGGCTGGGCGGTGCTGCTGCTGGCCATGCCGGCGGCCGCCCTGGGCGGCGCGGCCTGGGCGGCGGTGCCGGCCTGGCTGCAGGCGCGCCGCGGCAGCCACATCGTCATCACGACGATCATGTTCAACTTTCTGGCCTCGGCGCTGCTGGTCTGGCTGCTGGTGAACGTGCTGGCGGTGCCGGGCAATCCGTCGGTGGAGAGCCGGGCGCTGGCCGAGGACGTCGGCCTGCCGAAGGCGCAGGCGCTGCTGGCCGCGCTGGGCGTGAACGTGCCGGCCACGCCGCTGAACGCGGCGCTCGGGCTGGCGCTGCTGTGCGCGGCCGGGCTGTGGGTGCTGCTGTGGCACACCCGGCTGGGCCACGCGCTGCGCACGCTCGGCCACGCGCCGGGCGCGGCGCACTATGCCGGGCTGTCGTCGGTGCGGCTGACGCTGATCGCGCTGATGGGCTCGGGCGCACTGGCCGGCGGCGTCGGCATCAACGAGGTGCTGGGCGTGCACCACCGGCTGCTGCTGGACTTCGTCGCCGGTGCGGGCTTCACCGGCATCGCGGTGGCGCTGATGGGGCGCAACCACCCGGTCGGCATCGTGCTGGCGGCGCTGCTGTTCGGCGCGCTGGTGCAGGGCGGCTCCGAGCTGGCCTTCGAGATCCCGACCTTCTCGCGCGACATGGTGACCGCGGTGCAGGGCCTGGTGGTGCTGTTCTGCGGCGCGCTGGCGCTGATGCTGCGGCCGCTGGTGGCACGCCTGTGGACGCGGCGGGCGCGGCGGGTCGCCCCGGCCGGGGAGGGCGCATGAGCGAGCTGCAGGAGCTGGCGACCGTCGTCGCCTCGGTGCTGGGCGCGACGCTGCGCATCAGCGTGCCGCTGGTGCTGTGCGCGCTGGCCGGGGTGCTGAGCGAGCGCGCCGGCGTCATCGACATCGGCCTGGAGGGCAAGCTGCTGGCGGCGGCCTTCGCCGCGGCGGTGGCCGGCGCCTTCGGCTGGCCGGCCGGGGCGGCGCTGCTGGCGGCGGTCGCGGCCGGCATGGCGCTGTCGGCGGTGCACGGGCTGGCCTGCATCCGCTTCCGCGGCGACCAGATCGTCTCCGGCGTGGCGATCAACATCCTGGCGCTCGGGCTGACCGCGGTCATCGGCCTGCACCTGTTCCAGCGCGGCGGGCGCACGCCCGATGTGCCGCCTGAAGGGCGCTTCGGCGTGCTGTTCGACGAGGCGGCGCGTGCGGTGCAGGACTGGCCGCTGATCGGACCGCTGCTGGCCGAGGCGCTGCTGCGCCACACGCTGCTGACCTGGCTGGCCTTCGCGCTGGTGCCGGCGGTGTGGTGGCTGCTCTACCGCACCCGCTTCGGGCTGCGGCTGCGTGCGGTCGGCGAGAACCCGGCGATGGTGGATGCCGCCGGCATCTCGGTGGCCGGGCTGCGCTGGCGCGCGGTGCTGCTGGCCGGCGTGCTGTGCGGCATCGGCGGCGCCTTCCTGACGCTGGCGCAGAACGCCAGCTTCACGCCCGGCATGAGCGCCGGCCGCGGCTTCATGGCGCTGGCGGCGATGGTGTTCGGCCACTGGCATCCGGTGCGCGCGCTGTGGGCCTGTCTGCTGTTCGGCCTGCTCGATGCGGTGGCGATCCGGCTGCAGGGCACGGTCCTGCCGGGTCTGGGCGCAGTGCCGGTCGAGCTGATCCAGGCGCTGCCCTATCTGTTCACCGTGGTGCTGCTGGCGGGCTTCTTCGGCCGCGCGCAGGCGCCGGCCGCACTCGGGCAGTCGTTCACGAAGGAGCGCTGAGCGGCGCGGCCTCTCACGAATCGTCACCGCTGCGGTTCCGGGTCTTGCCTACCATGCGCACCCGTCGGCCGGGATGACAATCCGACCTGAAATGCAAAATCATCATTCTGGAGTCCATCGATGTCCGACAAGCTGCGTCTGATCGCGACGACCGCGGCCCTGCTGGTGTCCGGCTGGATCGGCCATGGCATCGGCTCCTCCGACCGGCAGGCCGCCGAGCACCGCGCCGCCCGGCTCGAGACCCAGATGCGTGACAGCGAGGCCCGCCACCGCCAGGCGCAGATCGCGCTGGCCGAGGAGCTGCGCTCGCGCGAGGCCGCCTTCGAAGTGCGCCTGCGCGAGCTGCAGGTGTCCTTCGACGAGCAGAAGGTCGAGATGATCGAGGCGCTCGACGACAGCCAGGCCCAGCTGGCCGATCTGGCCCAGCGTCGCCGCGACACCGATGCCGAGCTGCTGCGGGTGCGCAAGGCGCTGGCGGCGGCTGGCGGCGGCGGCTCCGGCCGCCTGCGCGACGAGCTGCGCGAGCGCGAGCTGCAGCTGGTGCTGCTGCAGGGCCAGCTGCGCCAGAACGCGGCCGGCATGAGCTGCCTGTCGGCGCCGGTGCCGCCGGAGGCGCTGCGCACGCTCAACCGCGTGGCCGGCAACGGCAGCCGGGCGCGCTGATGAGAGCCGCCATGCTGTCGCCTGCTTCGGCTCTCGTGCTGCTGGCCGCGCTGGGCCTGGGCGGCTGCGCCTCGAGTCCGTCGGTGCCGCCTGCGCCGGTCGCACCGAAGTGCGTGCTGCCGACCGGCGTCGACAGCGCCTGCCCGACGCCGCAGCCGCTCAAGGCCGGCCTGACCTACCGCGAGCTGCTCGAGGCCCATCTGGCCGATCGCCAGCAGCTGCAGCGCTGCGCGGCGCAGCATGAGGAACTGCGCCGTGTGATCGCGGCCTGCCAGGCACGGGTCGACGCGCTGTCCCGCACGCGGCGCGACTGAGCGCCACGAGGCGGCCGGTGCGCCTGTGTCCGGCCTCGCCCGCCCTTGTCTTGCGCTTGTGGGACAATCCCGGCCGTGGAGTCAGCCAGACCGCCGCTGGTGCAAGGATCGAAAGGTCGCACTGGAGGAAGGTCCGGACTGCACAGGGCAGCGCAGGAGGTAACACCTCTCCACCGTGAGGTGAGGATCAGAGCAACAGAGACGAGCCGGTTCGGTCCGGGTGAAACGGGCAATCTCTGCGCGCAGCAACACCAAATAGGCCAGCTATGACGCGGCCCGCTGAGCTGGCGGGTAGGTGGCATCGAGCCGTTCCGGTGACGGGCGGCCCAGAGGAATGGCGGTCACGGCGGGGCAACCCGCCGCACAGAATCCGGCCTATCGGCTGACTCCACACTTTTCAGTCGTTTGCCCATGCCCGCACGCTCCCATCTCGATCTTGTCGCCGTCCTGAGCCTGCTGCTGTGCTGCATGCTGTGGGGCCTCAACCAGGTCTCGATCAAGCTGGCGCTGCCGGAGGTGCCGGCGCTGGTGCAGGTCTCGATCCGCAGCATCGTCGCCTTCGTGCTGCTGCTGGGCTGGATGCGCTGGCGCGGCCTGCGCTGGCACTGGCTCGGCCCGAGCCTGCTGCCGGGGCTGCTGGCCGGTTTCCTGTTCGCCACCGAGTTCGCGCTGGCCTTCGTCGGCCTGCAGCACACCACCGCCGCGCGCGGCGTGGTCTTCATCAATACCTCGCCCTTCGTCGTCGCGCTGGTGCTGGCGGCGCTGCACCGGGGCGAGCGGCTGATGCCGCTGCAGTCCGTCGGGCTGCTGATCGCCTTTGCTGCGCTGGCGGCGGCTTTCGGGGAGGGTTTTTCGCTCACCGCCGCCGGCACCACCTGGCGTGGCGACCTGATGATCCTGGTGGCCGCGGTGCTGTGGGGGCTGACCACGGTGACGATCCGGCTGTCGGTGCTGCGCAGCGCGCCGTCCGAGGTCACGCTGGCCTGGCAGCTCGGGGTGGCGGCGCTGCTGTCGCCGCTGGCCGCCCTGGTCCATGGCGATGCCTGGCCGCAGTCCTGGAGCCTGTTGGCGATCGGCTCGATGGTCTATCAGGGCGTGATCGTGACCTTCGCCAGCTATCTGCTGTGGTTCTGGCTGCTGACCCGCTATCCCGCGACCCAGGTCCAGGCCTTCGTGCTGCTCACGCCGGTGTTCGGCACGCTCAGCGCCGGGCTGCTGCTCGACGAGCCGATCACGCCAGCCCTGCTGCTGGCGCTGGTCGGCATCTGCCTGGGGCTGGTGCTGCTGAACCGGCGCCCGCCGGTCAGGACGTCCCCAGCTTGAACTCGAGCGGCGGCAGATCGCTCATCGCGGTGTCGCCCTGCAGCTGGGCCGTGCTGGCGCGGGGCTCGGCGCCGTCCTCGCGGCGCATCGAGCGCATGCCGTGGCGCAGATAGCGGTTGTGATGGTTCGGGCGCGCCGGGATGAAGCGCGCCAGCTCGGTCAGCGCCATCTGGTAGACATTGCGCTTGAACTCGATCACCACATCCAGCGGCACCCAGTAGTCGTGCCAGCGCCAGGCGTCGAACTCCGGATGCGTGGACGCGCGCAGGTTCATGTCGGTGTCCCGACCCATCAGCTGCAGCAGGAACCAGATCTGCTTCTGCCCCTTGTAGTGGCCGCGTGCGTCGCGGCGGATGTAGTGCTCGGGCACCTCGTAGCGCAGCCAGTCTCGTGTGCGCGCGATGATGCGCACATGTTCAGGATGCAGCCCCACTTCCTCGTGGAGCTCTCGGAACATCGCCTGCTCCGGCGTCTCGCCATGCTTGATGCCGCCCTGCGGGAATTGCCAGGAGTGGGTGCGAATGCGCTTGCCCCAGAACACCTGGTTCCGCTGGTTGAGCAGGATGATGCCGACGTTGGGCCGGAAGCCTTCTCGGTCGAGCATAATCAGACCCCAATTTTCACGTTGAACTCATTATTGCACCGGGTCCGATTGGCGCAAGCCCGCGGATCACCCGAGCAGGGACAAGGGCTCCCGTCGCCTGTCCAGAGGTTCCACTCAGTACCCGTCCGCGTACCGACCACCCCATGAAAGCCTCCCAGTTCTTCATCGCCACCCTGAAGGAAGCGCCCGCCGATGCCGAGGTGATCAGCCACAAGCTGATGATGCGAGCCGGCATGATCAAGCGCCTGGGCGCCGGCATCTACAACTACATGCCGATGGGGCTGCGCGTGATCCGCAAGGTCGAGGGCATCATCCGCGAGGAGATGAACCGCGCCGGTGCCGTCGAGCTGCTGATGCCGGTGGTGCAGCCGGCCGAGCTGTGGCAGGAGACCGGCCGCTTCGACAAGATGGGCCCGGAGCTGATGCGGGTGAAGGACCGCCATGAGCGCGACTTCATCATCCAGCCGACCTCGGAGGAGGTGGTGACCGACATCGCGCGCCAGGAGCTGCGCAGCTACAAGCAGCTGCCGAAGAACTTCTATCACATCCAGACGAAGTTCCGCGACGAGCGCCGGCCGCGCTTCGGCATCATGCGCGGACGCGAGTTCACGATGAAGGACGCGTACTCCTTCGATCGCAGCCCCGAGGCGGCGGCGAAGAGCTACGAGACGATGTTCGCCGCCTACAAGCGCATCTTCGACCGCTTCGGCCTGACCTACCGCGCGGTCGCGGCCGACACCGGCGCGATCGGCGGCGACCTCAGCCACGAGTTCCAGGTCATCGCCCAGACCGGCGAGGACGCGATCATCTACTGCCCGACCAGCGACTACGCCGCCAACATCGAGCTGGCCGAGGCGGTGGCGCCGGCCACGCCGCGCGCCGAGCCGACCGCCGAGCTGACGAAGACGCTGACGCCGGGCAAGAGCACCTGCGCCGACGTCGCCGCCTTCCTCGGCCTGCCGCTGACGAAGTCGCTCAAGAGCCTGGTGCTGGCCACCGACCGGCTCGACGAGCAGGGCAATCCGGCCGGCTCGACCGTCTGGCTGCTGCTGCTGCGCGGCGACCACGAGATGAACGAGGTCAAGGTCGGCAAGGTCGAGGGCCTGAAGGCGGGCTTCCGCTTCGCCACGCTGGCCGAGATCGACGAGCACTTCGGCTGCAAGCCCGGCTACCTGGGCCCGGTCGGTCTGAAGAAGCCGGTGAAGATCATCGCCGACCGCACGGTGGCCGCGATGAGCGACTTCTGCTGCGGCGCCAACGAGGCCGACTATCACCTGACCGGCGTGAACTGGGGCCGCGACCTGCCCGAGCCCGATCTGGTGGCCGACCTGCGCAATGTCGTCGAGGGCGATCCGTCGCCGGACGGCCAGGGCGTGCTGGCGATCGAGCGCGGCATCGAGGTCGGCCATGTCTTCTACCTCGGCACCAAGTACTCGAAGGCGATGAACGCGACCTTCCTGGACGAGACCGGCAAGCCGGCGCTGATGGAGATGGGCTGCTACGGCATCGGCGTGACCCGCATCCTGGGCGCGGCGATCGAGCAGGGCCATGACGCACGCGGCATCATCTGGCCGGACGCGATCGCGCCGTTCACCGTGGCGATCTGCCCGATCGGCTACGACCGCTCGGCCGAGGTCAAGGCCGCCGCCGACGCGCTGCACGACGAGCTGCTGGCCGCCGGCATCGACGTGATGCTCGACGACCGCGGCGAGCGTCCGGGTGCGATGTTCGCCGACTGGGAGCTGATCGGCGTGCCGCACCGCGTGGTGCTGTCCGACCGCGGCCTGAAGGAAGGCCAGGTCGAGTACCAGGGCCGCCGCGACGAGGCCGCGACCAAGGTCGCCGCAGCCGAGGTCGCCGCCTTCGTGAAGGGCCGTCTGAAGGCATGAGCTGCCGCCGCCGCGCCTGGCTGATCGGTGCCGGACCGGCGCTGGCCGGGCTGGGCATCAGCCCGGCCGCGCAGGCCGGTGGCCAGCTCGAGGAGCCGCTGGCCGATTCGGTGCGCACCGCGCTGGCGGCGGCGGTGGCCGGCAACGGCGCGCCGCCCCGGCTCGAGTTCGTCTCGACCGAGGCGCGGCTGGCGCATCTGCGCTGGCTCGGCGCGATGAGCGATCGGCTGGCGCGGCGCAAGCCCGACTTCAACGTCCGCAGGGAATTCCTCGAGACGGTCTGGTACGAGAGCCGGCGCGCCGGCCTCGACACCGCCCTGGTGCTCGGGCTGATCGAGGTGGAGAGCGGATTCCGCAAGTACGCGATCTCGGTGGTCGGTGCGCGCAGCTACATGCAGGTCATGCCCTTCTGGGCACGCGTCATCGGCGACGGCGATGCCTCGCGGCTTTTCCACATGCAGACCAATCTGCGCTTCGGCTGCGTGATCCTGCGCCACTATCTCGACCGCGAGCGGGGCGATCTCTTCATGGCGCTGGGGCGCTACAACGGCAGCCGCGGCAAGGCGCCGTATCCGAACATGGTGATGGCCGCCCGCCGTCGCTGGGAACATCCGGACGCGGTGACCGCTTCTCCGGTGCTGGCCGCAGCCCCGGCGCCGACACGGTGAGCGCGGCTCCGCTACACTGGGTGCCATGTTCCGTCGGTTGATGTCCCTGTTCGCTGTGCTGATGCTGCTGTGCGCCGGCCTGCTTGGCGGGGCACAGGCTGCGGTCGCGACCGTGACGCTGGTCGCCCAGGCCGATGCCGACTGCCGTGCCGAAGCCGACCGGCCGTTGCTGGCCGATGAGGGCACACCGCCGGCCGCGCTGCCGGATCGCACCGATCCGGCCCAGGAGTCCGACCCGGTCGCCGAACTGGCCGATGTTCCGCCGCTGCCGGGGCTGCTGCCGCAGCCGCATTGCCGCGGACTGCAGCGGGCGCTGCACCCGGCCGAGGGCCGACCCCAGGCTTCGCCCTATCTCGACGGGCCCTTGCGTCCGCCACGCCTGTCCGCCTGAGCAGCGATCCGCCGCGCGCCGCACGCCCGACGCCGATCGCCGTGACCGCCCGGGGTCCGTCATCCTTCCGGGTCGCCTCTGCATCCACTGATCCGTCGTGATCCGTTCCTGTCTTTCCGCTGTCTCCGAAGGAGCTACTGCCATGTCCGACCTGTTCCAGAACCACGGTTTCGCGTCTGTCGCGATGCCCAGCGCCGCCGAGCGCAACCGCGTGATGCGCAACACCTACATGCTGCTCGCGCTGTCGATGATCCCGACTGTGCTGGGCGCCTGGCTGGGTGTCGCCACCGGCCTGACCCGCGCGATGTCGCCGCTGGTCGGCCTGATCGTGTTCATGGCCGGCGCGTTCGGCTTCATGTTCGCGATCGAGAAGACCAAGAACTCGGCCGCCGGCGTGCCGATCCTGCTGGCCTTCACCTTCTTCATGGGTCTGATGCTGTCGCGCCTGATCGGCACGGTGCTGGGCCTGTCCAACGGCGCTGGCCTGATCATGACCGCCTTCACCGGCACCGGCCTGATCTTCTTCGGCATGGCCACGCTGTCGACGGTGATCAAGCGCGACCTGTCGTCGATGGGCAAGTTCCTGTTCATCGGCATGATCATGGTGCTGGTGGCCGGCATCGCCAACATCTTCCTGCAGTCGAGCGCGCTGATGATCACGCTGTCGGTGCTGACGATCGGCATCTTCTCGGCCTTCATCCTCTATGACCTCAAGCGCATCGAGAACGGCGAGGAAACCAACTACATCACCGCCACGCTGGGCATCTACCTGAGCCTGTACAACGTGTTCCAGTCGCTGCTGTCGCTGCTGGGCATCTTCGGCGGCAACGACGACTGAGTGTCGGACGGCCAGATCGCCGCGCCGGCCTGACCGGCGTGGCGCTCCCGGTCTGATCTGATCTCCTGGGCAGGGCGCCCGACTGCTGACGCGGTCGGGCGCCCTGCTGCTTTCTGGACTTCCGGCGCCCCCAGTGCCCCGTCAACCGGGGGACTCTGTCGCGGGATGGCTTCCCTGTGGACAGTCTCTGAAGATAATGATTCATGAGTAACACATGGTTACCATGAGTGCCATCAGAGAGTCCCCGATGCCTGCTTCCGCTTCTGCTTCCGCCTCTGCGGCCGCCGTGTCCGGTCCGGCGGTCTCGATCGTCGTCCTGAACTACAACTACGGCCGCTTCGTGGCCGCAGCGATCGAATCCGCGCTGGCGCAGACCGCGCCGGGCTGCGAGGTGATCGTCGTCGACAACGGTTCGACCGACGATTCGGCCGAGGTGATCGCGCGCTATGCGGACCGGGTGAGGGTGGTGCGCCAGCCGGTCAACATCGGCCAGGGCCAGGGCTACAACCTCGGCATCGCGGCGGCGCGCGGCCAGTGGATCGTCTGGCTGGATGCCGACGACCTGCTCGATCCGGACGCGATCGCCACCTGCCTGGCCGCGGCCGACGACAGCACCGCCAAGGTCCAGTACGCGCTGCGCCTGATCGACGCCGAGGGCCGGCCGCTCGGCGGCACCATGCCCTATCTCAGTCACCACGGCGATGTGGTGCCGATCATCCGCCGGCTGGGCCACTACGCCGGCCCGCCCGGCAGCGGCAATCTCTACCGGCTGCGTGCGGTCGCGCCCTATTTCCCGGTCGAACCGAAGGACTGGCCGATCTGCACCGACACCGTGCCGTTCCTGACCGCGCCCTTCCACGGCCGTGTGCTCCATGTCGAGCGTCCGCTGGGCAGCTACCGGCTGCACCGCAAGCCGGCCGACCGCGATGCGCCGGGCTACCGCGGCAACTACAGCGGCAGCGTTGGCCAGGAGGTGCGGCTGGTGGTCGACAGCCGCGAGCGCACGCTCGAGCTGCTGCGCCAGCGCTCGGGCTTCTGCATCGACGCGCCGGCGCTGATGCTGCCCACGCATGTGCGCCACCGCATCACCTCGTGGCGCTGGGCGCGCGAGTCCCACCCCTTTCCCGAGGACAGCGCCGAGAGCCTGTGGGCGCTGATGCGCGCGTCGCTGCAGCACTGTCCCGGCTATGGCGAGGCGCAGCGCGCGGCGCTGCTGGCCTGGGCGGCCGGCGCGCTCTTCCTGCCCGCGCCGATGGCCGGCGCGGTGATGAACGGCGCGCAGCCGCTGCGCGAGGCGCTGGACCGCTGGCGTCGCCGCTCCATTTCCTGATCCGATTGCCGAGAAGAGGTCCGCCATGAACGACGACACGAATGACGACACGAACGATCCGACGAGGGCGGACCGCCTGCTGCCGGCCTGCCGCTTCTGCGGCACGCCGCTGCGCACCAGCTTCGTCGACCTGGGCCTGAGCCCGCTGTGCCAGACCCACATCGAGGCGCACCAGCTCGGCGAGATGGAGCGCTTCTATCCGCTGCATGCGCGCGTGTGCGAGCAGTGCTTCCTGGTGCAGCTGCCGGCCTTCGTCGCGCCGGACGAGATCTTCGGCGAGTACGCCTACTTCTCGTCCTTCTCGTCGAGCTGGGTCGAGCATGCGCGCCGCTACACCGCGCAGATGACCGCGCGCTACCGGCTCGGCGCGCACAGCCGCGTCGTCGAGGTCGCCAGCAACGACGGCTATCTGCTGCAGCACTTCGTCGCCGCCGGCGTGCCGGTGCTGGGCATCGAGCCGGCGGCCAATGTCGCGCGCGCCGCCGAGGCCCGCGGCGTGCCGACCCGGGTGGACTTCCTGGGCGAGGCCACCGGCCGGGCGATCGCGGCCGAGTTCGGCGCCGCCGACCTGGTGCTGGGCAACAACGTGCTGGCCCATGTGCCCGACATCAACGACTTCGTGCGCGGGCTGCGCGCGCTCTTGGCGCCCGCGGGCGTCATCACGATGGAGTTCCCGCACCTGATGCGGCTGATCGAGCGCAACCAGTTCGACACCATCTACCACGAGCACTTCAGCTACCTGTCGTTCTCGACGGTGGAGCGCATCTTCGCCGCGCACGGCCTGGTGCTGCACGATGTGGAGGAACTGCCGACGCACGGCGGCTCGATCCGCATCCACGCGCGCCACGCCGCGAA
>RRZU010374888.1_pt1 | contig 12729 bp, 10 predicted proteins | sample 2165561 | NCBI WGS metagenome assembly RRZU01 (sample SAMN10456909, study PRJNA506462) | wastewater metagenome | isolation source: wastewater sludge | place: USA: Moscow, Idaho
AATATACACATTGTCTGCATTCCCAAGGATACGGCATTACTATCCGTACATTCTTTCATCAGGCAAATAAGGCTGGAGTTCCTTTAGCAACATTCCCGAAAAAGCCTTTATCCATTTTGCCAAATATCCAAAATGGTAAAACGGGTAAATGGATAAAAACGGAGGATGAGCTTCCTGCGTTTCCGGAATGTGTGTTTGAGAATCTTCCTCCTTTTTTACAGGAAATCACCAGCAACTCCATTTCTGTTGATGACCGTGATACGATATTGATAGGAACTATCGTGTGTTTGTCGGTCTGTTTTCACAATGTCTGTGGTGTGTACGATGAACGCATTGTTTATCCCAATCTCTATCTGTTCGTAGTGGCTGATGCTGGAATGGGGAAAGGTTCGTTGACCTTGTGTCGCGAACTGGTTGCACCTATCAATCGAAAACTGCGAGAACTTTCCAAACAACAGGAGCAGGAATACAAGGAATCCATGAATGCTTATGTCAAAGGAAAGAAGGTAGATACTATGCCCATCGAACCACCCATGCGTATGTTGGTCATTCCTGCAAACAGCAGCGCCAGTTCTTTCTTGAAGATTTTGGGAGATAATGAGGGAGTCGGATTGTTGTTTGAATCGGAAGGCGATACATTGAGTCAGACATTGAAATCGGACTATGGCAACTATTCCGATGTGTTGCGAAAGGCGTTTCATCACGAGTTGGTCAGCCTGAGCAGACGCAAGGATAGGGAGTATTGCGAAGTCAGCAATCCGAGAGTGTCGGTAGCCTTGGCAGGAACACCTGAACAGGTAAGGCGATTGATACCCGATGCCGAGAACGGGTTGATGAGCCGCTTTTGCTTTTACATCATCCGATTCAGACGTGGTATTCGGAATGTGTTTGCTACCAGCGACATTTCCCAATCCAAGAATGCCATGTTCAAGCTGTTGGGTGATAAGTTCTGCCATTTGCATGACGAGTTCGTGCGCAAAGGGAACTTTACCTTTTCTCTTCCCTTGGAGTTGCAGGGTTGTTTCATCGAATATCTCAGTCGGGTGAACGAGGAGTGTTGCGATGAAGTGGACAATAAGATGCAGGGAGTGGTCAGGCGAATTGGATTGATAGCCTATCGCATTATGATGGTGCTGACTGCTATCCGAAATCTGGAGAACACATCGAATGCAAGAGTCCTCTTGAATGGGAGTATCGAATTGGTTTGTCACAAATCAGATTACGACACCGCTATGAATATCTGCGATACCTTGCTCTATCATGCCGTATTCATATATCGGAGTCTGTCGGGGATGACGAAACAATCCTCTGCTTCGGCTTCATCAGAGACTGGAGTGGCAGCTCGGAGGATGACCTTGTATAATTCGTTGCCGGACACCTTTACCAAGAAAGATTATGACGCTGCGGTTGCAGCTTTGGGCGAGAATAACAGCACGGCAGGCAAATGGATTGAAACCTTTATCCGGAGTGGAAGGCTGTGTCGGGTTGAACAAGGGAGGTATAAAAAAATGGTTGAATGAATGCGTATTTTGTATATGGTATTGCAAGAAGTGCCAATGTCGCACAAATTCGCTTCACTCATTCGTACAAAATTAGCGTTTCCGGAAGTCGCAAGATCCCACCGGGAATGACAATTATAACTAAAGTTTCATCATAGTAATTTGTACATAGAATGAAGAATAAAAACAACATGCCCAAAGAAACCGTCAGAAGAAATCTCCGTCTGGAAGCCAGAGTAACGGAAAAAGAATATGCTCAGGTTGCTGAACTTGCCAAGACTTGTGGCTTGACATTGAGCAATTATGTGCGCCGCACAGCCTTGGGGCAGCATCCCCGACAGCGATTGTCCGACCGAGAAGTGGAAGCCTTATGCAGCTTGACGGATGCAAGAGGAGACCTCATCCGCATAGCAGCGGCTGTGAAATCCATCCAAGCGGATAAGCGTGGGATGTATTTCAGTGACACTCGGTTTGTGGAGCAATGGATGCGTGCCGCTCTACAACTTATCAATCACTGGACCCAGATAGAGAATTACCTGACCGAATAAAACTACAATATCTATGATAGCAAAAGCCAATACTATATCGCATGGCGCCAATGCCATCCGATATTCCGTTAATAAGGACAGGGTTGACATTGTAAAGACCAATCTCTTGCCCGAAGATATTTCACCAGAAGCGATGTACCAACGTATGATGCTGGTGCAAAAGAAATATGCTGACCAAATCCGCAAAGGCAGACCGCTTGATCGGAATGTGATAAGAATTGAAATCTCCCCCAGCAAGGAAGAGAGCAGGAACTGGACGATGGAGGATTGGGAACGACTGGCAGATGAGTTTGTCCAAGTGTTAGATTCTATTGACTTGTCTAGGAAAACGGGACGTGCTTCATCTAAACAAACCAATCTCAAAGGTTCGCAGTATGTGGTTGCCTTGCATCGGGATGCCAAAAGTGGTATTCTACACTTGCATATTGATGCCAACCGGGTAGATATGGATGGCAAAACCAATGATGGACATAAGATTGGCGAAAGGGCGGTCATGGCAGCGAGCATCATCAACGAAAGACGTGGTTGGGTACAGGCTGAGAAAATCAGCGACCACCATAAGGAGGAAATATCCAGGTGCTGTATTGAGATTCTCAAAAAGATGGAATCGTTCAGTTGGGAAAAGTATGAGGCAGAATTGAAAAGCCAGGGATATGGAGTCAGACTGCAACGTGATGATAGTGGCAAGGTTTGTGGTTATTCCACCCAGCGTGGCAACTCCAGTTATAAGTCGTCCAAACTGAGCATTGGACGAAAACTCACCCCTTTAAAAATTGAGAATACTTGGAGAAAATTACACCCGGAGGTCGAAAGAACTCATACTTTCCATTCAAGGCAGAACACTTATAGTTCTCAATCAGCATCCCAATACACCAATGACATGAAGCATTACGACATTCCAGTTGGCAATCGTACTTATCATTGCGACATCCCCAAAGCTGCGGACGACATCATCCGCCAGGAATGTTCTCTAAAAGATACACATTCGTCTGCTATGATGGAAGACATCATATATGTGGGGCTGTCTTACTGTTCGTGGGTTATACCAATCCTGCCGCAGACATGGCATATTGTAGTGGTGGTGGAGTATCAGAGTCAGGAGATAAAGGCAGAAACAAAGATGAGGATGACCTTGAATGGGCATACCGTTGTGCCCAATGGGCTAAGGTCTGGTGCAGACGCAGAAGAAGTATTCGTAGATAAACAATTAACACACAGAAATATGAGTATAAGAAAGACAAAGTCCAGTCCACTTGATATAAACGGGTTGATGACTGAAATAGATGCAGAGCATCAGGTTGTCGAAGAGTCAGCAAAGGTTGACCAACGACTCGAAGAGTTGAAGGCTGTATAGGAAACATTGAAGGAAGCAACCAATGCTTTAAACAATGCCATTGTTGCCCTCAATGATGCACGAAACAAATCCGATGAGATTGTTTCTGGCATCAACCAGGCGATTGAACGGGTACAGAAAACGAGTGTAATAACAGTTAAAGTTTATTCCCAAACCAAAGAGCATCTTCAAAAGATCAATCATGATTTCTTGGCATCTGAATCTCAGTTATTTAAGGAATATATCGTCAAACAACATCAAAATTTGAATGCCCATGAGGATAATATCCAAAAGATGCTCCGTAATAATGAGGGGATATGGTTCTCTAATTTCTGGCTGAAAGCTCTAATCGGAGGGATAGTGGCTTATACGATAGTAACGGCTTTGTGTTATTTGGCTAAGTGATCTTTTTTTATTACCATAACTCACTTCTGACTCTTCTGCCATAAGTGTACTTTATATGTTAGGCAAATCATAGGTTTTGACTTTCCTGTCTTCAAGGAATATATGATTCAAAGTATAATCTAGTGATTCTAGAGTTTTTGCTCGCAACTTAGGCTTTAATTGGCACTCCCAAACTGTGATGCAATGCCAGCCCATAGAGGCAAACTGGCATTGCTCTTTTTTATCACGTTCTTTGTTTCGTTCTATCTTCTTTTTCCAGAAGTCTATATTGGATTTCGGAAGACGAAAGAATTTGCAGTTATCATGACCATGCCAAAAACAATCATTCACAAATATCACAGTGCGGTATTTGCGCAGCACCAAATTTGGATGACAGGGAAGGCTAGGATGGTTGAGTCGATAGCGATAACCACGACTGAAAAGGAATTTACGAACCAATAGTTCTGGTTTCGTATTCTTCCCTTTTATTGTGGACATTCCTTTGATTTGCATCCTCCAACCTTCTTAAACTGACGTAAATATAGTCAATATTTTGCATCCTTTTGTTTTTTCAGCTCAATAAGTGAAAAGAGTTGTTGACACTCTGTCTAATATAGGCAATTTGGATTACGGCAGGTATTGTAACCCGATATGCAGGGCCTGCAATATCAACGATAGTCCATAGTGCAGTAAGCGCCCATCCAACCGGCCCCGTCATAATGGACGCAATGCGGGTAAGTGTAGCATTGGCTGCAAAGGACAGCCCTCGTCCTATAAGAAATTTCATGACTGCATTCACTACAGAAACTAGAAGCATATAGCTTTTGAATCCTCCGGATTTCCATGCAGCCATCAACGTGGCTATAGCTGCTTGACGTGAGAAGTTTGTGGTAGGGTAACCGAGTTCTTTCATCATATTTTTGAGTTCTTCGTTAGATGCTCCTGTCAATGAGTCATTAAAAAGTTTTTGAAGCAAGTATTGCTCTATTTGTTCATCCGTAGCTTTGTCGTTAAAACTTACCTTATTACGTTTTGCTACATTTCGTAGAATCTCCGAATACTCCGGCCCTTCCCCTCTAAAGATATTGACTAGGCTATTTCCACCGAAAAGTCGGAATTCGGATACAAGTTCCGGGAGCATCTTCTTGATATTATTGGGATAATTATTTTTATAGATTTGAGTGTCCGATAAATTCTCAGTCATTCTATAATTCCCATTTTTATCTTTTACTATGATATCACAAAAAAGACGAAGATCGTTGTTTGAAGCACGATAGAGAAATTCAAGATTTGTCATAATTTGTTGTTTTTAAGTTAATATTTTTTGATTATAAAGTGGTTACTAAATGTCTCTTGGTAGTATATATATTACATAGGTGCGAAAATTTAGAGAAAAGACTATGAATGGTTGCCTTATCTTCAAGTTGAGCCCTGATAACAGTCTCAAAAATATCGAATAGGTCATCGATCAGGCTTCGGCATTTGTCACAGTTGATTATCTCATACTTTAAGTTATGTCGCAGCTTCTTGATTTTGCGCAATATACCTCCAGCTATAGTCGCTCCTTTGGTGATTAGTGGATTAATTATATCGTAGATTTCTGTTCCTTTTTCAGTTCCAAAGCGTCTAATAAGTTCTTTTCGTTCATAGGAGTTTGGCCTTGAGGTCAGGTGCCATCCACAACAATAGCTGCAATAATAAGCTCTTACCGGTCTTCTACCAGTTTGTTCTTCTATTTCATCTGCATTATATTTAATAAAATGCAGAGCCTCTTTCTTGCTTGTAAACAGTATCTTGTGATGCTGGCACCCTATATAGTAGTAATGATTCTTTGTTGGTTTCATATATTTATAGATTTGAATTATACACAGGTATTATAGAAAGGTAGAATACTATAGAAAGTAGCTTGCAGAAAAGTTACACCCGTCATCATCTTCATCCCACTCGTCATCATTGGGTATTTCATCACAGGGCCATGTATGGCCGCAATCAGGACAAACGTATTCCACGCCGTCGCAATAGGCATTATCCATGCCGCAGTAAGGACATTCTGTTGTCATTTCTTTTGAGATTTTATTAGTTAAATGTAATATTTGGTCGACAGCTTCAAGATTTATGACCCTGTCCACCTTGATATTTTTTGTTGTCTTCATTGTCTCTTTATTTTATTTCATGGTGCAAAGGTCGCATATCTTTGCGAACCTTTTTTTCGCTTTTTATAAATGCTTTTTTTATTTTTGCTGAAAATATAGTACCATGAAGAAAGAAACAATTAACTGGAAGGGAGTAGAGGCACTCGGTTATAAACGAGCCATAAGACTTCGAAAAATAGAAAAAGCTTTATCTTCTCATCCGGAAGGCCTTAGTTCTGATCAGCTATGCCATGAAATAGGGCTTACCACTAAGTCAAAAACGCGCACTCTTCAGAAAGATATAGAAGAGTTGAAAGAACTATATACTGGAGGTCAAACGATAACGCGCTCTCCTCATAAGCTTTTACTTAAAGGAAGAGACTTAGCTTTTTCCGAAGCGGAGTTTAATACCAACGACCGCAAGCAGCTTAATGCGATATATCGAGTTATAGCATTCTTTGATGGAGCCGTTCCTATTAAAAGAGTATTGAATGTTTCTATAAGGGATGTGGAAAATGCTTTAAAAGAGATGTCAGATAGTATTGATATCTCTACAAATAGTAAGGAGATTATGTATATCAAGGAAATCTTTGAAGCAATAGAGAACCGGAAAATCTTGGATATTATATTTCCCCACCTTAATCATGGTAAAAAATTTGCGTTTGCCCCCTATTTGCTCAAACGCTTTAATAATAAATGGTTCGTAATAGGTCGAATGTATATTGACCATCCTTTTGACTGGACGGTAATTCCATTGGCAGCGATTCTGTTTTTAAATCAGAACAATGGAGTTTACCAATATATTCCCAATGAGGAATCGAAAATCAGCGAACTTAAACAACGAATACATGCATACTATGACAAGGTTATGGGCTTTTATGTCCCTACCAATGAGCCTAATCCAGAAAAAGTTCCTCGTACTTTAGATCCGCAAAAGCTGAATGTAGAAGAAATATGTATCAAATGCTCGCCTAAAGCTCTCAGATTAATCAAGGAAAATCCCATTCATAGTCCTCAGAGAATCTCTGAGGAAACATCTGAAGTAATGTTGCAACTTGTAGTAAACCCTCTTCTCATACAGAGGATTCTTGGTTTTGGAGATGAAGTAGAGGTTATGAGTCCCTCATCACTTAGAGAAACTATTAAGGCGACCATTGAAAAGATGGTCTCTAAATATCAAACGAAATAAATGTTCGCAATTCCACACTAACTTTGTGGCAAAATCAGAACTATTAATTATGAGTGATACTATTATTTACAAACCCAACTGGCATTATGACTTTTGGACAGATATTGAAACTTACTTTCCTAAAGGAAGTGAAGTAAGTGCTATAATAACGACTGTAAGACGTGATTATGCATTTTTATCTACTTCCGAAGGAATATACTGTTTCCTTGATAAACGTAATATAAAATCCCTTGGGGTTATAAACGATTTAACCCAAGAGATTAAACAAGGCGACTCTAAAGAATGTATAGTACTTGATTATAATCAGGAGAAGAAAAGCCTGATTGTCTCTTTAAAATTGAACTAATATGACACTTCATACTGTTTCTACGCTATCCATTAAATTAGCCATTGCTGAAGGACGTATAATGAATATCCTAAAGTATGCATACAAACTTGAAGGTGTTTTAAAAACAGATAGCCCTATCCCCGAACAGATTGCAAATGCTATTATTGAATACTACGACATACAGGACAACAATAGTCAGGCTCAATCATTCGCCAATTTCTATTTAAAAGATAAGGAGAAAACTTGGAATAATCCCGTAATTGAAAAAAAACAATCCAATTATACTCCAGGCACAACCTTAGAGGGAGAAGTTTATCAAATTGACTATGAAAGAAAGGTTATCAAAGTTAAGTTTAAAGATATATACCACAAAGAAGGCTTTTTTTCTACTAAAATAGTAATAGATAGACCTTCAAGAAAAGGGATCGTATCATTTGATGAATGGGATTGGGAATTAATTTATAAATCGGATAATCTCCCTAAAATAGGCAGTCGTCATGACTTCCTTATCCTGCAAAATAATCCGGACAATGACTTGATATTAAGCAGACGTCAGGCTATAGATCCGCCCGAACCTCAGTATGGCATAGGTCAAATCGAAGAAAGAGAGACATATTATCGCAACATGTCCGGCCTTAACAAGTTTGAAAGAAATGATATAGAGGATCTATTTGGGGTAGATTCAGAGGAGGATTTTATAAAAAGATATCATGATGGTCTGCCGCTGTTGGGCGAAATTACAGGGATAAATGATGGTGGCTTTCTTTTGGAAAGTATTGGACAAGAAAATTTTGAACTATTTTGTCCATTCAGCCAATCTTGGATTGACAAGTCAATAAACGACAAGATGATTGGATTAAAATGGTTCGTTAAAATAAAATCCAATCCGGAAGAAGGAGGAAACAACACTGTAGTTTCGGCCAAATTTGAGAAGAATGATTATGACGGCATTTTAGAACTAGACGGTTATTATCCAGCGATTGTAAGCAGTTGTAATGACAAAGGTGCTAATGTACTCATTGAGGAAATGGTGCCGCTGTTTATCCCCAATAAATACATCTCATGGAAGAAAAATAATGATGCACAAAAAAATATTACACCCGGTGAGACTTGTCATGTAAAAGTAATCAAAAATGAAAAAGGATTTATTGCAAGTATTCGAGATACGACGGTTGATCCCTGGTTGTGCGTTGAGGAACGGCTTCCGATTGGTCTGGTTGTTGAAACTTCAATTCTCAGAAGAGAAGAGAAGTATATACTTGTGTGTTTAGGCGAATATATAGGTTTTTTGCCTGCAGAGGAAATTTCATGGACCGAATTTACTCCTGATTGCGGAGAAACGGATTTACCCGATTCCTTACGAGTAGTAATTACTAATTACGACGAAGAACACAAAACGGTTAAAGTAAGCCTTCGCAAGGTTATACAAGACCCTTGGGAGAGAATAGACTCTCATATATCTATTGGAGACAAAGTTACAGCTACGATTATGGATTTAACGATTAGTGGCGCAAAACTTAACGTCGGTGATTTAGGATTTAAAGGATACCTAAGCTATCGCGATGTCGACTGGTGTAGGTATATAGATAAAGAGAGCTTTCCATACGCAGTTGGAGAGCAAATAAGCGTGATGGTAACTCACCTGGACAAAGAGCGGCGACAAATCACCTGCTCTCTCAAAGAATTAGTTTCCAATCCATGGGAAGAACTTGACGGGAAAGATACAGTTGATGGTCTTGTCTACAAAGTATATGATAATCATGCAGATGTGATGATTGACGGATACAACATCGAATGTACTTGTCGTGAATCGCTGGATCCGAATTGCGAAGGAGAAATATTGTCATTTGAAATACTTCACCTCAATGTAGCCGCTCAGCAAATTAGTATCAGCTTAAGAAAGAAGGAAATCGAACAGCTCAATGTATCGGCTGTTGGGGAGATGTTTAAGGAATATCGGAGTCTGTCAGCCGCAGATAAAGAACTTTCCACCGTCACGAACAAGGAAGGAAAGGCAGAGGTCTATCGCGACTTCACCATCAAGGAAGTAAGCTCCACCGGTCGTGTTACTGCCGTTTATGCCGAAGAGGACAATGAATATGAGAATGGAATTCTTCTGCCTGGTTCAATCAAGATAAAAGGGAATCTGGTTCATATCATTTTTGCCCGCCAAATCATCAAACAGCACGTTTTGCCCGGTAATACTCTTAAGTTTCGAATCACTCATATATATAAAGAATTCAACTATGCCGTGCTTGAGTTAGATGCCACCGACTTACGTGAATTAGATACGATAGCCTTGGACGACATGGCCTCGTTGACATCTGTCCATGGAGTGGAAGCTACTGTGCTGCATAATATGAATACGGTACGTAATATATTTGTCGTATGGAAAGGTTATTTTGGCTATATTCCCCGAATAGAACTGACAATTACAGACGACAATATACCGGAAACACTTAGAGTGAAAGCCATTATTGCACCCGAACATCCCGGACAGATGATCCGATTCACAGCCGTTGACAAAGAAGAAGAGGAAGAAAAGGAGCAAGAACTTGAAGCAGAAAAAGAGGTTGCAGCAAACTTGGATGGTGAGCTTTTGGATTGTTATAACGAAATCAATCGTAGGAAAGAGTTTAATCCTCAATTGCCAGACTATTATCCTTATGACTTGCAAATTAGATACAACCCTGAGAAGCACAAAGATTTGACGGAATTGCTTACTGCAGACCAGACTTATTTCTCATCGCAAACCTTTTTCCTTGACTGCGTCCGAAATAAGAAGGGAGGATATTGGCTTACTGTATTTAACAATAATATTTCGATCACAGCATCCTGTCGTGAAAAGGAGAAAGGCAGTGAAATCCAAATCACTGAATCTAATCTGAATGTAGTCGAATCGTCAGATAAGAACAGACATTATGGTGGCAGACCTCTTAGAATTGCCGGTGAACATCTACAAATTATACCTTCAAACTCGAGTGTCCTATCTCCAGCTCAACAAGATGCTGATCTGATAATGGCATTCTTGACATATAATCGTGAAGTGCTTCCCAAGTTGCGCGAGCTCAGTCGTGATGTTATGCAGAAAAGAGGTGAACATTATCTTACGCTTCAAGAACTGCTTAAGATGGATCTTGAGCGTGAGGTATCTCTTTGCAGTAAGGATGTTAAAATAAGAACGCTATTAAAAGAGGATGCCGGTTCTTTAGGAGGAACAGGTCTTATTTTTGAAGCAACCGTCGATGCCTTCAACGAAATAATGAGTAATGACGATCCCGAAGAGGGATTAAAGGTACTATTGAAGCCTGATGATAATGAGCCGTTTAAGGATCATAAGCCAAGTGGTATACTAAAATATCTTGGTTCAGACCAATGGATTATTGAACTCTTTCCTAACCGGGATTTTGATTTTGAGGTCTTAAAGGAGCAAGGTCTTCAGATAAAACGATACCCCAACATACGACATCTGGAGAAACAAATTGGGGCAATCAATAATTTCGTGTATGAGCGCAACGGCCTTGATATATTTAGTAAAATTGCACGGAATAAACTTAAGCCTGTTGTATTTCCTCCGATTGAAGATATTGAGGCTAATCCTCACTTTCATCTACAAGACCCAACCGATTCACAAGCAAATGCTCTGAAAATGGCCCTTGGCGGATCTCAAATCACTTTAATTCAAGGTCCTCCGGGAACCGGAAAATCAACAGTAATTGTCGACATCATACGCAACCTGGTAAAGGAACACAAAAAAGTATTGGTGTGTACACAATCTGTAGCACCGGTTGAAGAACTCTATTATAAGTTATCCGGTAGAAGAAGTGACAAAGTTGTCGGAGAACCGGTCAAGGTTGATGGGCACGCTTTGCGCTGTGCCTATCTCCGGGATGATGAGTCGCTGGAGATAAGCGGAAGTGTAGAGGAACTTCGCAAAGCCATTAAGGACATGATGCTTCTTGTCAAAAAGCTTTATACTGTGAATTCATCAGCGAACGAATTATCCATTGCTGATTTAAAAAAATCAAAAGAAGCCCTTGAGACTCATCACAAAGAGGAAAGCAACGAAGTGACACGCAAATTCGAGAAAGATATCTTACCCCAATCGAATGATGTGCTACACATCTTGAAAGAGTATCATGATGCGCTCAACAAGGAGGATGTTGAGAACTTTTCTTCAGAACATCGTTCCCTGAATATGGAAGCGGTTGACGTGGTGTTTGGTACCTGTATAGGTGTAGGTGTGAATCCTTACCTTCGGGAACTACATTTTGACACGTTGATTATTGATGAAGCCGGTAAAGCCAACTATGCAGAGTCTTTAGTGCCGATGATGATGGCTGACGAGTATATACTTGTAGGTGACGACAAACAGCTTCCCCCCTATACCAATTCGGAGTTAGTAGAGGAAATGGCAGCACGTAAATTAGAAAATGACAAATCCGAATCAGAAGCAGAAAGTGACGCAAGTGCACCGCGCACTCTTGAAGCCATAAAAGAACGCATCATGGAAGCTGTTGGAAAGTCTCTCTTCGGCGACTTGAAATCTCGATTGCCCGAATCAAACCAGATAATGCTTTCGAAGCAATTTCGAATGCATCCGGAAATCGGAGATTTTGTTTCTAAACTCTTCTACGATGGAAAAATAATGTCGGTACCCAAGGCCGAAGAACGAACTATCAACATCGCCGGACTCGAAAGAACCATAAAGTTTATCGATACTTCCGGTATGGGTTCTGAAGCCCGCGAGAGGCGTCAAGGTGGAATGAGTCTTTACAACGAAGGAGAGATTCTGGTCATCGAACAGCAACTTCTCCCTATGTTAGAGTCGGCTCTTGAGTCTAGAAAAAGCGTAGGTATACTTTCGCCCTATAGCGCACAGGTTATGCGAATGCGGGAACGTTTCCCAAAATTGAAGAGACACATCTTCACTATCGACTCCATTCAGGGTGAAGAATACGACATCGTGGTGTTCTCTTTTGTACGAAACACCCAGTCCGGTTCGCTCAACTTTATTGATGACCTACGTCGTCTCAATGTATCATTCAGTCGTGCGAAATGCAATCTCATTATGGTCGGTCATCTTGAAACGCTTAAAAATAAATCATTGCACAAAGTCGACCAAGATGCCGTAATGGCTGTAATCAACGAAATTGAGAATAAGAAAGTGGAAGTAGTTGCACTTCACGGGGCTATGCGGCAACTATACGATGATTTTCCTCCAGAATCATGTTGTCTGATTCACAATCTTGATTGTCCCTATCATGTGTTTGAAGATTGCCGCCCCACTAAAAACGAACAATTTACCAGTCTTTA
>RRZU012333523.1_pt1 | contig 12729 bp, 11 predicted proteins | sample 2165561 | NCBI WGS metagenome assembly RRZU01 (sample SAMN10456909, study PRJNA506462) | wastewater metagenome | isolation source: wastewater sludge | place: USA: Moscow, Idaho
GAGTTTTATAAGAAAATTCCCGAGCTCAGAAAAGAAGTCGGCGACCGCGCGATTTTGCGTGCGATTCACTTCTTCGACGACAACCGCGTGGTGGATCAGGAAGTGGCAGCGCTGAAAGCGGGTGACTTTGAGACGTTCAAGCAGTGCGTGATTGCCTCGGGTTATTCCTCGGCGATGAATTTGCAGAATGTGTTCGCAGTTGTGAATCCGCAGGAGCAGGGCTTGTCCCTCGCGTTGGCACTTATGGCGAAGATCCTCGGTGGCAAGGGCGCGTATCGCGTGCACGGCGGCGGCTTTGCCGGCACGGTGCAGGCGTATGTGCCGCTCGATATGCTGGACGCGTTCAAGGCAGAGATGCAGAGCGTGTTTGGCGAAAAGAGTTGCTATGTGCTCTCCGTGCGCAGCGCGGGCGGCACGAAAGTGACAATCGAATAAGTTTAACGGCGGCTTTGGTTTTTAGAGCCGCCGTTTTTGCGTATTGCGGGAAATACGTGTTGCGAAATTGTAAATATTGGGAAACGGTGGATTTCGCCTTGCGAATCATGCCGATTTGTGGTATAGTATACTCTGTATCATTATGACAGCTTACCGCAGACAGCTTGTCTGCGTGCGATAAAGGAGAATGTTTTTTGAAGGATAAAGAAATCACCGTTACGGCAGACGAGCTGCAAAAGCAGAAGCTATACACGGCGGACGTTGCGGCGATCATGCAGGTGCGCGCGATGCACGGCACGCCGAAGGCGCTTGTGCGCACGTATGGCTGCCAGCAGAATGTGGCGGACGGCGAACGCATTAAGGGTATGCTCTCTGAAATGGGCTTTGAATTCACGGAAAATGAAGATGAAGCCGATTTTATTCTGTTCAACACCTGCGCCATTCGCGAGCACGCCGAAGACCGCGTGTTCGGCAACATCGGCGCGCTGAAAAACGTGAAGCGCCGCAACCCGTCGCTGCTCATTGCCGTATGCGGCTGCATGATGGAACAGGAGCGCGTGGCGGAGCGCATTAAGGCGTCGTTCCCGTTTGTGAACATCGTGTTCGGCACGCACGTCATCCACCGACTGCCGGAGATGATGTACACCGCCGTGACCGACTCAAAGCGCGTTTTTTTGCGCGGGCATGAATCGAAAGAGATCATTGAAGGCCTGCCGGTGCGCCGCGACGGCAACACACGCGCGTGGGTGACCGTGATGTACGGCTGCGACAATTTCTGCTCGTACTGCATTGTGCCGTATGTGCGCGGCCGGGAAAAGAGCCGCCACCCGGATGCCATCGTCGCCGAGTGCCGCGAGCTCATTGAGCAGGGCTACAAAGAAATTACGCTGCTTGGACAGAACGTGAATTCCTACGGCAAGGGCTTGCCGGAGAAAGTGAATTTTTCGGAGCTTCTGCGCCGCATTGACGCGATTGACGGCGACTACCGTTTGCGCTTTATGACCTCGCACCCGAAGGACGCGACGCACGAGCTGTTCGACACGATTGCGGAGAGCCGGCACATCTGCCACTACATCCACCTGCCGTGCCAGTCCGGCAGCAGCCGTGTGTTAAAGGCGATGAACCGCCACTACGACCGCGAAAAATACCTTGACCTCATCCGCTATGCGAAAGAGAAAATGCCGGATCTGTCGCTGACCTCCGACATTATCGTCGGCTTTCCGGGCGAGACGTATGAGGAGTTCTGCGAGACGCTGAGCCTCATCCGCGAGGTGGAGTTCACGTCGCTCTTTACGTTTATTTTCTCGCCGCGCCCCGGCACGAGAGCCGCCGAAATGGAAGACCCTGTCACGTACAAGGAGAAAACGCAGTGGTTCTCGGAGCTTTTGAAGACACAGGAGGAGATCGCCGCAAAGCGCTGCGCTTCCATGGTGGGCAGCACGGAGCGTGTGCTCATTGAAGAGCGCAACGAGAAAAACGGTTTGCTCAGCGGTCGCACCGCAAGCAGCATCATTGTGGAATTCCCCGGCGAAGACGAATGGATCGGCGAATTCAAAAATGTAAAAGTGACCGAAGCGCGCAACTGGATTTTGCGCGGCGAATGTGTAGACTAAGCAAAACGGGTTTTGACCCATTGCTTTTTCAAAATACAATAAAATTTATAATTTATTTTAAGGAGCTATTACTATGGATATCATGAAACTGACAAGAGAACTCGGCCGCGCTTTGCAGCAGGACCAGACCTACATCAACATGAGCGTTGCGGAGCAGCAGTGCAACGAGGACGAAGCTTTGCAGAACGCCATCGGCGAATTCAACTTAAAGCGTATGGCCATCAACAACGAGGCGGGAAAGGAAGACCGCAGCGAGGAGCTTATCGAGCAGTACAACAAAGAACTGCGCGAGATTTACGGCAGAGTGATGCAGAACGAGCACATGGCGGCGTATCAGGCGGCAAAGAACGAGTTTGATGCGCTGATGCAGCGCGTGACGGGTGTGCTTTCCATGTGCGCGGAGGGTCAGGACCCGGATGGCTGCGATCCCGATGCCTGCGGCTGCACCGGCAGCTGTGCGACCTGCGGCGGTGGCTGCCACTAAGGCAGAATTTTGCAAAGTTTGCACGTGATCTGCTTGCATCTTTTCCGCCATACCGGTCGTAAAGTCCTTGACAGGCGCCAGCCTGCCTGCGGAATTTACTACGCAAGGCGTATACGCTCATGACGAAAAATCTGACGGCGCATCTCGCGCACCTACTTTACAAAAATCTGCCTTTGGTAGTAATTCACTTGTTGACTGAATCTTAACGATATGGAGGCCGGGCATGGCTGATTATTCCCCGATGATGAAACAGTACTTTGAAGTGAAGGAAAAGTACCCGAACACGCTCCTTTTCTTTCGCCTTGGGGACTTTTACGAGATGTTCTTTAACGATGCGAAAATCGCGTCGCGCGAGCTGGAGCTGACGCTGACAGGCCGTGACTGCGGCCAGGAGGAGCGCGCGCCGATGTGCGGCGTGCCGTTCCACAGCGCGGAGACGTATATCGCGCGGCTTGTGGCAAAAGGCTACAAGGTCGCCATCTGCGAGCAGATGGAAGACCCGGCGCTTGCAAAGGGCATCGTAAAGCGCAGCGTTATCCGCGTCATCACGCCCGGCACCGTTATGGAAAGCAGCATGCTCGACGAGGCGAAGAACAACTACATCGCTTCCGCGTATTATCAGGGCGATAAGGTGGGCATCTGCTTTGCGGATATTTCAACGGGCGAGCTGGAGGCGACGACGCTGACGGCGGAGAAGGGCGAGACGCTCTCCCGCGCGGTCATCGACGCGCTGTCGCGATTTACGCCGCGCGAAATTCTCATCAACCCGGAATTTACCGATTTGACGGACGTGGCGAAATTCATTTCCGATAAGCTTTCGGCGTCACTCGAGTGCATGGATTTTGCGGTTTACGAACCGCTGCACGCGGAAGAAACGGTGAAGGCGCAGTTTCACCCCGAGGTTTTGGAACGCTCCGACGTTTTGAATTTCCCGGAGATCACGGCGGCGCTGAGCGCTTTGCTCGAGTATCTCAGCCGCACGCAAATCACGGGTTTGGAGCGCATGGAGGAAATTCGCATATATTCGCAGGCGAAGACGATGCGGCTTGATTTAAACACGCGCCGAAACCTTGAATTACTCGAGACGATGCGCAGCAAGGAGCGCCGCGGCTCGCTTTTGTGGGTGCTTGACAAGACCAAAACGGCGATGGGCAAGCGGCTTATCCGCACATGGCTCGAGCAGCCGCTTTTGAGCCCGGCGGGCATTACGCTGCGGCAAAACGCGGTGGAGGAGCTGTTTGAGAACCGCCCGCTTTTAGACGATGTGACCGAGGCGCTGACGGGCATTTTTGACCTGGAGCGCATTATGACGCGCGTGGTGTACGGCTCTGTAAACGGCAAAGACCTGCGTGCGCTGTGGTCGGCGCTGACGCGCTTGCCGCAGCTGAAAGCGCTTTCTGCGACGTTTAAAGCGACGATGCTGCGCGACATCGACAGCCGCATGGATGTGCTCTCCGATATTTGCGAACTCATCGACCGCGCCGTTGTGGAGGAGCCGCCGCACACGATCCGTGAGGGCGGCATTATCCGCGAGGGCTTCAACGCGGAGCTTGACGAAGTGAAAAGTGACATGACGAACGGCAAGCAGCTCATCGCCGAGCTGGAGGCGCGCGAGCGCGAAGCGACGGGCATTCCGAAATTGCGCGTGGGATATAACCGCGTGTTCGGGTATTACCTTGAAGTTTCGAACGCGTTTAAGGACAAGACGCCGGAGCACTACGTGCGCAAGCAGACGCTTGCAAACGGCGAGCGGTACATCACGCAGGAATTAAAGGAGCTTGAAAACCGCATCTTAGGTGCGCACGACCGTTCTATTGCACTTGAGGGCAAGCTGTTTGAAGAAGTGCGCAGGACGATTGCGGAGCAGCTGACCCGCGTGCAGGAGACGGCGAAGGCGATTGCGGAGCTGGATGTTTTGGCATCGTTTGCGGCGGTATCTGTGCGGAACGACTACACGCGCCCGACCATTACGGCGAACGGCAGGCTGTATTTAAAGGACAGCCGGCACCCGGTGGTAGAGGCGCTGCTGACGGGCAGCGCGCCGTTTGTGCCGAACGACCTTGAGATGGACCCGAACCAGAACCGTGTGTCTATCATTACGGGCCCGAACATGGCGGGTAAATCTACATATATGCGGCAGGTGGCGGTCATTGTCATCATGGCGCAGATCGGCTGCTTTGTGCCGGCGAGCGCGGCGGAGATCGGCATTGTGGACGGCATCTACACGCGCGTGGGCGCTTCTGACGACCTTGCGGCGGGGCAGTCCACGTTCATGGTGGAAATGGCCGAGGTGGCGGAAATTTTGAAGAGCGCCACGAAGGACAGCTTGCTGATTTTAGATGAAATCGGCCGCGGCACCTCGACGTTTGACGGCATGAGCATTGCGCGGGCGGTCATCGAATACGTACACGACAAAAAGCTGTGCGGTGCGAAGACGCTGTTTGCGACGCATTACCACGAGCTGACGGAGCTGGAAGACTTTTTGCCCGGTGTGCAGAACTTCAGTATTGCGGTGAAAAAGCGCGGGGACGACATCACGTTCCTGCGGCGTATCGTGCGCGGCGGCGCGGACGACAGCTTCGGTATTGAGGTCGCGAAGCTCGCGGGCGTGCCGGACAAGGTGGTGCGGCGTGCGAAAGAGGTGTTAAAGAGCCTTGAAAGCGGCGAGATGGTGAAAAAACCGAAAAACGCCGTGAAAGTGCAGCAGGAGGAACCGATACAGCTGACGATGCTGACAAAGGACACGGAGGTTTTAAACCGCCTGAAAAGCCTGGACGTCAACACGCTGACGCCGATCGAATCCATGAACATTTTGTTTGAACTTGCAAATATGCTGAAATAAATTTAATGCGAAAGGAAGGTGCAGAAAATGCCGAAAATTCACGTTTTGGAAAAGCAGGTCGCGGAGCTGATCGCTGCCGGTGAGGTGGTGGAGCGCCCGTCTTCCGTCATTAAGGAGCTTGTGGAAAACTCCATTGACTCCGGCGCGTCGATTGTCACGGTGGAAATTCGCCGCGGCGGCGTGACGTATATCCGTGTGACGGACAATGGCTGCGGCATTGCGCGCGAGGACGTGGCGACGGCATTTCTGCGCCATGCAACGAGCAAGGTGCGCGAAAAGGACGACTTAGACGCGATTTTGACGCTCGGCTTCCGCGGTGAGGCGCTGGCGTCCATTTCGGCTGTGTCGCGCGTTGACCTCATCACGCGCACGGCGGACAGTTCAATCGGTACGCACTATTCCTCCGAGGGCGGCAGCGACGTGGAGATCGAAGACGCGGGCTGCCCACTTGGCACGACCATTACGGCGCGCGACCTGTTTTTTAACGTGCCGGCGCGTATGAAGTTTCTGAAGAAAGACACCGCAGAGGGCAACTCCGTGGCGGGGCTGATGGACAAAATTGCGCTTTCGCATCCGGAAATCTCGTTCCGCCTCATTCGCGAGGGCAAGGAAGTGCTGCACACGCCGGGCGACGGCAAGCTGAACTCGGCGATCTATGCGGTGTTCGGCAAGGAGTTTTCCGGCGCTTTGCTGCCGGTGGATTATACCTTGGGCGGCATTCGCGTGCACGGGTATATCTCGTCGCCGATTGCGAGCCGACCGAACCGCAGCATGCAGAATTTCTTCATCAACGGGCGTTTTGTGCGCAGCCGCACGGCGTGTGTGGCGCTGGAGGAAGCGTACAAGGGCGCGATTATGGTGGGTAAATTCCCGGCGTGCGTGCTGCACATCGAGCTGCCGTCGTCGGTCGTCGACGTGAACGTGCATCCGGCGAAGCTGGAGGTGCGCTTTGTGAACGAGCGTCCGGTGTTTGATGCGGTGTACCACGGGGTGAAATCCGCCGTGACAGCGAGCCGCGATATGAAGTCCGTTGACCTTGCGCAGCACGCAAGGCGGCCCGTCGACCCGTATAAGCCAGATGTGGTCGTAAAGCCGCAGCAAATGGTGCTGAATCAGCCGCCGAAAACGGAGACGGTGAAGCCGATGCCTGCGCCGGTCGTGAAGTCTGCGCCCGTTATCAACACGAGCAAAAAAGAGGCGGAAGCGCCGTATGAGCCGCCCGTCGATATGCCGCCGATGCCGCATACGTTCTCGGACAGCGCAAGGCGGGAGGAAAAGCCGCAGCTTGAAAGTATTCGTACGTCGATCGAGCGCGTTTTGGAGGCGGAGCCGCAGCCGGTGACAAAGCCGGAAGTGATAACGGAAGAACCGCCCTTACCGCAGCCGCCCGAGACGGAGCCCGTGCCGCCGGCGTGGGAGGAAACACCCGTGCAGACGGAAGCGGTGCAGGAAAATCCGGAAAGCAACGCACAGCCGGAAACATGCATTGTGCCGGAGACGGAGCGGGATTTACCCCGCATGGCGCATAAGGTGATCGGCGAGGTGTTTGACACGTATATCATCCTTGAATACGACGCGCAGACGCTGATGTTTATCGACAAGCATGCCGCGCATGAGCGACTGCTGTACGAAAAGCTCAAACGGCGCGAAGAAGCTGCTATGGCGCAGACGCTGCTTGTGCCCGTGACGGTGACGATGGACAAAAACGAGTACACGGCGGTTTTGCAGAATTTGAGTGTTTTTGAGCAGGCGGGCTTTGACGTGGAGGATTTCGGCAGCGGTACCGTTTTGGTGCGCAGCGCGCCGCTTAATTTGAACGGTGCGGACATCAAGGACTCCGTGCTCGAAATGGCGGGATACCTTGAAGAAAACAAGACCGACGCGACGACGGAACACAAGAACTGAATGTACCACAACATTGCGTGCCGCGCAGCCATTAAGGGTGGGAACGCTTCGAAAAAAGAGGAACTCATTGCACTTGCGGAGGAGCTGGAAGCGAACCCCGATGTGCGCTACTGCCCGCACGGCAGGCCGATCTACGTGATGTTGAAAAAGCGAACGCTGGAAAAAGAATTCGGCAGAGTTTAACGGTTTGCTCACAAACACGGGCGAAAGTTGTGTTATTATAAAGTTATGTAAACAAAAGGAGGCGCCGGAATGACGGAAGTACAAGAGAAAATCAAGGTATTCGCGGTGTGCGGGCCGACGGCCTCCGGCAAGACCTCGCTTTCCGTAACGCTTGCGAAAAAGCTCCATGCGGAGGTGGTTTCGTGTGACTCGATGCAGATTTATAGGGGCATGGAGATCGGCACGGCAAAGCCGACCGCGGACGAGATGCAGGGTGTGCCGCACCACCTGATGGGTTTTCAGGATCCCGCGGAGCCGTTCAGCGTGAGCGACTATGTGGCGCTTGCGGGAAAGGTGATCGAAGACATACATGCGCGTGGCAAAAACGTGTTGCTTGTCGGTGGCACGGGCTTATATGCGCGCTCGCTTTTAAAGGCGGTGCCGTTTACGGAAAACAGCCGCGACGATGAAATCCGCGGTAATTTGGAAGCGGAATTTGCGGCAGACGGCATTGAACCGCTTTATGCGCGGCTAAAAGAGCTTGACCCCGAGGGGGCCGAGGGTATCCATCCGAATAATACGCGTAGGGTCATCCGCGCGCTTGAATACTGCATGGTGACGGGCGAGCCGTTCTCGAAGCAGGCGAAGGACTCGAAAGCGGTGGAATCGCCGTATGACGGGAAAATGTTGGTGCTGTCTTTCAGAGACCGCGAGACGCTTTACGGGCGTATCAACCTGCGCGTGGAGCAGATGTTTGCAGACGGCCTATTAAAAGAAGCCGAGGATTATTTTAAGCGGTATGGCACGCCGGGGCAGACCTCCGTGCAGGCCATCGGCTACAAGGAGCTGTTCCCGTATTTTGAGGGGCAGTGCTCCTTAGACGAAGCAAAGGAAAATATAAAAAGGGAAACACGGCGCTATGCCAAGCGCCAATTGACGTGGTTCCGCCGGGAGGAAGATGCCGTGTGGCTTTTTGCGGATGATTTTGATGCCCCGGCAGACCTGATAAGCGCGGCAGAGGACATAGCCCGCGCGCATTTTGAAGACTGAAAGGAAGCCCCGCTATGGGAAGCAACACATTATTTCGTAAAATCAGTTCGATCGCCGTGGCGATTTTGCTTTTGATATATGTAGGCTACCAGATTTACAGAAGCCAATACACCGGATTTAAAACGGAAACGGCCATGTACGCCGACCTTTCCGCATCCATCGACACCACGGGCTTTATTATCCGCAATGAGGAGCTTGTGTACTCGCGGTACGACGGCGTTTTGAACTACACGCTCGACGACGGAGAGAAAACGGCGTTCGGCGGCACGGTAGCAGAGCTGTACCCCGCGGAAGAGGACGCCGCCGCACACAACCGCATGCTGCGCATCGACGAGGAGCTTACGCGGCTAGCCGTGCTGGAGAACCCCACAGAGGTTGCGTCCTCGAACCCGAAGAACATCGGCAGCCAGATCAATAAAACGGTCACAGGGCTGCTTTCCGATTTGAAATCCGGTGCGTTTTCGTCGATCTCGAACGATAAAAACGACCTGTACCTCTTGATGGGCCAAAAGCAGATTGTGACGGGCGCGGAGGATTCCGCGAGCTATGTGGCGCACATTGAGAATTTGAAATCGGAGCGTGCAACGCTGGAGACGACGACCTCTTCAAGCACCGGCACGGTAACGTCGCCGGCTTCCGGTTATTTTATCCATACGGTGGACGGCTACGAAAACGCGGTGGACATCGACGATGTGGAGCAGCTGACCGTAAGCGATGTGCGTGCGCTGGAAGAAGGCGAAGCGGGCAGCAATGCGGACAGCACGGTCATCGGCAAGGTGGCAAAGGAATTCAACTGGTACATTGCGTGCATCATCGATGAAAACGACCTTGTGCGGCTTGACCGCACGACGAATGTGAAGGTGGAGATGCCGTTTGCGACGGCGGAGACAATCCCGGCCGAGGTCGTGAAGATCAATAGGGACGAAGCGAGCGGGGACGCAGTGGTCATTTTGAAGTGCTCTTACATGAACACGGACCTTGCCGCCGCGCGCAAAGAGCCGCTGCGCATCGATTTACAGTCGTATGCCGGTGTGCTCGTGAACGAAAAGGCCATCCACTTTGCGGATGTGACCGTGACGGATACGGACACGGACGGCAATGTGACGGAGCATGTGGAACAGAACGTGAAGGGTGTTTACATCAAGTCCGGCAGCCGCGTGCGCTTTGTACAGGTATTCTCCGATGCGACGATCGACGGCTATGCCGTGTGCAAGCTGAACCTTTCCTCCTCGGAAAAAGAGCAGCTCGTCACCTCGAGAACGATACAGCTTTACGATGAAGTCATTGTGGAAGGGACGGATCTTTATGACGGAAAAATGCTTTGAGGAGCGTTTTAGGGACGTAGAGGAAAACTATAAGGTCATCACGAACCGCATTGCGGAGGCAGCGGTGCGCTCCGGCAGAAAGCCCGAGGACATCACGTTTCTTGCGGCGACGAAGACCGTGCCGGCGGAGGTCATCAACTACGCCATCGGCTGCGGCCTGCGCTTCATCGGCGAAAACCGCGTGCAGGAATTCATGGACAAATATGAAAAGATCGATTGGGACAAGGGCGTTTCCGGCCAGATCATCGGGCGCTTGCAGACGAACAAGGTGAAATATATCATCGATAAGGTCGACTGCATCCAGTCGGTAGATTCCGTAAAGCTTGCAAAGGAAATTTCCCGCCTTGCGGAGAAAATAGGCCGCAAAATGCCGGTGCTCATTGAAGTGAATATCGGCGGGGAAGAAAGCAAGGGCGGCATCGAAAAAGCTGCGCTGCCCGCGTTATTGGAAGAAATTGCCGTGCTGCCGGGCATTCAGGTGAACGGATTGATGGCAATTCCACCAATTTGTGCGGAAAAATCCGCGCTATGCAATTATTTTTCCCAAATGCATCAATCTTTTATTGACATCCGCGCCAAAAAAATAGATAATGTATTTATGAATTGCCTTTCGATGGGTATGTCTTCCGATTACGCGGAGGCCATCGAGTGCGGCGCCACTATGGTGCGCATCGGCTCTTCGCTTTTCGGCCCGCGCGACTACACGCGCTGACCGACCCTGTTATGCAGAAAATGGAGGTATAATATATGGCAGGCATTGTAGAGAAGCTTCAGAAAATGTGGAACCCGCCCGACGACGAGTATGATGAATACTACGAGGACGAGGCCACGGAGCCCACGGCAGACAGCCGCGAGGAGCAGCCTTCCGCACGCCGTTCGTTCTCCTCTTCAAGCTCGAACCGCGTTGTGAACATTAACCACGCGCGCGCAGGCGCACAGGTGGTTGTGTTTAAGCCGAACTCTTTCCGTGACGACACAAATAGCATTGCGGATGAAATCAACCAGGGCCATACGGTCGTTGTGAATTTTGAAGAGACGAACGCGGGCGAGGCGCGCTATATTCTGGCGTTCCTCAGCGGCGCTTCTTACGCGAACCACGGCGAGGTGAGACCCATCGCCGCGAAGACTTATATTTTCACGCCTGCGGGCGTGAGCCTGAGCGGTGCGGAGATTCGCGATGATCTTGCACAGAACGGCGTAACGTTCTGATATGGCCGCACAGGAAGACAAGCTTTTTGAAGCGAAAATAGAGGATTGCCTGCGCCTTGGCGAAAAAAGGCCGGCGTTCTTGGGCTTTTTGGATCTTTCCGAGCGCGCGTACGCAGAAGAATATTTGCGCCGTGCACATGCGGAAAATTACCGATTTTTCGGTGGCTTTCCCGAAGCGGAGCGAACGGTTTTGGGCGTGTTTCCTGACTACATGGAACCCTTAGATGAGGAGTTCCCGGTGACGGGGCTCACGGTGAAGTTTCGCCGGCAGGATGCGCTTTCACACCGCGATTTTATGGGCTCATTTCTGGCACAGGGCGTGGTGCGTGCATCGCTCGGCGATATTCTGGCCGAAGAAGGGCGCGCCGTGCTGTTTGTGAAAACAGAGCTTGCGCCGCACTTTCTTTCGCAGATCGATAAGATCGGTCGGGTGGGGGTGCAGATTACAAAGGGCTTTACAGATCCGCTGCCGCAGGCGCACAGCTTTCAGCCGATGGGCGGCGTGGTCGCTTCGGAACGCTTAGACTGCTTGGTTGCCTTTTTGGCGGGCACCGGCAGGGAAAAAGCCGCGCAGATGGTGCACGCGGGTCTGGTTTCCGTCAACCATAGGGAGGCGGATTCCGTTTCGCACCGTGTAAATGAAGGAGACATCATCTCCATACGCCGCTGCGGGCGATTTATTGTTGATATGCTCGGCCCGGTCACGAAAAAGGGCCGTTTATCTGTGAAATGCAGAAAATACATATAGGAGGCTTACACACATGTTATCGATTAAAGACATCAATGAAGTCAGCTTCAGGAAATCAAATTTTTCCGGTTACAATTCTGATGATGTCGATCAGTTTATTGATGAAGTTTTGGAGACCGTAACGGCGCTCACAAAGGAAAACGCAGAGATTAAAACGCGCAAGACGGATGATTCCGCCGCTGTGCAGCAGTTACAGGCGAAAAACGCCGAGCTGCAGGAGAAGCTTTCTATTTTGGCTGCAAAAATTGAGTCTTACCGTGCAGAGGAAGACGGTATTAAGGACGCAATCCTCAGCGCACAGCGCCTTGGCAATGCTTCCATCCGTGAGGCAAAGGCGAAGGCCGAGAAGATTGTGAACGACGCAAACGCGAAGGCGGACGCTCTTGTAAAAGATGCGAAGGGCCGCTCCGAAACGCTTGTGAAGTCCTATGAAAAGCAGATCGCCGCAAAAGAGAAAGAGCTGGAGAACATGAAGCGCGAGGTGACAAACTTCCGCGCATCGCTCTACGGCATCTATAAAGAACACCTTGCCGTGATTGAGAAGATTCCGACGTTTGACTTGCCGGAGGAAGAGCAGGAGGAAAAAGCGCCCGCCGAGGAACCGACGCCGGTATACACCGAGCCCGAAGTGATTGAGGAGCCGGAAGAAGAAATCCCGGTGCCTGCAGCACAGCAGGTCGAAGAGGAACCCGCACCGGCCCCCGCAGAGCCGAAGCCCGCTCCCGCACCTGTCCCGGAGCCGATCCCCGCACCGGCGCCGGTACAGCCGCAGCCTGTTTACGACAAGGACTCCTACATTAAGGAGCAGTTCAGCGGCATCGGTCTTGATCTGAACGCTTACGCCGACATCCCGGAATCTTTGCAGAAAGAAAAGGATGCCCTTTTCAGCACGCTGGAGTTCGGCGTTGAAGACGAAGGCGACAAGAAAAAGGGTAAATTTAAGAGAAGATAAAACC
>RRZU013068484.1_pt1 | contig 12729 bp, 12 predicted proteins | sample 2165561 | NCBI WGS metagenome assembly RRZU01 (sample SAMN10456909, study PRJNA506462) | wastewater metagenome | isolation source: wastewater sludge | place: USA: Moscow, Idaho
ATCATGCTGGGAACCCGCCACGCGGGTCGCGGCCATCCGGTGGCCGACTATCGAGCCGTGGATTTTTTGCGTCAGGAAATCGCTTTTTTCGAAGCGCGGTTGAGCGAGATGGGCGAAAAAGGTGATTGCGCTTACGAGCATGCGCTCTGCCGGGCTTACGAAACGCTGTTGAGCGAGCGCCGCGACCAACTGGCGCAACTGCACGCTTGATCGTCTTCTGACCGGGTGGTTCCCGGTCCCCCGGTCGTCTGGAATGCTTTATCATGCGCGGTCGTTGCCCTTGAAACCGTTTGCCGGGATTTGAACCGGCGAGGATGCACCGCCGCATGAAACTTTTTGTTCGCGCCGTCGCGCTGGTCGGTCCGTTGCTGCTGGGTGGCTCGCTGGCGAAGGCCGGTCCCGACGATCTCCCCGTCAGCCCCTTCCAAGCTCGCTACGAGGTTTACGGCTCCGGTTTTTCCATCGGCGAGGCGGTCATGACCTTGACCGCCGCCGGTCCGGGCGCCTACCGGATGAGTTCCCAGGTCCGTCCCAACGGGCTGGCCGCGCTGCTGGTCTCCGGCCAGATCGACGAACAGGCGAACGGCGAGATTCGCGATGGAGACGTCCGGCCGGCTCGGTACGAGCGGCGGGTGGAGACCCCCAAGAAAAAGCAAACGGTGCAATTGCGTTTCGATTGGCCGGCCAACCAGATTCGGGCTAGCGACAATCAGGAACAGGCCACGTTGCCGCTGTCGCCCGGCGTGGTGGACCCTCTGAGCCTGAATCTGCGGGTGATGTGGGACTTGCAGCGCGGCCGCGTGCCACCGGAGTATGCGCTGGCCGATCAAACCGAGCTGAAGATCTATCAGATCAAAAGCGGGGGCGAGGAGCGCCTGGATACCTCGCTCGGCAAGCTGCGCGCGGTGCGCATCAGCCAGTCCAAGCCGGGCAAGAGCCGGGTCACCACGTTCTGGTTCGCCCCGGATCTGCATTATCTGCCGGTGCGGATCGCCCAGGAGAAGGATGGCAAGGAGTTGTTGCGGATGGAAATCCGGGCGGTCGAACGCTGACTTGACCCCCCGCCGGCCTTTCCCTCCCATGCGGCCCGCCCGCTTTCTGCTCTCGACCCTGGCGCAAGGCGACCGTCCGCTGTACGGCTTGTTGGCGCTGGCGCTGTTCGTCGGCTTTTTCCACCAGCTCGGCAGCGTGCCGCTATTCGATGTGGACGAGGGCGCGTTCGGCCAAGCCACCCGCGAGATGTTCCTGCGCGGCGATTTCCTCTCCACCTCTCTCAACGGTCAGCCGCGTTACGACAAGCCCATTCTGTGTTACTGGTTGCAGGCGGCCAGTCTGGCCGCCTTCGGCGTCGATGAGTTCGCCTTCCGCCTGCCGTCGGCGCTGGCGGCCACGGCCTGGACGCTGCTGGTTTTCCTGTTCGGGCGGCGAGTGGCCGATGCCCGCCGGGGATTGCTGGCGGCGCTGCTGATGGCGACTTCGCTGGCGGTGACGGTGATCGGCAAAGCGGCCACCGCCGACGCATTGCTCAACCTGCTGCTCGCGGCCAGCCTGATGAGCGTGTATCTGTACCTGCGCGAAGCCCGGCGAGTTTGGCTTTACGCGGCGGCGGCGGCGATGGGCTTGGGTTTTCTGACCAAGGGGCCGGTCGCGGTGGCGATTCCCGCCGGCGTCAGCCTGCTGTACTGCGCCAGCCGGGGCGAGTGGCGGATTTGGCTGCGCTTGGCGGCGGATTGGCGGGCTTGGGGGCTGTTCCTGCTGATCGCCGCGCCCTGGTACGTCGTTCAGCACGCGCGAGAAGGCGAGGGGTTTTTTCTGAGTTTTTTCCTGCGGCACAACCTGGGCCGTTTCCGGCAACCGCTGGAGGGGCACGGCGGCGGCTGGTGGTACTACCTTCCGGTGCTGCTGGTCGGGATGCTCCCCTATACTGGCGTGCTGCTGCGCGCGTTGGCCCGGTCCCGGCAACTGATCGCCGATCCCCTGGGCCGTTATCTGCTGATCTGGTTCGGTTTAGTGTTCGCGCTGTTTTCGCTGGCGGCCACCAAGCTCCCGCATTACCTGACGTATGGCTATACCGGCCTGTTCCTGCTGATGGCGCCGGAGCTGGAAAAACCGGCGCCGGCCGGCTGGCTGTTGCTGCCGCAACTGCTGTTCCTGGGGCTGTTGCTGGCCTTGCCGGGATTGGCGGATATCGCGCTGCCGCGCGTGGGCGACGAGCTGGTTCGCGCCCAACTGGAAGGCTTGGCGTTCTCGCCCGCGTATTATCTGTTGCTGGGAGCGGCCTTGCTGCTGACCGGGTACTTGATGCGCGAGCGGCGTATTGCGCTGGCCTGGAAATTGATTGCCAGCGGCTTGCTGCTCGCGTTTCTGATATCCGGCCAGATCCTGCCGGCGGTGGCGGAGGTCCGGCAACTGCCGGTCAAGGAGGCCGGCCTGCTAGCCCGTCAATTCCCGCGAGTGCCGCTGGTGATGTGGGGCTTGAATCTGCCCAGCTTCAGCGTTTACAGCGGGCGGATCGTCGAGCGGCGCGAGCCGCGTCCCGGCGACGTGGCGCTGACCAAAAGCGCGCTTCGGCCGAGACTGGGCTCGCACGAGGTCCTGTATCAGCGCCACGGTATCGCCTTGGTCCGCTTGCCGGCGTCGTCCGACCAGGACAGCGGCCGGTCCGGCTGCCCGTCGGCTGACGGGGCTTGCCCCCCAAACGCCGAACTCGCGCCATGATGAGAGCCGGACAATCCCCCGCCCGCCGCTGGAACCCCTGGTATTGGGATGTGCCGCTGGCGGCCGTCGCCGGAATGGCCGCGATTCTGCTCTTGCAAGCCAACCGGCCGCTGTTTCTGGGGTTCAATCGGCTCGGGGCGTTTATGGGGGACGGATTCTGGGCGCACGTCACGCTGCTGGGCGACACCTTGGTCGCGATGATCCTGTTGCTGCCGCTGGTGCGGCGCTGGCCCGGTCTGGTTTGGGCCGGATTGTTGGCCGGGCTGCTGGCCACCCTGTTCGTGCACGGTTTCAAGCATCCGCTCAACTTGCCTCGGCCGGTATCGGTATTGCCCCGCGAAGAGTTTCATATCATCGGGCGCGCTTATTTCGGCCCTGCGTTCCCCTCGGGCCACACCGCCACGGCCTTCGCGTTCGCCGGCATTATCCTGCTGCGTCTCTCCGCCGACTGGCGGCGGCGACTGGCCGGGCCGTTGCTGGCGCTGGCCGGGCTGATCGGCTTGTCGCGCATCGTGGTGGGAGCGCATTGGCCGCTGGACGTGCTCGGCGGCGCGGCGGGCGGTTGGCTGGCGGCGGTGCTCGGGACCTTTTGGGCGCAGCGCCGGCCGTGGGGCGATACCCCGGCCGGCCGGCGCTGGCTGACGCTGATCCTGGTCGGCTGCGCGCTATCTTCGTTGCTGCACTACAAGACCGGCTATCCGCAAACCGACGACTGGCGGCGAATCCTGGCCGCGCTTTGCCTGTGCGGGGTCGCGGGCCAGCTTTGGCTGGAACGGCGCTCGCGACCGGAGCCCGAACGGGTCGATGCGGGATGACCGCACGCTCCCGGTTATGGCTCGGTTTGCTCTTGCTGGTGCTGGTGCTGGTCGGCGTCCAGTGGATGATTGGTTGGCCGCGCTTGCTGGCGCCTTGGCGGACCATCCCGCCCGCTACCCTGATGCTGGCGACGCTGCTGACGCTGGGCAGCTACGTCACCCGGAGCGTGCGGCTGTACGATTACTTCCTGCCCGCCACGCGTGGCGGGTTTGCCGGCTGCCTCAAGTTGACTCTGCTGCACAATCTGTTCAACAACTTGTTGCCGATGCGGACCGGAGAAGCGTCGTTTCCGGTGCTGATGACCCGCTATTTCGCTACTCCCTTGGTCCGTTCTCTGGCGGCGCTGCTGTGGTTCCGGCTGATGGACTTGCACGCTTTGGTCTTGGTGGCGCTGATCGCGGTCGGCGGCCATTGGCTCGATGACGCGCTGGTGGGCTTGCTGGTGATCGCGTGGCTCGGTCTGCCGTGGGCGGTGTTCCAGTTGCGGCCGGCCTCGGCCCTGGCCGATTTTGGCCGGCGTTTGCCGCCGCGCTGGCAGGATCGGCTGGTGGGCGCGCGAGACGGCCTGCCGCAGACGCCTGCCGCGTTTTGGCGGGCTTGGTTTTGGACCCTGCTCAACTGGCTGGTCAAACTGACGGTGTTCGCCTGGATTTTGCAGATGTTCGCGCCTTTGCCGGCGGCGGCCGCCATTCTGGGCGCCATCGGCGGCGATCTGACCAGCGTGTTGCCGGTTCACGGCGTCGCCGGAGCGGGGACTTACGAGGCCGGGGTGGTCGCGGCGCTGGCCCCGTTCGGCGTGCCGGCGGCGGATGGGCTGGCGGCGGCGGTCAACCTGCACCTGTTCATGCTCGGCTTGTCGCTGGTGGGCGGCGCGCTGGCGCTGCCGATCCGCCACCGCGTCGCCAGCTCGACCGAGAGGGTGAACGGCCATGGATGAGCGGTTGCTGCTGTGGATCAACCAGGGCTGGGGCTATCCGCTGCTGGACGGCCTGTTCTGGTGGGTGTCGCAGCGGCTCTGGTTCGCCTTTCCGCTGGCGGCGATTCTGCTTTACGATAGTGTTCGCCGTTCCGGGCGGGCCGGCTTCCGGCTGTTTTTGCTGCTGGCGGCGACGGTCGCCTTCGGCGATGTGCTCGGCAACCTGCTCAAAGATGCGTTCGCCGAACCGCGCCCGTGCCAAGTTGTCTTCGAGCAGTTGCGCGCGCTCGGCGGCGCGGCGGCGGCCCGATGCGGCGCCGACCCGAACGGGATGCCGTCCAACCACGCCATCAATTTCTTCGCCGCCGCGACCTTCATCGCGCTGGCCACGCCTTGGCGCGGCTGGCGGATCGGGCTGTTCGCGGTCGCCGCGCTGGTCGGCCTGTCGCGGATTTATCTCGGCAAGCACTATCCCGGCCAAGTCCTCGCCGGCGCGGCCATCGGCGCGGCGGTCGGGGGGCTGGGCGCGTGGCTGGCGGTTCGCTATCAGGCGGTTTTGGGCTTGCCGGCGGCAGTTGCGACGACCGGCCTTTCCACGACCTCGAACCCAATCGGGATGTCCATGAGTCAAATCGATGATCTCGCGTTTTTGCCTCCGCGCAATTTGCCTCCGCATCATTTATCGCTGGTGGTGCCGCTCTACAACGAACTCGACAACGTCGCTCCCCTGCTGGCGGGAATTCACGAGGCGCTGGCGGATTATCCCCATCCGTGGGAACTGATCGCGGTGGACGACGGCAGCAGCGACGGCACGACCGCGCGCTTGACGGACGAGTCCGGCCGCTACGGACCGCATGTGCGGGTGTTGACCCTGCAACGCAATTTCGGCCAGACCGCCGCGATGCAGGCCGGCATCGACGCCGCGCGGGGCGAGGTGATCGCGACGCTGGACGGCGATTTGCAGAACGATCCGGCCGACATTCCCCGGCTGGTCGGACGGTTGCTGGACGAGGATATCGACCTGGTGGTCGGCTGGCGGCGCGACCGCCAGGACAACGTGTGGTCGCGCACCATCCCGTCGCGCATCGCCAACCGCCTGATCGGCAACATCACCGGCGTGCGGTTGCACGATTACGGGTGCAGCCTCAAGGTCTACCGCGCCGCCGTGATCAAGCAGGTGCGGCTGTACGGCGAGATGCACCGCTTCATTCCCGCCTGGATGTCGGTGCGCACCGCGCCCAGCCGCATCCGGGAGGCGGTGGTGAACCATCGCGCCCGCCAGCACGGGGCATCGAAGTACGGCATCAGCCGAACCTTCCGGGTGCTGGTAGATTTGCTGTCGGTCTATTTCTTCCTGCGCTTCCTGACCCGGCCCGGTCATTTTTTTGGCCGAATCGGCTTGGCGAGCGGGGGAGCGGGCTTGCTGATTCTGGCGTACCTGTTCGCGCAAAAGCTGTTGTTCGCCGCCAATATCGGCACCCGGCCTTTGCTGCTGGTCGGCGTGCTGCTGGTGCTGATGGCGGTGCAATTTCTGACCACGGGCGTTTTGAGCGAACTCATCACCCGCACCTATTTGGCCGCCAGCCCCAATTCGTCCTATGCCGTCCGCCCGGATGGCTCGCCGGAATTGGCCGACGAAGCCGGCTGGCGAATGCCGCATGGCTGAACCCCTGCCCGCCGCCGGCTCCGAGGGTGTCGCGCTTTCAGGTCGCGATCGGGTCGGGTTGGCGGCATTGCTGCTGCTGTTGCCCCTGCTGCGGTTTTTCATCGCCCAAGTCGGCGGTTTCGATCTGCACTTCGACGAGGCCCAGTACTGGGAATGGTCGCAGCGCCTCGACTGGAGCTACGCCACCAAGGGACCGCTGGTCGCCTGGCTGATCGCGGCGAGCACCGCGCTGTTCGGGCACGGCGAATGGCAGGTCCGGCTGTTCGCCTGGCTGGCCTACGACCTGTTCCTGTTCCTGCTGTTCGGGTTCGCCCGCCAGCTTTGGCAGAGCCGGCGGGCCGGCTGGTGGGCGCTGGCGCTGGGGCTCACCACGCCGCTGTATTTCCCGCTCGGCCAAGTGATGACCACCGACGTGTTTCTGTTCGTCTGCTGGACGTGGGCCTTGTGGGCGGCTTGGCGGGCGCTGGAGCGGCGGCAAACCTCCGCCTGGTACGAGATCGGCGCGGCGGTGGGCATCGGCGGTTTGGCCAAGTTCAGCGTGGGATTGTTGCCGCTGTTCCTCGGATTGGGGTTGCTGGCGACTCCGAGCGGCCGGCGCGAACTGATGCGCTGGCCGCCATGGGGTGGCGTGCTGCTGGCGCTGCTGATGTTGAGTCCGGTCCTGTTGTGGAACGCCGGCCACGGCTGGGCGATGTTCCACCACGAGCAGGGCCATCTCATCGCCGACGAGCAGGGCGGTTGGCGAGAAAACACCAGAGACTTGCTGGAATTTTTGGCCGGGCAATGGCTGGTGCTGTCGCCGCTGGTGGCCGTGGCGATGGTCCGCGCGCTGGCGCGACCGCCGCGCCCGGCCGGAGAGCGATGGCTGTGGGGCCTCTCGCTGGCGGTGCTGGGCTTTTTTCTCGCCAAGGCCGCGCTCAGCAAGGTGCAACTGAACTGGCCGGCGCCGGCCTACATCGGGCTGCTGGTGCTGTTCGCCGGCCGGATCGAAACGTTGACGGCGGGCTGGCGCCGCTTGACGGTGGCGGGGATGGTCAGCTCGGTGGCGCTGGTGACGGTCGCGCTGTTTCCGATGTCGGTCGGATTGTCGCCGACCCGGGCGCCTTTTCGGGAGCTGCGCTGGTGGAGAGCGCCCGTCGAAACGGTGGCGGGTCGGGCGGGACCGGTACATTTCCTGATGGTTCCCAGCTACCATTTGGCGGGCAGGGTCGCGTTTTACTGGCCGGAGCGGTTGCCGGTCTATCCGGTCGGCGAACGGCGCCGGATCAGCCAGCACGATTTCTGGCCGGGCATCGAGCGTGAAGTGGGCCGCGACGGCGTTTATGTGGCGACCGGCGACCAGTTGCCGCAGCGGGTGGTCGATGCGTTCGCGAGATGTATGCCGCTGCCGCCGGTACCCGCTACCACCGACCGGAACGGCCGCGCTCCGCGAACCCTGTACTCGTGGCGCTGCGAGGGTTATCGGCCGACCGTCTGGCCCAAACCGAAAACATACTGAAGTCCGATATCTTGACTATCCGGGAAGCGCGCATCATGTCAGAACCCGCCAATTGCATCTTTTGCAAAATCGTCCGAGGCAGTATTCCGGCCATCAAGGTCCACGAGGACGACCAAACCTTGACCTTCATGGACATCCAGCCGGCCAGCCCCGGCCATGCGCTGGTGATCCCCAAAACCCATGCCGCCAATCTGATGGAAATCGCCGATGCCGATCTGTCCGCCGCGACGCGAGCCGTTCAGCGCGTCGCCCGCGCGGTGCGCAAGGCGCTAGCTCCGGACGGTATCCGCATCGTCCAAACCAACGGCAAGGCCGCCGGCCAGACCGTGTTCCACTATCACGTTCACATCATCCCGATGGAAGAAGGGCAGAAGGTCGGAACGCACGGCCGCGCGCCGGCCGACCCCGAGGAACTCAAGGCGCTGGCGGCGCGAATTCGGGATGCTTTGGAGAGCTGATTCATCGGCCAGCGCTCGGAAACCGCGCGCATGAGGCTCCATGTTCTGTCGGACCTGCACCTGAGCGTCAGCGACCTCGACCGGCCGCGAACCGATGCCGATGCGGTGATCCTGGCCGGCGACATCGCGCGCCCGCAACAGGCCATCGCCTGGGCTGCGGGTTTCGAGCGGCCCGTGCTCTACGTGGCCGGCAACCACGAGTTTTATGGCGGCGATCTCGACGGGACGCTGCGGGATTTGCGGAGGTTCAGCGCGGGCACCGACGTTCGGGTACTGAATTGTGGCGAAACCGTGATCGGCGGGGTGCGTTTTCTGGGAGCGACCCTGTGGACCGACTTCATGTTGTTCGGCGAGGGCCAACACCGTGAATGGGCGATTGTGCAAGCCCTGGTTCTCGTGCGCGACTTCAGCCGTATTCGCACGGATGAAACGTCGGATACCTTGTTTTCGCCCGCTGATGCAATGGCATTATTCGCTCGTCACGTCGCTTGGCTGCAAACCAAGTTGGCCGAGCCGTTTTCGGGTCCGACCGTGATCGTCACCCATCATGCGCCGTCACCCCAAAGCCTCCATCCACGCTTTGCGCGCTCACCGCTGAGCGCCTGCTTCATTTCCGACGTGGAGTATTTGATGGGAAAAAACCGCGTCGTATTGTGGATACACGGCCATACCCACGACAGCTTCGATTACACCGTGAACGGCACTCGCGTGATTTGCAACCCGCGCGGCTACGCCAAAAATGGAACCAACGAAAACCCGGCCTTCGATCCGGCATTGACCATCGATCTCGGTTGATCGCGCGTTGCGGGGGCATCCCTCGCCGGCGATTGCCAATCCACCGTTTTGATCCATACTCAACCGAAATTGCCCTGAGTGCCGTCCCTTGATTCGCTTGCTGCGCCATCCCGCTCGCCTGTTAGTCGTCGGCTTCGCCGCCGCTATTTTTGTCGGCGGCGCGCTGCTGGCCTTGCCCGCCGCCAGCAAAGGCCCCCCTGTCGCCTTTCTCGATGCTCTGTTCATGGCCGCCAGCGCGGTGTGCGTGACGGGGTTGGCGGTCGTGGACCCCGGCGGTACGTTCAACGGCTTCGGCCAAGCGGTGTTGCTCGGATTGGTGCAAATCGGCGGCTTGGGCATTACCACCCTGTCCACCGCCCTGCTGTTGCTGATCGGTCAGGACGTGTCGTTCTCCAGCCATGACGCGGTTCAGGACAGTTTTGCCAGCAGCCATCGCCTCGGTCTGGGCGCCTTGCTGCGCTGGGTTTTTCTGTGGACGCTGACCATCGAAACCTTGGGCGCCGTCGTGCTGTTTCTCACCGAAAGCCAGCGTTTGCCGATGGGGCAGGCCATCTGGTTTTCGGTGTTTCACGCCGTCAGCGCCTTTTGCAACGCCGGCTTCGGCTTGCGCCCCGACAATTTGATGTCGGATCGGGCCAACCTCGGCATCGTGCTGCCCATTTCGGTGCTGATCATCCTCGGCGGCCTGGGCTTCGTGGTGCTGATGGAATTGACCCGCTGGTCGCGGCACCGGCTGCGGCGGCAGCGAACCCCGCTCAGCCTGCACACCAAGGTGGCGCTCTCGATGACGGCGGCGCTGCTGCTGGTGGGAATGGTGGGATTCATCTTGCTGGAGCGCGCCAATATGCTGGTGGGCATGGATCTGAAAGAAAGGCTGCTCGCCGCTTGGTTCGCTTCGGTCACGCCCCGCACCGCCGGCTTCAATACCGTGGACTACGGTCAGGTGACGGCGGCGACCCTGTATTTCACCATCGTGCTGATGCTGATCGGCGGTTGTCCCGGCTCCACCGCCGGCGGCGTCAAGGCGACCACGCTGGGGGTGTTGCTGGCCTTGGCGCGGGCGCGCTATCGCGGCGAGCGGGACGTGCGGCTGTTCAAACGCAGCGTGCCGGAGGCGAACCTGGCCAAGGCGACTTCGGTGGTGGCGCTGGCGTTCGTCATCATCATCCTCGGCGCCATCCTGCTGTCGGCCTTGCAGGTGAGCGGCCAGTTTCATCCCCGCACCGTGGAATGGTCGCTGGGGTTGCTGTTCGAGGTGGTGTCGGCGCTCGGCACGGTGGGGTTGTCCACCGGCATCACCCCGCAGTTGAACGACGGCGGCAAGATTTTCGTCATGCTGCTGATGTTCGTCGGCCGGCTGGGTCCCCTGACCGTCGCCATCGCGATCGCCCAGCGGAAACCCCGCCCGGCGGTGGCCTACGCCGAAGAGCAAGTGATGATCGGTTAACCCGGAAAAGAGGAGCGACGATGCGAATCGCGGTACTGGGGTTGGAGGATTTCGGTTTTCATGTGGCCAGCACCCTGAGCGAGTTGGGCGACGACGTGATGGCGGTCGACCGGGACGCGGACAAGGTCCAGGACATCATGCGCCATGTCGGCAAGGCGATGGTCGCCGACGTGACCGACCGCGAGGCGCTCAAGGACTTGGGCATCCAGCACATGGACGTGGTCGTGGTCGATGTGGGCGAGCGCTTCGAGACCAGCGTGCTGCTGACCCACTATCTGCGGGAACTGGGGATTCCCCGCGTTCTGGTCAAGGCCGCCAACGCCGATCAAGGCAAGATTTTGACCCTGATCGGGGCCAGCGAGGTGGTGCAGCCGGAGCGGGAAAGCGCGGTCAAGACCGCCCACTTGATCCATTACGCCCGCTCGAAGCTGCTGGACGCGATGGCGCTGGGCGACGACTATTTCGCGCTGACCCTGCGCGTTCCCGCCAGCCTGGTGGGACGGACCGTGGCGGAGCTGGACATGCTGGACCGCTACCACTTGAATTTGCTGGCCATCAAGCCGGTGACGGCAAATGCGGCGCCTTTCGTTCCCGGTCCCCAATACGCGCTGGCCAGGGACGATGTGCTGGTGGTGATGGGCGCGGAAGCGAAGCTAATCGAACTCCACCAAAAGCTGAAGTGACCGCTCGGCTCCGGGAACCGGCACGCCGGTTCCCGGAGCGATAGGCTAGAGAATCAAGGCTGGTTGCGCCGCGCCCGGTCGCCGCGCTGCGGGCGGATGAGGATCAGCTCGACGCGGCGGTTTTGTTGCCTGCCCTGCGGGTTGGCGTTGCTGGCGATGGGCTCCTGCTCGCCGCGCCCTTCGGTGCGCAGCCGGCGGCGCTCAACGCCTTGGCCGTCGAGGAAATCGGCCACGCTCTCGGCCCGCCGGAGCGAGAGATCCATGTTGTGGCTGTCCGAGCCGTCGCTGTCGGTGTGGCCGATGATGCGCGCCCGCATCCGGGGCCGGTTGCTCATGATGCGGGCGACTTGCCGCAGGGTGGGGGCGAAATCGCGGCTGATGTCGGCGCTATCGACGGCGAACATCACTTCGCTGGGCATCAAGACCCGCAGGTTGCGATCGGACATCCGTTCGACCCGCATCCCGCGCTGGCGGTATTCGGGGGTGATGACTTGTTCGATTTCGCCTTGGATGCCGTCGAAGTTTTCGTCTTCGCCGCTCGACCGATTGTTGAAGCCGGAACTCGGCTGGGCGGCCCCGGCGTCGGTCGCGAAAAATCCCGGGATAAAGACCAAAAAAGCCAGCAGGCCGAAGCTGGCCGTGCGCGATACCGTCATGTGGCGGACTCCCTCATTTAAGCATTTAAGTGTTAAGGCGGTTCGATTGGCGATGGATGAGACGGACGTCAACATTTTATGGGTTTACGGCCGTGGCTGCTTTCGCCGCAACCGCCCTTGGTATATAGAAGAGAAATGGGGGCGATGACAAGCGATCGAGCCTGGCGAGTGGTCTAATATTTCGATGGCGCCGCTTGTCGGGGAATCAACATGCGGGTTTGGTTTGCATTGGTTTTGCTACTGTCGCCAGCGAGCTTCGGGCTGGCCGCGCCGGAGGCCGTCCAGCCGACCGGCCTGGCGCTGGTGTTGGAAGCGCGGGGCGCCATCGGTCCGGCCAGCCGCGATTTCATCGTGCGCGGGCTCGAAGCGGCGCGGTCGCGCCGTGCGACGGTGGCGATTCTCAAGCTCGATACGCTCGGCGGTCTGGACAGTTCGATGCGCGATATCATCCAGGCGATCCTGGCCTCGCCGGTGCCGGTGCTGGGTTATGTGGCTCCCGAAGGCGCTCGCGCCGCCAGCGCCGGCACCTATATTCTCTACGCCTGCCACGTCGCCGCGATGGCGCCCGCCACCAATCTCGGCGCCGCCACCCCGGTGCAAATCGGCGCGTTGCCGTTGCCGGATCGACCGCCGAAGAGCGGCCGATCCGACGAGCCTTCCGCGCCCAAACCAGCCGGATCGCCGGCGGCCGAGCCGGATGCCGGGTCCGTACCGGCGGCGGATGACATGGAGCGCAAACGGGTCAACGATGCCCGCGCCTACCTTCGCGCCCTCGCGCAGTTGCGCGGTCGCAACGCCGACTGGGCCGGACGAGCGGTGACCGACGCGGCCAGTCTCAGAAGCTGTCTAAAAAATAACTTTAGGAGTTACGCAGTTGGCTGCGAATAGTGTACAAAAGCGGCATGAATCCACCGAAAGTTACTGATGAAGCCTACATTAACGTGAGTTCTGGATAAAGGATGGGGAGGTGGCCCCTGGAGCGGAACCGGCTAAGGTTCCCGGTATCACCCTTACTGCTCCAGGAGCCTCCATGATGAGCTTAGACGACCTGTTCTACGATATTGATGAGTTCTGCC
>RRZU010567198.1_pt1 | contig 12728 bp, 11 predicted proteins | sample 2165561 | NCBI WGS metagenome assembly RRZU01 (sample SAMN10456909, study PRJNA506462) | wastewater metagenome | isolation source: wastewater sludge | place: USA: Moscow, Idaho
ACCGCCGACGGCGACATCATCTACTACCCGATCGACACGGTGAATACGGCGACGCTGCAGGTCACCGCGCACGCCAAGGACGGCATGACCGTCGCCGTCGGCGGCATGATCCGCAACAGCACCCAGTTCGACGAACAGAAGGTGCCGGTCCTCGGCGACATCCCGGTATTCGGCGCGCTGTTCAAGCGCGACATCCGCGCCTCGGAACGCACGCAGATCGTCCTCCTGATCACCCCGCGCGTGCTGGAGAACCCGGAAGAAGCCGATCGCCTGGCGAAGCAGAAGGAAAGCGACTTCGAGCAACTCGACAAGTCGGCGCCCGACCTGCCGATCATTCCAGACGTTTCGGACTGGCAAGCAATAACCGTCGGCAATGACACCGAAGAATGAAAGAGACGCCTTGCGCGAGAAATCCCGGAGCCCGCTCCCAATGAAGACAGCTTCAAGAAACCGCCGCTTCTCCCTCTACCTCACCGCCCTCGCCGCGGCTTGCGCCGGTCTCGGCTACGCCTGGTGGACGGTCCACCATGCCTGGCGCGATGGCTATGGCGATGGCGACATGAGCTGGCACACGCAGGCCGATCCGCGCGCGCTGTCCGGCGGCGACCTTACCGTCTTCCACGAAGGCTTCATGCCGTTCGGTCAGTCGCCGAACAACCTGCCGTGGCAGTACGAGGCGATCTTCGAAGCCGGCGACGGCGTCTTCGACAAGTCCTTCATCCCCGGAGACGGTAAGACTGCCTCTCAGATCAAGACCGACGGCGGCACGCGGCGGCGCGGGCTTGGCCCGCTGTTCAATGCCAGCGGCTGCGCTGAATGCCACTTCCGCGACGGGCGCGTCGAGCGGCCTTATGTTGGCGGCGGCGAGATGATGGGGATGTTCCTGCGCCTCTCGGTACCGGACGGCAAGGGTGGCTGGAAGCCGCCCGATGGCTACCACCACCAGCTGCACGATCGCGCGCTGGCCGGTGTACCGGCCGAGGGCAAGGGTCACATCGACTGGGAGGAGGTGCCCGGCGTTTTCCCGGATGGCGAAACCTGGAGCCTGCGCAAGCCGAACTTCCGCATCAGCGATCTCGCGCACGGGCCGCTGCCGACGGATACCGTGATCGAAGCGCGCAGCGCGCCGCCGGTGCATGGCGGCGGCCTGCTCGAAGCGATCGCCGACGGCACGCTGCTGGCGCACGCCGAGCGGCAGAAGAACGACCCGGACGGCGTTTCCGGCAAGCCGAACTACGTCACCGACCCGGAGACCGGCCAGCGCGTGCTCGGCCGCTTCTCGCTCAAGGCCAACGAGACTAGCCTGCGCGCCCAGGCCGCCGGTGCGGCGTTCAACGACATGGGCATCACCAGCGTGATCCATCGCAAGGAAGGCTGCCTGCCGCACCAGAAGGAATGCGCGGCCGCGAAGAACGGCGGCACCCCGGAGGAACCGGAGCTGACTGCGAAGCAGCTCGACGACCTGACGATCTATCTGCAACTGCTCGCCGTGCCGGCGCGGCGGAATCTCGACGACCCGGTGGCCCAACGCGGGGAAGAACTATTCAAGCAGGCGCGCTGCAACGCCTGCCACGTCGACACCGTGCAGACCGGCGACACGCACCCGATCGAACGCCTGCGCCGGCAGACGATCCACCCCTACTCCGACCTGCTGCTGCACGACATGGGGCCCGGCCTCACCGGCCGGCCGGACGGCGAGGCGACGGCGCAGGAATGGCGCACGCCGCCGCTGTGGGGCATCGGGCTGACCCAGCGCAGCAACCATCACACCAATTTCCTGCACGACCAGCGCGCGCGCAACCTGCAGGAGGCGATCCTCTGGCACGACGGTGAAGCCACAGTCGCCAAGGGGCGCTTCATCGGCATGAAGAAGGAAGATCGTGCCGCGCTGATCCGTTTCCTCGAATCTCTGTAGCCGAATCACCGGCCGTCCACTCACTACTTTCCACGCCCACCCATGAACGACCTCAACCAAGCCCACCTGAAGACCGACCACGCGGCCTCGCTTGCCGCCGTTGCCGAACGCATCGACACCATCCTGCTCGGCAAGCCGCAGGCCGTGCGCCTGTCGCTCGCCTGCCTGATCGCGCGCGGCCACCTGCTGCTCGAAGACCTGCCCGGCATGGGCAAGACGGTGTTGGCGCACGCGCTGGCCAAGGCACTCGGGCTGGCCTTCAACCGCGTGCAATTCACGAACGACATGCTGCCGGGCGACCTCACCGGCGCGGCCATCTTCAATCGGGAAAGAGGAAACGGCGGCGAATTCGTCTTCCATCCCGGCCCGATCTTCACGCAACTGCTGCTCGCCGACGAAATCAACCGCGCCTCGCCGAAGACGCAATCGGCCTTGCTCGAAGCGATGGAGGAACGCCAGGTGAGCAGCGAGGGCATCACGCGGCCGCTGCCCGAACCGTTCTTCGTCATCGCCACGCAGAACCCAGTCGATCACCTGTCGACCAACCCGCTGCCGGAGGCGCAGCTCGACCGCTTCCTGATGCGCATTTCGCTCGGCTACCCGGACGCGGCGGCCGAGCTGGAAGTGCTGCGCGGCGAGGACCGGCGCGAGTTGCTCGACCAGATGCAGCCGCTGCTCGACCCCGTTGCGCTCAGCGCGCTGCAACGGCAGGTGCGCGGCGTCCACGCCAGCGATGCGCTGCTGCACTACATCCGGGCGCTGGCCGAGCACACGCGCCACGCCGCCGGGCTGGCTTTCGGCCTCTCCCCGCGCGGCGCGCTGGCGCTGCTCGCCGCCGGACGCGCCTGGGCGCTGCTCGACGGCCGCGACCACGTGCTGCCCTCGGACATCCAGACCGTCTTCCCGCACGTGGCGATGCACCGCCTCGGCCACGGCGACGCGCGCACGGCGCTGGCCAACGCGCAGACGATCCTGGAAGCCGTGCCGCTGCCATGAACCTGCGTGCACTACGCTCCCGCCGTCATCCGCACCCGCCCCGCGCCGGCCTGCGCCCGACCCGCGCCGGAATCTGCTGGCTGGTCGCCGTGCTCGGCTTGCTGGCCACCGCAATCAACTACAGCAACAACCTGATCTTTGCCATGGCCTTCGTGATGCTCTCGCTGTGGCTGCAGTCGGCCTGGCTGTGCCGGCGCAACCTGCGCGGCCTGCGCTGGCACCCGGCCGCGCCTGTTCCCGTCTTTGCCGGCGAGCGTCTGGCTGTCGGCGGCCTGGTGATCGAAACCGGTGGCTATCGCCGGCAGGCGCTGCAACTGGCCGCCGCCGAGGCATCTTCGGCGCCGGCGATCGTCGCGTCGTCGTCCGACGTGCGCCTGTTCGCCCACGTACCTACCACGCGGCGCGGCGTGCAGGTCGTCGGACCGCTGGCGCTCGTGTCCACCTACCCGTTCGGCTTGTGGCGCCAGCGCGCGCTGTTGCCGGCGATGGAAGCACTGGTTTATCCGACACCCACGGGCGAGGCACCGCTGCCGACCGCCGCGCCCGTGCCGGCGCACCGCAGCTTCGCCACCGACAACTACCTGGGCGTGCGCCGCTACGCGCCGGGCGACCCGATGCGGCGGATCAACTGGCGCGTCTTCGGGCGCACCGGCGAGCTGATGGTGAACCAGTTCGACGGCGCCGCCGGCGGCGACGCGCTGTGGCTGCGCTGGGACCAGGCGCAGGGCGAGACCGAGGAACGGCTGTCGCAACTCGCCGCTTGGATCGTTTTGGCGCAGCGCGACGGCCTTGACTACGGCCTGCAGGTCGGCCGGATGCAGTTTCCGCCGCAGCACGGCGTCGAACATCAAGCCGCGTGCCTGTCGGCGCTGGCGCGCTTCGACGCGGCGGATTCGCTGCAACCGGAGGCCATCACCGCATGAACCCCCAACCCCTCCCGGCCTCCCCTTGTCAGGGGAGGAGGCAACCGAACGGTCGCCTAGCCCGCATGCTGAGCTCCCCCCTGACAAGGGAGGCTGGGGGGGTTAACAGCGTCGCACGACTCTCAGACTCACCGACGTTCTCACCCCGCCAGCTGCCGCTCCTGCTCTGCCTGATGCTCGCCGCGCACGCGCCGGCGCTGCCTTGGATCGCCTGGCCGGTACTGCTGCTCGCCGCCGCCAGCCGCCAACTGCCTGCCCGGCGCGGCGTCGCCGCCCTGCGCATCGTCGCCCTGCTCGGCGTCTATGCTGCCGCCGCGCTGACCTGGGGCTGGGTGCACAGCGACACGCTGCGCCTCACGCTGCTCGCCGCCCTGCTGCTCAAGTGGGCGGAGTCGAAGAGCGCCGGCGAGGATGCGCTGGTCGTTGCCGCGGCGCTGGTCGCCGTCGCCATCGGCAGCCTCAACTGGAACGAGGCCGGCGCACTGGCGTGGATTACCCTGGCGCTGCCCTGCGCGCTGCTCGCCCTGCGCACGCCCGACGGCTTGCCCGGACCACTCAAGAAAGCGGACTTCAAGTCCGCCCTGCGCGCGCTGCTGCCGCCTCTACGCCACCTCGCCGCCGCACTGCCGCTCGCCGGCGTGCTGTTCGTCTTCTTCCCGCGCATCCCCGGCCCACTGTGGGACATCGGCTTGAGCTTCGGCCTGCCGCTGGCGATCGGCATCGACCAGTCGCCGACCGGGCTGGGCGTGTCGGCGTCGCTCAAGCCGGGACAAACGCAGACCGGCGCGCAGATGGCCGCTTCGACACCGGTGCTCGTCGCCGAATTCGAGAACTGGGTGCCGCCGACCTCGATGCTCTACTGGCGCGGCCCGGTGTTCTACGACTTCGATGGAACGGAGTGGAGGCTCAACTCGGACATCGCCACCAGCGGCCGCCGCTACATGAGCGAGGGCTGGCGCAGCGCGCGCAGCTTCACGCAGGCGCAGCTTGCCCACTCGACGCAACAGGTGCGCTACACGATCCGCCTGACGCCGCACAAGGCGACCTGGCTCTACGCGCTCGACCTGCCGGCCGCCTTGCCGACCGAGGCCTTCGTCACGGCCGACTGGCAGGTGATCTCGCACACGCTCGTCGAACAGGAGATGACCTATCCGATGGTCTCGGCGCTCGAATGGACGGCCAAACCGCAAACGAAGGAAGGACAACAAGAACGTGCCCTGGCACTGCCGGTGACGGGCAACCCGCGCTTACGCCAGCTCGGCAACCAGTTGCGGCAAGAAGTTGCGGCTGACGAAACCAATCCGGCCGATGCGATCGTGCGCGCCGCGCTGGCCCGCGTCGTCGACGGCGCCTACACGCTACGCGAGAGCTTCGAGGCGCCCGAGGGAGCCGACGCCTTCGACACCTTCTGGTTCGACACGCGCGTCGGCAACCCGGAATTCCTCGCCGGCGCCTACGTCTTCCTGATGCGCGCGGCCGGCGTCCCGGCGCGGCTGGTTACCGGCTATCGCGGCGGCAAGCTGATGGCGCTGACCAACTACGTGGTGGTCAAGCGCAGCCACGCCTACGCCTGGGTCGAGGTGTGGGACGACCAGGCCGGCTGGCGGCGCGTCGATCCGGCCGACATCATTTCGTTGCAGAAGCGCAGCGAGACCGGGAAGGCGGCCAGGGAACGCGAACGGAAGGCGGAGCCGACATCCGCTACGCCGGAGGAAAACGCACCGGAGAAGAAGAAAAACAACGCCAGCCGTCCGCTGCCGAACGGCGAGTTCGCCGAGAGCGCGCCCGCGGTCCGTCTGCAGTCGAAGCCCTCCGACGACGAGCCTTCGCTGCTTGAAAAGGCCGTCGACTGGATCGGGCACTGGATCGTCCGTCTCGACGCCGAGCGGCAACTGGAGATCCTCGCCGGCAAGGGCGGCGGTTTCGCCTGGATCTGGCTCTTGCTCGGCGCGGTGTTCACCGCCTCGACCATCGCCTTCGCCGGCATCGCGCTGACCCGCTGGCGCGACGCCCGTCGCCTGCCGCCGGCCCAGCGCGCCTGGCAGCGCGCCTGCGCCCTGCTCGCCCGCCACGGTTTCACGCTGGCGCCGAGCGAGTGCCCGCAACGCTACGCGCAACGCGTCAGCGCGGCGCGGCCGGAACTGGCCGTCGGTGTCGGCAAGCTGGCCGACGCCTACACCGGCTGGCGCTACGGGAAGTCGTCGAACGACTGGCCGGCCAACGTCGCCCAGTCCGCCCGCTACCTGATGAACCTGATCCAGGCCATGCCGGCGCCTCGGCCGGCCGGAGCAACCAAGGAGAGCAAGAAGAAATGAGCTGTTCCACCGCCACGATGCATCACGACACGCCCGATTCCGTCATCCCGGCGAAAGCGCCCCGCAGGAAGTACCCTTTGGGTGCCGGGATCCAGAGGTGCACCACTGGCCCTGCGCTTCCTTCGGTCGGATTCCGGGGCAAGCCCGGAATGACGTGGATACTCACTCTGTTGCTGACACTGCTCTGCCTGACCGCTTCCGCCTTCGCCGCCACCGACGGCAAGGCAGTCGTCGCCGACATCACCCGGCGCGGCGACGCCGCGGTGGCCGCCTATGCGCCGGAGAAACGCCTGATCACCGGTGCCGAATTCTCCAAGCTCTATTTCGACGTCTTCGAGGGCGCCGGGATGGAGCTCGACCTCGGCATCAAGGCGCCGGGGTTGAAGACGGAAATCGAGGTGCTGTTCGGTCTGGTCAACGGCAACGCCATGCGCGGCGTGCCGCAGCCGGAGCTCGACGCTTCGTGGCAGAAGCTGCGCACGCGCCTCGCCAACGCCGCCGAGCTGTACGGGCAGGCCGACGAGAGCGGCTTCTGGCCAGTGTTCGTGCAGTCCCTGCTGATCCTGGTGCGCGAAGGCGCCGAAGCGATGCTCGTCGTCGCCGCGCTGGCCGCTTACCTGCGCCGTGCGGGGGGCGCCGACCGGCTGTGGGTGATCTACGCCGGCGCCGGCATCGCCGTGCCCCTCTCGCTGCTCACCGGCTGGGCGCTGACCGGCGTGCTGCAGGCGGCGGGCACCTCGCGCGCGGTGATCGAGGGGATCACCATGATCTTCGCCGCCCTCGTGCTGTGCTACGTCGGCTTCTGGCTATTTTCCAAGAGCGAGGCGAAGCGCTGGCAGGCGTGGATCGCCGGGCAGATCGACAGCGCGTTGTCCAGCGGCTCGCTGCTGACGCTGGCCGGCGCGGCCTGCCTCGCTGTCTATCGCGAAGGCGCGGAGACGGTGCTCTTCTACCACGCATTGGCCACCGGCGCCGCCGGACAGGGCGCGGCGATCGGCGCCGGCATTCTCGCCGCGATCGCGCTGCTCGTCGCCGGCGTCATCGTCTTCCGCCTGGCCGCGATGCGCATCCCGTACCACCTGTTCTTCAGCGCGACCGGCGCGCTGCTCTACGGTATGGCTGTGGTCTTCATGGGCCAGGGCATCGTCGAGCTGCAGGCCGCCGGCCACCTCGGCTCCTACCACCTGCCCGTCGTCCCGCAGGTGTCGTGGCTGGGCCTGGCGCCGAGCGCCCAGGTCGTCGGCGCGCAGGGCGTCATGCTTATAATCCCGGCCCTTGCCTGGCTGTGGCTGCGCCTGAGGGCGCCGGAGCCGAAAACAGCCTGAGAGATTTCCAATTGTTGAGGTATCCGCACCATGACGCGTAAACGCCACCATCCCCTGATCCGTGTCCTGCACTGGCTGGTCGCCTCCCTGATCATCGCCGCGCTGACCATGAGCGCGCTGGTGATGCCGCTGATCCCGGCCGATTCGCCCGAGCTGGTCGATTCGCTGCGCCGCCACATGTCGGCCGGCCTGCTCGTGCTGGTGCTGACGCTGCTGCGCTTCGTCATGCGGCGCAGCGCGAAGAAGCCGCCGGTGCTGAGCTCCGGCATGGCGTGGGCCGACTGGCTGGCGCGCGCGACGCACCGCGTGTTCGACGTGCTGATCCTGCTGATGATCGCCAGCGGCGTCGGCATGGCGTTCTCGGGCGGGCTGTTCACGGTCGTTTTTGAAGGGGTCGGCCACCTGCCGGGCAACCTCGATGCGCTGCCCCTGCACGTGATCCACCGCCATACGGCGATCACGCTCTTCGCCTTCCTCGCGCTGCATGTCGCCGGCGCGCTCTTCCACCAGTTCATCCTGCGCGACCACCTGCTTTCGCGCATGGGCTTCGGCCTGCCATGGGCACGCCCGGCGGGCAAGGAGCAGAAGGACGTCGCCACCGAGGGAGGACGCGCCGGCGGTTACGCCACCGCTCGCCGGAATCAATGAATACGGCCAGCTCCTCGATCAACTTTCCCGCCGGAGTCGGTATTGCAGCGCCACGGGTGAGTACACGCCTGATGGTGGCGCTGGGCGGCGCCGGGCTGTTCTCGCTGCTGGCTTGCATCGCTTTCTACCTGTTCGAAGTCGAGCGCCTGACCGACCGTCAACTTGCCGCAATCGCGCACCACGCGGGACAAACCATGCGTGCCGCCGACCTCGACTGGCGCCGTTTGGCCGCGACCACGCCGGAAGGGACCAATCGCGTCACGCTCGGCTGGGCCTTCGACGCGAACACGGCGACCCTGCAGCGCACCGCCGAAGCCGGCGCGCCGACCGGGCGCTTGCGTTTCCCCCTCGACGACGCCTGGCTCGCCTCCAAGAGCGGTCCGGACATGCGGCTCTTCGTCGTACACGGCGAGCGCGTGCTGGCCTCATCGCTCGGCGAGGCCGGCGCCGGTGAAGCCTCGGCGCTTGAACCGCGCATCGTCGGACGCCTGTCGCGCAACGACAACCTCTTCGTGCAGGTGCCGCAGCGCTGGGACGACCGGCCCGACGCGCCATGCGCATTTCCTCGCTTACCACGACCCGCTGACCGGCCTCATCAACCGCGCCGGACTGCGCGTCGGCCTCGTGCACATGCTCGCCGAAAGCCGGCGCAACCAGAGCCTGATGGCCGTGTTCTACCTCGATCTCGACCGCTTCAAGGTGATCAACGATTCGCTCGGCCACGCCGCCGGCGACCACGTCCTGCGCGAGACGGCGCAACGGCTCCGCACCAGCGTGCGCGACAGCGACTTCGTCGCGCGGCTCGGTGGCGACGAGTTCGTCGTCGTGGTCGGCGAGTTGTCCGACCCGAACCAGGCGGCACGGATCGCACGCAAGATCATCGAACAGGTCGGTACGCCCATTCCGCACACCGGCCAACGACTGCATACGGGCTGCTCGATCGGTATCGCGCTGCATCCGGGCGGCGTCGACACGCCCGACGAGCTGATCAAGCAGGCCGACCAGGCGATGTACGCGGCCAAGCAGAGCGGGCGCGGCAATTTCCACTACTACGACGAGAGCCTCGGGCTCAAGGCGGCCCAACGCCTGTCGCTCGAGATTCGCCTGCGCGAAGCCGTGACGAACGGGCAGTTCGTCCTCCACTACCAGCCGGTGATGATCGATGGCGGACGGCCCCGCCTCGCCGGTTTTGAAGCGCTGGTCCGCTGGCACGACGGCGAGCGGCTCGTCCCGCCGGACGAATTCATCCCCGTCGCCGAGGAAACCGGGCTGATCGTGCCGCTCGGCCGCTGGGTGCGCGGCGAGGCGTGCAGGCAGATGCGCGCCTGGCAACAGCGCTTCGGGCTTGGCGCGGAGATCGGCATCTCGGTCAATGTGTCGGCGCGCCAGATCGTCGATGGCGATTTCGCCGCTCAGGTCGACCGCGCCCTCGCCGAGAGCGGGCTGGCCCCCGCCGCCCTCGTCCTCGAAGTCACCGAGAGCCTCTACATGCGCGTCGAACCTGCCGTCAATGTGGAAAGCCTTCAATATCGATGATCTGAAAGCCGGAGTCTCCGGCCCGGAACCGCAATTCCTCGAGTTCCTGCGCAGCGCGCAAATGTCGTGTGCCGTGTATCGAAACCCCGCCGGCTCCAGAGACATGCTGGCGCCACGCCTGGAAGACGAGCTGAACGTGGTCCTTGAAGGAAAGGCTCGCGTCCAGGTGGGCGATCACGAACGCGAGGTCGGACCGGGCGCAGTCCTCTTCGTCAGGGCGACGACCGAGCATTCGTTCTTTGACGTTACCGACGATCTGACGCTATTGGCGATCTTCGGCCCAGGCACGGCGTGACTATCCGGCGACGACGACCCGGTTCCGGCCCTCCATCTTGGCCTTGAGCAGGCCGGCGTCGGCGCGGTTGATGGTGTCGGAGAAACTCTCGCCGAGACGATACCGGGTCAGGCCGAAACTGGCCGTGACTCTTGCCGTGTCGTCTTCCGAAAACCGGAGTTGCACCTGCTCCATGCCGGTGCGGATGCGTTCGACGACTTGCATGGCCGATTCGATCGACGTTTCCGGCAGCAGGACGAGAAATTCCTCGCCGCCCCAACGCCCGCATACGTCGTATTCGCGCAGCGAGCGCTGAATCGCCTCGCTGATCGCGCACAGCGCCTTGTCGCCAGCTTCGTGCCCGAATTGGTCGTTGATCGACTTGAAGCGGTCCACGTCGAGGATGGCGAGGCCGTACGGCGTGCCTTTCCGGATCGCCCGTTCGGTCTCTTCGCGCAGGCGCTCCATCAGCGAACGCCGGTTGTCGAGGCCGGTGAGCGAATCGTGCAGCGCGCTGTCCCGGAGCGCTTCGCTGAGTTCGCGCAGGCTGTTCTGGTAGCGGTCCGAAATGCGGGCCAGTTTCTCGAGGCGGCGGAGCTGCTTGTCGTACTGTTCCGTAAGGCTCAGCGTCTGTCGGTGGCTGATCGAATGGTAGCCGTCCGAGATGCGGACGAGCCGTTCGAGCCGCTCGCGCTGGCTTTCGCTGTGCTTGAAGAGGTCGTTCAGCGGCGTACGCAACGGGTTGTCCTGATGCGCCGGATCGGCGAGCAGGTGCCCGATCAGGGCGTGCAACCCGGCTTCGTCGATGTAATGCCTGGGGCCGCCAGTCATTGCGGCGCCGCGGCGATATCGAACGGGAACGAGCAGTCCTCGCGAAATTCGTCGGCCAGATCGAGCACGCGCTCGTTGCGCGGGTCGTAGTACCAGGCGACGCTGACCGCGCGCCCCCTGCCGTGCGCGTCTTCGAGCATGTCGAAGATGTCCATCATCGCCTTGACCGAACTGGTGTTCATATAGACGAGGCGAAGCTCGAGATGCAGCGCTTCGCTGTGCAGGCGCAGATAGTCTTCGATCCACTGGATGATCGGGTCGAAAAACTCGAAGGAGTTCTCCGGGTAGGAGTCGCCGTGCATGCGAAGGATGCCGGCGTTCGTATCGGATTCGATGCCCGGCGTGGATTGGGATGATGCGATGTTCAGGTCGTTCATGGTGGCGGAGGTAAGTCGTGTCTCAAATGAAGGCGCACAGGCTGAAGAATGCGCGCTCCTCGTCGATCGGGGAGAGGTTGCCCTTGAGCGGCAGGCTGGATTTTCGGGCGACGTCGATCAGTCCGAGGCCGGCGCCGGTGGTCGCTGCGGCGTCGCGCGGCTGGCGCAGCTGCGTCTTGTAGGTGGCTTTCAATTGCGCCTTGTCCATCGACGCCAGCGCATCGACGCGCGCGAGCAAGGCCTCGCCATCGGCCGCTTCGACGATATTGCCCGCTTGCACGAGATAACGCTCCTCGGCATCGCGCGCCACGATCACCGTCGCCGCGCTTTCGAGATCGCCGTAACCCCGGCTTTGCGCGTAATGGCGGATGTTCTGCGTCATCTCGATATAGATGCTGAAGACGTCCATCGCCGCCGTCGGCTGGGCATTTTCGGCCTGCAGGTAGTTCTTCAGCGCGTTGCCGATCTCCTCGATCAGGCTGCGCGAAATCGGCCCGTTGAAGCAGAGCAGGATGCGGTTGCGGTTGAAGTGCGTCCGAAGGCTGAAGAGGTCGATGGTTTCCATGGCGGGAAGAGGGTTAGGCTTCGATTAGTCGAAACGGAAAGATAACACTGTGATGTCGTCGCGTTGCGGCAGTGAACCGCGATAACGCTCGAGTTCCTCGTCGAGCGCCCTCGCCTGTTCGGCCATCGGCAGGCGTGCGTGTGCGCGCAGGAGCCGGGCGAAGCGGCTGTTGCCAAAGCCGTAGCCCAGCTCGCCGCCAGCCTGATCGAGGAAACCATCGGTCGCCAGGTAATACGTCACGCCGGACAGCATGTCGATTTCCGTATCGACGTACTGGCCGACGCGGCGGTCGCCGATGGCGCGCCGGACGCCCTTGATCTCGCCGACCTGCTCGCCGTCGCTCCAGTACAGGCTGATCTTGGCGCCGGCGTAGCGAAGTTTCCGTTCGCGCTGATCGACGAAGGCGAGGCCGGCGTCCATGTTGGTCGCGATGCCACGCGGCAGATTGCAGCTGCTCAGCATGTCGCGCATCAAACGGTCGGTCTGCGTCAGGATGCCGGCCGGCGCGTCGATTCCCATCCGGACGATCGCCTGATCGAGCGCGGCGCGCGCCAGCATGGTCATCAAGGCGCCGGGGACGCCATGCCCGGCGCAGTCGATCACGCCGAGCACGTGCCGCTCGCCCTCGCTGCGGAAAATGTAGAAATCACCGCCCACGACGTCGCGCGGCCGCCACAGGGCAAAGTGACGCGGACCGAGCTGCTCGGCGAGCTGCTGGTTGGGCAGGATGGCGCGCTGGATCAGGCTCGCGTAGTCGATCGAATCGTTGATCTGCTTGTGCGCGTGGCGCATGTCGAGATTGGCTTGTTCAAGTGCCTGGGTTCGCGCCTTGACCAGCGTTTCGAGCTGTTCGGTATGCGCGCGGACCTGCCGCGCCATGAGGCCGAACGCTTCGCTGAGATCCCCGAGCTCATCGCGCGTAACGGGCGGCAGCGAGACGTCGAAATTGCCGTGCGCCATTTGCGAGGCGGACTGTTGCAGCTTTTTCAGCGGACGCAGGACCAGTCGCTCGACGGCGTAGCC
>RRZU011183811.1_pt1 | contig 12728 bp, 9 predicted proteins | sample 2165561 | NCBI WGS metagenome assembly RRZU01 (sample SAMN10456909, study PRJNA506462) | wastewater metagenome | isolation source: wastewater sludge | place: USA: Moscow, Idaho
CCTGTCTTTGAAACTTTCAGAAATCTATCTGGTAAAAGAAAAAATCAAAGATACGCCGATACTTCTTCTGGATGATGTACTTTCAGAGTTGGACAGCAACAGACAGACATATCTGCTGGACAGCATTCATGATATACAGACGCTAATTACCTGTACGGGACTGGATGATTTTGTAAGCCACCAGTTTCATATTAACAAAGTTTTCAAAGTAGTAAAAGGAGAGGTGTTTAACCCTGTAAATTAAAGTATTTTTGTGGTTATCACATTTTGACAAGCATTATGGCATATGTTACACTGTTTTTAATATTGGAAAGTTGGTGAATGCATTGGATAAAGAGGAATTTCGGATCAAACTTGAAGAAATAAATCGCCTTGTAGAAAAGAAAAATTACAAGGATGCTATGGAAGTGGTAGACAGTATTGACTGGCGTCGTGTTAAGAATGTTCGTACCTTATGCGTTGTTGGAGAAATCTATGCAGCAAATAAAAGATACGAAGACAGTAAGGAAATCTTCCTTCTGGCTTATCACAGAGCACCGATTGGCAAAAATATTTTATATCGCTTAATTGAAGTATCCCTCAAGATGAAGGATATCAGCGAAGCAGAAGAATTTTATGAGGAATTTCTGGAGGTTGCACCAAATGATAACACCAGATATATCCTCAAGTACAAAATCTGCAAGGAAAAACAGGTTTCTCTGGATGAACAGATCAGAATCCTGGAAGAATACAAAGAGAAAGAATTTACAGAGCGCTGGTCTTATGAACTGGCAAAACTGTATTATCAGAATGGAGATACTCAGAAGTGTCTGAGTCTTTGTGATGAAATGGTTCTCTGGTTCAGTGACGGAAAATACGTTATGAAGGCACTGGATCTCAAGAACAGAATGGGAATGCTGACGGGAGAAGAAAAAGAAAAATATGACAGTCAGTTTATTCCAAAACTTACACCTGTAGAAGATGCGGATTCTATCAATGAAGAAAAGCCTGCGCAGGAAGTGAAAACTGCAGAAGAGGACGGACCTGTGATCGAGAGCGTAGCAATCGATGAGAGAGATGTCAACAGTGCAGAAAGTCTTCAGGAAAAAATTTCGAAAGGTATCAGAGATATCTTCAGTGGAAACAAAAAGAAAGAAACTGAAGAAGATTTCATGAAAGAAGAACAGGAAGCTCCGGAAGAAGTCCAGGAGGAACTTATCAAAGACATTTCTTCTGATGAGACTGATGTGAATGTTCCGGAACTTGAGCCGGAAGATGCAATGATCCATCCGCCTAAGAATCCAGGACAGTCTGTTTTCAGCAATATGGAAGAAATGATCGAGCAGGTTACCGAAGAGGAAATCAAGAGCGGTCCGGAAGAACCGACTGCCGGAGAAAATACGGAGATACTGGAATCAGAGGATACTCTGGAAGCAGCTGAGCCTGCTGAAAATGTTGAAGCTGAGAAGGAAGATAAAGCGGCTGAGAATACAGAAAAACAGCCGGTTGAAATGAAAATGCCGGAGCTTGAAATTCCGGAATCCATGAAGAATATGAATTTGGATAATCCTGAAGAAATAGAAATTCCAAAAGCACCGGATATCTGCCTGCCAGGTGCAGAAAATGCATCTTCAGATGATTTTGAATTTAATCTTGAAGATACGATCCTTGCAGCTGCGTCTGCCCAGGGAATTGAAATTCCGAAAGGACCGATTCCGGCAAAGAAACCAGCTGAAGAGGTTCAGGAAACTGTTCCGGAGGACGATGAAGAATATATGTCCGAAGAAGATCTTCAGAGTGCAGAGGATGAATTTATGAATGGTCCGGCAGGAAAAGCAGCCGAGCCGGAACAGGATGAAACGGAATCCGATGAGAATGATCAGGAAGAACCGGAAACAGATGAATTTGATTCTCTGATGGAAGATGATGAAGATTTCGGAGAAGAAGACGGTTATGAAGATGAGGATGATCTGCTGAAAGGAATGGATTTCCTCAAGGATATTGATAATGCAGAGACAATGGAGATTCCTGTCAGAGAAGTTAAGAAATCCAAACCTGCGAAAAAAGCAAAAAAACCGGTTTCAGAAGAAGAAGAAATGGAACAGCTGATCGATTCTATGCAGCCTAAGAAAAATGCAGAAGATATCATTCCGAGGGAAAAAGTACTTACAGAGGATGAAGAGAAGCTCTTTACATACTTTGTAAAAGTACCTGGACTGAAAGAACAGATCCTTGATACGCTTTGTGATGTACAGATGGGTGCTGCAGATAAAACATCCAGAACAGGTAACGTGATTGTTATGGGTGGTCGTGAAACCGGAAAAACCCGCCTGATCTCAAGTCTGATTCCTGCAATCTGCAAAGAGCTGAATCTGGATGCATCCAAAGTTGCCTATGTATTTGCAGATCAGATCAATGGCAAGAATATTGCAGAGATCGTCAGCAAGATGGCAGGAGGATTCCTGGTTATCGAAAACGCAAATCAGCTTACCAAAGAAACAGTAAATCAGCTGAACAAAGCAATGGAATTCCGTACAGACGGTCTGATCGTTATCATCGAAGATGAAAAGATCGGTATGCGTAAACTGATTGCGAGATTCCCGAAATTTACATCCAAGTTTACATCTATGATCAATATTCCGGTATTTACCAATGATGAGCTTGTTAACTTTGCAAAAGTGTACACAAGAGAAAATGGATATACTATTGATCAGATGGGTATGCTTGCACTGTATAATCTGATCAGTACAAGCCAGAAAGAAGATCAGCCGATGAATGTAGGCGCTGTCAAAGAAATCATTGATAATGCCATTGCAAAATCCAAAGGCGGACTTCGCAAGCTGATAGGCAAGAAGAAAGTCAATCCTGACGGATACATGGTACTTTACGAGAAAGATTTCAGCTGAAAAATTAAAATGAGCATACGCAACAGGAGGAAATTATGACCAGACCTTATCTTGGAAACCCGAAATATACCATTGAAGTTCTTCAAAAGTACGGATTTGTGTTCCAGAAAAGGTTTGGTCAGAATTTTCTGATCGATACCCGCGTTCTGGACAGGATCATTGAGGCATCTGAAATTACAAAAGATGATTTTGTACTGGAAATCGGACCAGGAATCGGAACGATGACTCAGTATCTGGCAGATGCGGCCAGAGAGGTTACTGCAGTTGAGATTGATGACGCGTTGATCCCGATTCTTCAGGATACGCTGAAAGAGTGGGATAATGTATCTGTGATACATGGTGATATCCTGAAGACAGATATCCGGAAGATCGCAGATGAAAAGAATCAGGGACGTCCGATCAAAGTTGTGGCAAATCTGCCGTATTATATAACAACACCGATCATCATGGGACTGTTTGAAAGTCATGTGCCTGTAGATTCCATTACGGTAATGGTTCAGAAAGAAGTTGCAGACAGAATGCAGACAGGTCCCGGATCCAAGGATTATGGCGCTTTATCACTGGCAGTACAGTATTATGCAAAACCGGAGATCGTGGCAAATGTTCCGCCGAACTGTTTTATGCCGAGACCGAAGGTTGGCAGTGCAGTGATCCGGCTGACCAGACATCAGAATCCGCCGGTACAGGCAAAGGATGAAAAGCTGATGTTCCGTATTATCCGCGCTTCTTTTAACCAGAGAAGAAAGACACTGGCAAACGGATTAAAAAATTCACAGGAGCTGCAGTTTACCAAAGAACAGGTTGAGCAGGCAATCACGGAATGTGGACTTCCACTGAATATCCGAGGTGAGGCTCTTACCCTGGAACAGTTTGCTGCACTGGCAGATATTTTTGTAGATATGAAATAATAAAAATAACAACTATAAAAGGCATCCGGTGGCTGGTCGGATGCCTTTTATAGTAATATTTATTAAATTTAAAAGGAAGGAGAGTTGATTGCTTTTCGGCAATCAACATATGAAAAAGAAAATTTTATAAAAATAATGTTGGCTGTATTATTTTTATGGTCTTAGTATATCCAGAAATTGTGATGGAATCATGTTTAACTTATGAAAAAAAAGTGAACGATTGTCGAAAGTTCTATGAATTAAGAATATTTTACAGCTTTTTTTTCAGAGTGTGTTATAATGCAGTTCGTATCATTGATAGAAAATGTAATTGTATTTATTCAGGAGGTAATTAAAATGATGAAAATAAACAAATTAAGTGCATTTATTCTTGCAGGAGCTCTTACATGTACTGCACCTGCCATGGTTTATGCAGATCAGACAACAGATGCTGCTGTAGATCAGGCAGTAGAACTTCTGGAGCAGAGTGGAGTAGATGACCTGTTATCAGATCCGGATAAAGTGGTAGATCTTATTATCTCTGCCCAAGAAACTCTGGGAACAGTAAATGTAACAGATGATCAGATCAGCAGTGCACTGGATGTTGCAGCTGGAGAATTAGGGGTAACTCTTTCTGATTCTGACAAATCCACATTAATTCAGTTGTACAATAAATTCAAAAACATGGATCTGGATGAGAATGAACTGAGATCTCAGGTAAACAAAGTGTATGACAAACTGGAAAGCCTTGGAATTACGAAAGAAGATGTGAAGGGAATTCTTGGCAAACTTGTTGAGCTTGTAAAAGGATTTCTGAACTAAGAAGAGTTCTGTTATATGACAATGTATAAAATACACAACAAGTAAAATAACATAAAAAAACCATATGTTACATTTTTATAAAAAACGAGGGTGAAAAACGAAAAAATTGTGCAAATACACGAAAGGTTCATGACTTGTTCATACTATGTTCATAAATGACTGGTACTATAAGGATAGTTCGAAAGAGCTACACAAAACAGACGTTGTAATGTTCTTCATTACACATAAATTTTTTCATAATAATCGCCCCGGTAAACCACTGCCGGGGCACTCCTCGTTTATAAGCCTCTATTTTGGGGGCTTTTTTTATTTTACAGGTTATAATATAATTGATATCAGGGTACAAAAGAATGTATTGAAGGAAATGCATTGCGAAAACATGTGGCATGCTATAATACAGATAATAAATAAAGAATAACAAGTATAAGTAAAGGAGAACGGAAAATCATGGCTGAATCAATGAAAGATTATGAAAAAGAACTGGAAGAGTCTATGAAAACAATAGAAGAAGGCGATATTCTTACAGGGACTGTAATCAGTGTAGATGAAAAAGAAGTAATCCTTGATCTGAAATATTATGCAGAGGGTGTGATTCCGGCAGAAAACTACAGCAGAGAACCGGGATTCAGCCTGAAGGATGAAGTACATGAAGGAGATGAAGTCTCTGCAACAGTTGTAAGAAAAGACGATGGACAGGGAAATATTCTTCTTTCCAGAGTTGAGGCAGTAGACGTGCTGGCATGGGATAAATTAAAAGAACTGAAAGAATCCGGTGAAGTGCTGGATGTTGTAGTAAAAGGAATCACAAATGCCGGTGTTATTGCGTATGTGGAAGGTGTAAGGGGATTTATTCCAGCATCCAAACTTGCACTGAATTATGTGGAGGACACAGAAGAATATCTGAATAAACCGATTCAGGTACAGGTGCTGGATGTAGACAAAGAAAGTAAGAAACTGATTCTTTCTGCCAAAGAAATTCTCAGAGCAAAAGCGGAAGAAGAAAGAAAAAATAAAGTTTCAAACCTGGAGATTGGTCTTGTAACAGAAGGAACTGTAGAGAGTCTTCAGCCATATGGGGCATTTGTAAATCTTGGAAATGGACTTTCCGGCCTGGTTCACATTTCACAGATCTGTGAAAAAAGGATCAAGAAACCATCAGAGGTTCTGGCAGTGGGAGATACGGTAAAGGTCAAAGTTACTGCGATCAAAGATGGCAAACTCAGTCTCAGCATCAAAGAAGCAACAGATATGATGGCAAAGGAAATCGAAGAAGAGGTTTACGAAGTGCCGGATGCAGGAGAGCAGGCAACGACTTCTCTGGGATCACTTTTTGCAAACATTAAATTAGATTAATTAATAAGAGGATTTTATTTTTATGAAAAATCAGGAAAAAATTTTTGTTATCGGACACAAAAATCCGGATACAGATTCCATCTGTTCTGCAATCGCCTATTGTGATATCAAAAACAGAACTACGCAGGAAAGCAGATATATTCCAAAACGTGCAGGACAGATCAATGAAGAAACAGAATATGTACTGAATCGTTTTGGAGTACATCCACCAGGATACTTAAGCAATATAGGAACACAGGTAAAGGATATGGATATCCGCCTGAGTCCGGAAGCAAATAAGAGCATGTCACTGAAAAATGCATGGGATCTGATGCAGGAAAACAGCATCGTTTCTCTGCCGATTCGTGAAAAAGACGGCACATTGGAAGGCCTGATCACAATTGGTGATATTGCAAAAACATATATGGATACAACAGACAGCTATCTTCTTTCCAGAGCGAGAACGCAGTATCAGCGAATCGCTGAGACAATCGGAGGAAAAGTGATCGAAGGTAACGCACATGGATATTTTATCCAGGGAAAGATTATGGTAGCAACTGCCAATCCGGATAAGATGAAAGAATATGTAGAAGAAAATGATATGGTCATCATGGGTAATCGTGAAGAGGACCATCTGCAGGCGATTGAGCAGAATGTAAGCTGTATCATCGTCGGAATGGGGATTGAAGTTACCGAAAAGGTACTGAAACTGGCGCATGAGAAAGATATCGTCATTATTTCTTCTCCGTATGATACCTTTACGATCTCACGTCTGATCAACCAGAGTATTCCTGTTAAATATATCATGAAAACAGATAATCTGGTTACATTTAACACAGAAGATTTTACAGATGATATTCAGGAAGTAATGATCAAACATCGTCATCGTGCATTTCCGGTCATCAACAAAAAGGGCAAATGTATTGGTACGATTTCCAGACGTAATTTTCTGGACATGCACAGGAAAAAAGTGGTTCTGGTAGATCATAATGAAAAAGACCAGGCTGTAGATAATATTGATAAGGCTGATATCATGGAGATCATTGATCATCACAAACTGGGCACACTGCAGACAATGCAGCCGATCAGTTTCCGCAATCAGCCGGTTGGCTGTACAGGCACGATCATGTATCAGATGTATGGAGAACAGAAACTGGAGATTCCGCCTAAAATCGCCGGACTTCTCTGCGCTGCAATTATTTCTGATACACTGATGTTCCGTTCTCCGACCTGTACACTGCAGGACAAAATGGCTGCAGGTGCACTTGCACTTATTGCAGACATTTCCATTGAAGAATTTGCAAGAGAAATGTTTAAGGCAGGAAGCAATCTGAAAGACAAATCTCCGGAGGAAATCTTCTATCAGGATTACAAGAAGTTTATTGCAGAGGGAGATATCTGCTTCGGTGTAGGTCAGATCAGCTCCATGGATGCAGATGAACTGCGCGAGATCAAAGAGCGTCTGATTCCGTTTATGGTCAGCGAATGCGGACGTCACGGTGTATCAAGAGTATACTTTATGCTGACAGATATTATGGAGCAGTCTACAGAACTTCTGTTCTATGGCGAGGGAAGTGAGGAAATGGCTGTCAATGCATTTAAGATTGAACCTAAGGATGGAACGATTTATCTGAAAGGTGTCGTATCACGTAAGAAACAGCTGATTCCGCCACTTATGGAGGCCGCACAGATGATCGGCAGCGATTACGTATAAATCGGAGGAAAACAAATGGCAAAACAAACATGGAAACCAGGCAATATGATCTACCCGATCCCGGCAGTCATGGTGAGCGTTACAGATGGGAAAGGGCAGGATGATATTATAACGGTTGCATGGACCGGTACCATCTGTACCAATCCTCCGATGGCTTATATTTCAGTAAGACCGGAGCGTTTTTCCTATCACATGATAAAAGAAACCGGAGAATTCGTGATCAATCTGACAACAGAAGAACTTGCTGCAGCAACGGATTACTGTGGAGTCAGATCCGGACGTGATGTAGATAAATTCAAAGAGACCGGACTTACGAGAGAAAAGGCGGATATCGTAAAAGCACCGATGATAAAAGAGGCTCCGGTGTCAATCGAATGCAGAGTAAAAGAAATCAGAGAGCTTGGTTCACATCATATGTTTCTGGCAGAGGTTGTTGCAGTTCATGCAGACGAACGCTATATGGACGAAAATAATCGTTTTGACCTGAACAGAGCCAGACCGCTGGTCTATTCTCATGGAGAATATCTTGGCACAGGAAAGAAGCTGGGAACTTTTGGATACAGTGTAAAAAAACGTAAAAAAGCTGTTCCCCCAAAAACGAAAAAGACCGCCAAGCCTTGATTTAAAAGAGATTGCAGAATACTGCTGTTTATGGTAAAATATTCTTTAAGCAATTCATAAGAGACAGGAGAAAAGAAATTTTATGAATAATATAACGTTGATAGGAATGCCGGGAGCAGGAAAAAGTACAATAGGGGTTGTACTGGCGAAGGTATTGGGCTATCAGTTCCTTGATTCCGATCTTCTGATTCAGAAACAGGAAAAGAGACGCCTGTCCGAAATCATAGAAGAAGAAGGATATAAAGGATTTAAAGATGTTGAGAATCGTGTCAATGCATCAATAGAGGCAGAGAATACGGTCATTGCAACAGGTGGAAGCGTTGTTTACTGCGAAGAAGCCATGGAACATCTGAAATCCATAGGAACCGTTGTGTATTTGAAATTGTCTTTAAATGCTCTTTCAAAGCGACTCGGAAATCTGAAGGGCAGAGGCGTTTTGCTGAGAGAAGGACAGACCCTTACGAATCTGTATGAAGAAAGAACTCCATTGTACGAAAAGTACGCAGATATTGTGATAGATGAAGAGGGGAAAGATCTGGAAGCAAGTCTGGAGATTCTTTTGAAAACACTGAAAGAAAAGTAAGAGTAACCATTGAAAAGCAGGGGAGCAGAAGCGTACAGAGGAAATTTTTATTTACAAATGTGAAATTTGTGTTATAATACGAAACTGAGCTTTTTAACAAAGTATTAAAAGTTTTTAAAAGTCTGATAATAAATTTCTGATATTTGCTTCGGCTTACGGAGTGAAAATAATTATAGAGGTGCTTTATGGAACAGTATGTAATTAAAGGCGGCAACCCGTTAGTGGGAGAAGTAGAAATTGGTGGCGCCAAAAATGCTGCACTTGCAATTCTTTCTGCAGCAATTATGACGGATGAAACAATCCTTATCGAGAACCTGCCTGATGTAAGAGACATTAATGTTTTATTGGAAGCAATCGCCGGTATTGGCGCACAGGTAGAGCGAATTGACAGATCTACAGTAAAAATCAATGGTTCTACGATCAACGACATCAGTGTTGATTATGAATATATTAAAAAAATCCGTGCATCCTATTATCTTCTGGGTGCATTACTTGGTAAATACAAACATGCAGAAGTACCGCTTCCTGGCGGATGCAACATCGGAAGTCGTCCGATAGACCAGCATCTCAAAGGATTCCGTGCACTTGGTGCATCTGTGAATATTCTTCACGGTGCGATCGTTGCCGAGACAGAGAATCTTCACGGAAGTCATATCTTCCTGGATGTAGTTTCTGTAGGAGCTACGATCAATATCATGATGGCAGCATCTATGGCGTCAGGACGTACGATCATTGAGAATGCAGCAAGAGAGCCGCATGTCGTTGATGTTGCGAACTTCCTGAACAGCATGGGCGCCAACATCAAAGGTGCAGGTACAGATGTTATCCGTATCAAAGGTGTTGAGAAACTTCACCGTACTGAATATTCCATCATCCCGGATCAGATTGAAGCCGGAACATTTATGTTCGCAGCTGCAGCAACTGGTGGTGATGTTACCGTTAAGAATGTTATCCCGAAACATCTGGAAGCAACTACAGCCAAACTGGAAGAAATCGGCTGTGAGGTTGAAGAATTTGATGATGCTGTACGTGTACGTGCAGGCAAGAGACTTCACCGCACACATGTGAAGACACTTCCTTATCCGGGATATCCGACAGATATGCAGCCGCAGATCGCAGTAACTCTGGCACTTGCAGAAGGAACCAGTATTGTTACGGAGAGTATTTTTGAAAACCGTTTCAAATATGCGGATGAGCTTTCCAGAATGGGAGCATGCATTAAAGTCGAAGGTAATTCAGCAATCATCGACGGTGTCAAGAAACTGACAGGCGCAAGAGTAAGTGCACCGGATCTCCGTGCAGGAGCAGCACTTGTCATTGCAGGTCTGGCAGCAGACGGAATCACTGTTGTTGATGATATCGTTTATATCCAGCGTGGATATGAGAATTTCGAAGAGAAACTGAGAAGTCTCGGTGCTGAGATTGAGAAAGTTTCCAGCGAGAAAGAAATCCAGAAATTCCGTCTTCGCGTAGGATGATAAAAATTGTCACTTCTTATACTTGACAATTATATAAAATGAGTATATTGTATGTACTGCAATATCAACTAAGAATAACTAAATAAAACGGCCTTTTATTCAGAGTGGTGGAGATACAAAGGATCTGAGAAGCCACGGCAACCCCTTTATGTATGAGGAAGGTGCCAACCTGAGCGAGACATCGAACAATAAGAGGATTGAAATAAATTTCAAGACAGTCCTGTTGTTGGGGCTGTCTTATTTGTTGTTGATTGCAGAATTACGAGAATTGCAGAGCAATGGAGTAATTCGTAGAACATTTAACTGATTATTTACAGAAAGAGGTTAACAATGGAGAAAGAAAAAATTTTATTTACTTCTGAATCAGTAACAGAAGGCCATCCGGACAAAATGTGCGATGCCATTTCTGATGCGATTCTTGACGCAATCATGAAAGAAGACCCGATGGGACGTGTTGCATGCGAGACAGCAACAACAACAGGTCTTGTACTTGTAATGGGTGAGATCACAACAAGTGCTTATGTTGACATCCAGAAAATCGTAAGAGATACCGTAAGAGAAATCGGCTATACACGTGGAAAATACGGTTTTGATGCAGAAACATGTGCAGTTATCACAGCAATCGATGAGCAGTCCACAGACATCGCAATGGGAGTTGATAAAGCTCTGGAAGCAAAAATGGGTGAAGACGAGATCGATGCGATCGGTGCCGGAGACCAGGGTATGATGTTTGGATATGCTTCCAATGAAACAGAAGAATATATGCCATATCCGATCAACATGGCACACAAACTTGCACGTCAGCTGACAAAAGTCCGCAAAGATGGAACTCTGCCATATTTAAGACCAGACGGAAAAACACAGGTAACTGTTGAATATAACGAAGAAGGAAAACCGATCCGTATCGATGCAGTTGTATGCTCTACACAGCATGATCCGGAAGTTACACAGGAACAGATTCATGAAGATATCAAAAAATATGTATTCGATGAAATCATTCCTGCTGATATGGTTGATGACGAGACAAAATATTTCATCAATCCTACAGGACGTTTTGTAATCGGTGGACCTCATGGTGACAGTGGACTTACAGGTCGTAAGATCATCGTTGATACTTACGGTGGAGCAGGACGTCACGGCGGCGGTGCTTTCTCCGGTAAAGACTGCACAAAAGTTGACCGTTCCGCAGCTTATGCAGCACGTTATGTTGCAAAGAATATTGTTGCAGCAGGACTGGCTGACAAATGTGAAATCCAGCTTTCTTATGCAATCGGTGTAGCAAAACCTACTTCCATCAATGTGAACACATTTGGAACAGGCAAACTTTCCGATACAGAACTTGTAGAAATCATTCGTGAAAACTTCGATCTTCGTCCGGCAGGAATCATCCGTATGCTTGACCTGAGAAGACCAATCTACAAACAGACTGCTGCTTACGGACATTTCGGACGTACAGATGTAGATCTTCCATGGGAAAAACTGGACAAAGTCGAAAATCTTAAGAAATATCTGTAAAATACACAACGGTTTTCAAAACTACCGTTTTTTCATGGATTTTATAGAAAATTTAGAGATAAGAATATAGTGATATGATATAATGAACGCATATATAGCGAAGAATAACTTCGGTATTGAGCGTTCATTTTTTGCTTAAGAAGCAATTATAAGTTTTACAGAAACGAGGGAATTTCATGAAACTGAAAAACAGAATCATTGTGGGATTCATGATGGTAATATTGGTACCGCTTCTTTTATTTGCTGCTGCCCTGTTTGGAATCAGTGAGACACAGCACAGGAATGCAGCCAATAGTGAATCTGCGCAGGAGACATCCTATGATATTACAATTTCCGATACGGGAAGCAGTCAGGCAAGAATCCAGATCATGACGAAGGATCTTTTTTTTACTGCTTTTATCATTCTTATCTTCACAGGCGTTTCTGTGGGTCTGTGGATATACAGAAGTGTGGCGGCGCCGCTGGTCAAACTGCGAAAGGCAACGCAGAATATCAAGGAAGGAAATCTGGATTTTGTTCTGGATGTCGAGGGAACCGATGAATTTTCGGAGCTTTGCCGGGATTTTGAAGAGATGCGCCGCAGGCTGAAAGAATCAGCAGAAGAAAAAATCGCCATGGATAAAGAAAATAAAGAATTGATCAGCAACATTTCCCATGACCTCAAGACTCCGATCACAGCGGTGAAGGGATATGTAGAAGGAATCATGGATGGTGTGGCAGATACACCGGAGAAGATGGATCGCTATGTCCGGACGATTTACAATAAGACCAATGAGATGGATCATCTGATCAATGAGCTGACGTTCTATTCTAAAATTGATACGAACCGTATCCCATATACATTCAGTAAGCTGAATGTAGAAGATTATTTCTCTGACTGCGCAGAAGAAG
>RRZU012769950.1_pt1 | contig 12726 bp, 8 predicted proteins | sample 2165561 | NCBI WGS metagenome assembly RRZU01 (sample SAMN10456909, study PRJNA506462) | wastewater metagenome | isolation source: wastewater sludge | place: USA: Moscow, Idaho
CACGGGAAGAAGCAAAGCGGGCTATATTTCATTACATCGAGATGTTTTACAATCCAAAACGCAGGCACACGCACAATCAGCGGGTGTCACCAATGAACTATGAAAAGCAGTATTTTATGAATCAAAAAAGTGTCTGAGAAACTCAGGCCTTATCATACTGCGTTTTTAGACCGCATTCACTTCTACTTACCTGGCTGGGAGATGATCAAGTTCGCTCCACAGCACTTCACATCCAACTTTGGCTTCAGTACTGACTATTTCTCTGAGGTGCTAAAGTCGTTCCGTCGTGTGACCTATACAGATGCTTTAGAGAGCTTTTTTTCATTAGGCTCTCATCTGAAACAACGTGATACCAAGCCTGTCAAAAAAACCGTTTCAGGTTTTATTAAAATGCTTCACCCCGATGGCGAGTACACAAAAGAAGATGTTCGTGAGTACCTTGAGTTAGCCCTAGAGATGCGTCGTCGTGTAAAGGAGCAACTCAAGCGTATTGGCGGTATGGAGTTTTGGGATACAAATTTTTCATATATCGATAAAGAGACACAAGAAGAGCACTTTGTTGGCTTGCCTGAAGAAAAAGGCTCGCACTTAATCGAAAATACGCCTCTATCTCCGGGTGTTTGCTACACCAGTACAAGCGATGGTGATAACTGTGCTTTAGTGAGAATTGAAGCTGTTTGTGTATCAGGGTCTGGAAAACTCAATATTACTGGTGTCAGTGGTACTGCGGTTAAAGAGAACATCAAAAACACATACCAATACATCAAAGAAAACGAAAAAACGATTCTAAGTGAGCAACACTCACTCAAAAATTATGATATCACCATACAGGTCTCGAACTTATTGGGATCTTCTGTCTCATCAGGTATTGGCTCTGCAGTTTATATTGCGATTGTCTCTGCTCTGTACAAGAAAAACCTGAAGGCAGGACTTGCTGTGCTTGGCAATATATCTGTTGGTGGTGCGATTGAGAGAGCAATCAACTTTGCGGATAAAATCACTATGCTTTCTGAAAATGGAGCTAAAACTGTAGTAGTACCTATGGATAACTTAGCAGAACTCACAAACGTGCCAGCTTCAGTTCTTGGTAATACCGATGTGCCGTTTTATCAGAACAACCAGATGTTAATGCAGAAAGCGATTTTATTAGATTAGTAGCAAGAGACTAGTTTTTTAATTTATGACCTCTAATAATTTTTTAGACTCAACTTGCATATAAGTTTTTGGGGATCTACCTTAACATTTTAATAAACATTAAAAATGTGCTTTACAATAGCCTTTTTTTGAATAAGCATAGCGCTAGTCATATGCTTTGAAAGGTCTTTTTATATGTTTGATGAAATATACTTTAATCACACTAAAATCGATTTAGATAGAGTTTTCGTACCTCAAAAAGGTCTAGTTTCTGCAGTTTACAATGCTTTCTTAACTATCGATTTCCTGCCACTAGCTGAAGGTTTGACGCTTACAAAAGCTCATCGAAATACGTTATTTGAAAGCCAGATGATTCCAGCAATCCGAGTCATCAAAAAGAATGATAAGTATGAGCTAATAGCTGGCTTTCGCACTTTTCAGCTAGCTAAGGTTTTTGATCATAAAACTGTCAGTGCTGTTGTTTATGATGAGTTACACGAAGCCTTTGCAACAAAAATTGCAATTGATGACTGCATCCTGTGCATGTCACTTTTTACAGTTAAAGGAAACAAAACAGCTAACCGGCAGGTAGAAAAATTTATTAACGATATTCGCGTTCACGTGCCTACTCAATACAAAACTATTTTTCCCAAGAAAAATGAAGTCCGAGAGTGGCTTGGGCTTACTTTTACTTCAATACGCAAAAAACACACAACCCAGTCTGAGCTTGAGAGGCTAAGAGAGTACGCTGAATATTCAGTAACTAGCAGTGAAAGTGACGTTTCAGATACAGTGCTGGGCCTTGAGGGAGTAGACGATAACGAAGTTTATCAAGAGTTAGTTAACTCTGATAAGTCTAAAGCTGATGACCCGGCAGTATATTTAGGCGTACCGTTTATCCATGGTATGAGAAAAACATGGGATGAAGAGCCTGATTTTTACCCCGAGAAATATGATGATGAACTATGCACATTCGCAGGGTTGGACCAAGCTGCTCTTAACAAACGCATCAGGGACTTTATAGCTAGAGCGTAGATTAGAAGCCAAGTTAATAATGCAGCCCTTATCAATAAAATGGTCCTTTAAATGTCGTTAACAGATAAGTTCTCTACAGATAATATAAAAAACTTTGTAACGTTAACGTCAGCTGATGAAGAAGTTTTTCGAGCTCTTATCGATTGGATATATGCCCCACCGAATTTACAGCAATTCCGGCCCGCCATTTGTAATTTGATTGATGTTTTTACCGCCCAGATAAACCCTAAGGTTTTAGGTGACCTTGAAGTTGATACTGATCAAATCGCAGCTTGGATCAGCCTGCTTAACGAAATGAATAATGATTTGCCACTGAGCTTTGAGCATGAATTAAAAGTTCTTCAGAGTCGCAAAAATACTAGGCCAGATGGTTTGATTGGAAGTTATCCTATTTATGCCTCTCTCATTGCAGAAACTGTTGAGTATCCTGAGTCGGAAAAAGAAAAAGCACGAACGCTACATTTTTTTGCACTTGCTGCCGCATCAGGATACCAGCGACGTATTATTTCAAAAGAGGTACTCAAGGCAACTGGCGGTATTGACGTTGGCATGCGCTCAATAAGAAACTTAGAGACAGATAAAAAACGGCCGCTAGGTACATTGCCAGATCTTAGAAATGTAACGTCAATGGCAGAAGGAATTGAGATTCTTGAGCGTTGGGTTGCTTCAAATCAAGACTATCCAATTGGCAAACTATGGGGTGAAAGCTTACGCTTATTATTCACTTCATTTGCAGAGCAGCGGGAGGGTATTAAGCGCGGTAAATCAATCAACATAACACGTGAAATTAAGCGTATTAAGATAGTTGATGATTCTGACAATGAATACACTGATGAAACCACTCAGAATCAGACAAGCAAGCTATCAACTGTACTTTCATTTAGCACGCCGGACAAAGAATCCGCCAGTCTACTAAGCTCTGCAGGTCTGCACCCAGCAGAGATGAATCGACTTCAATCAATATCGTTCAATGATCCTGACGAACCCCAAATGGTTCAGAATAATCTGGCATTAACTCGCCGTCGGCAGAGAGGAAGGTTGCAAGCAATAGTACAAAAAGCACAGTACTTGTTTGACGAGTGGAGCAACCCTACTGGGTATGAAATTGAGTTTTTATTTAGATATATTGCAGGCCAAAAACAACCAGATTTAGATAATTTAGCTTCAAACAACATGAGCGAGTTGCACTCGTTTTTATTGTTGAAAATTTGGACTGGCCGTACGACAGAAGAGCTTTTGTCTTTTCGTTTCTTTAAAAATAAAAACGAATATGATCTGCTCACAGATCCAGTCATCGCTTTTATATTAGACTCAGAAGAGCTAGCGTTACCAATTCAGTCACCTGCAAAAAATAGGGGTATTGATGCTGTCGATAAAAAACTGCTGTCCTTAGAGCAGTTCAATACTGACGACACGGCTTTGCATAGTGCTATTTTTTTTAAGCTGCCCGAAAGTACGACTAAAACTCTGTTGGAGTTTGCAAAAACTTGTAAAAAAGCATACGAGCGCAAAAGAAAGACAATTGTTTTTCAGCGTGATCATGAAGAATACAGCTCTCTTGTAAGGGCTTACTTGAAGGCTATAAATAAACAATATTTAACACGATGGACTGATCAACGTATATCAAGAATTATGCGTATTGCGCTAATCAAGTGCAGCGGAGATCAAGTGTTTGTTTATCTCGCGACAGGACAAGAAATTGGGCATTCCGTTGTATCTGCGCATTATCAAAAAACCGAGTCAACACGTTTAACTGCAATCGTTGAAGAAGCCCACAAGTGGATCCAATCATGGGCAAAACATGGCCCACAACACTTTTCTAAGCCACTCACTTTTACCGCCCAAGAAAACGGTATCCAGGCTGCTTTGGGTTCTGATTTAGCAGTACCAGACGGACTCGTTCATGAGTACTGCTGTCATTTAAAACATCATGTAAAACGGCATTTAAAAGCTGAAAACTCATTAGAAAAATGGGTCAATGTTCACAACGCACTTGTTGCATATATTTCAATTTGGCTAGGCTTCTGTTCTGGATATCGAGCAGTAACAGATCCGCTCAGTGATCCACGGCATTTAGATCGAAAAACGGGTGCACTGGTAATCCGCGATAAAGATAACGAGTTTTATAGTCATTCGCGGGTTGTCATACTGCCCGAAGACTTTGTTAAGCAGATTGATTACTACGCTGAGCACCTCGCGACATTTAGCAACAAAGTCTCTCACCGTCGTAGTCTGCAAGATGATTTATTGTTGCTCTCCAGACGCTATCTTGGAAAAGAAAGCAGTACACATGAGTTATCAGTGCCGTTTTTGTTTTTCTTCGGTGAACAGTTGCGCATTCGAGATGTATCTTCAAAAACTTTAAAAGAACATCTGCCTACTCAGCTGCCGATCAATACGAATAGGCATTATTTACGCAGTAAGCTCAGTGCTTCGGGCGTTTCAGCAGAAGCGATTGATTATTTTATGGGGCACTGGGAGCACGGCGAAGAACCATACCAGAAGTACTCTTCTATCAGTCCTGCGGAGATCTCTCTGCAGCTGCAAGAAGCTCTTGAGGAAATGAGCAAGGCTGCTGGTTGGAAACCTTTAAGAGGGCTTAGCGGTGGATAGACTGGACTCAAATATACATATCTGGGATGGATGGGTATTTACAGAATATGAAAAGCAGTCTTCACATGGAGATGAACGTCGCGCATATAAACTGCTTCAACAGCGTCGTAATGGTGAAGAAAATTTACTAGAAGAGCTAGAAAAGCTGGTGCCTGGCTGCAAATATGGTCATCAAGAGCTAAAGTTTAGCGATTCAACAATGCAGAAAATAGATCTGTTTATTGAGCGCATTGCTTCACAGAAGCGTGCAACAAAATACTTGAAGCGTTTCTTGTCAAATGGCCTTTTAAAAGGTGAAGAAGCGCTATGCTGGAAAGTCTCTGTTCCTCCGCCCGAGTTAACAGTTATTAGTAGTTTTAATCCGCATACTCCAACTGCTTTTATTGCAATGCGTGACTTCTCAACTCAACTGTCAAGATTTGAAAAAACGTTAACTCCATGTTGGGCTGCACAATTTGATCAGGTGGATAGTGTGAAGCTTCGCTGGGGCCAGCTTTTATTTAGCGCAGCAGTGTTCGGTGGGCTACTTGATTCTGCTGCCGTATTACAGCTGCCTTTCGCAAAGCCAAACTTGCGGTATCACCAAGATTACATTTGGATTGATTTTTTTACAGATGAATATCCGGAATCTGTAAAGGCTGATCGCGGTCTTCGCCGATGGTTTTTAGACCCTGTTAGTCTGGTATTGCTTGCTCGCATCCCATCTATTAGCGAACGATTACAAGAACGCGTTCAGTTACAGACATGGCTGAATGAAGCACTCTATGTTTTTTTATTCTTCCTGCAAACAGGTGCCAGTCAAATACCCGTCGGTGCAACCGGAGTTAGCAGTTCTATACGAGATTGTTACAGTACGATAAGTACGGCTTATAGAATTATTCTTCCTCCTTACCTGGTTGACTATTGTGCAGGTCATGTTGTGAGTTCTGCGTTACCAGAGTTGAGCTGGTTGCGTGTCTTATTCGGTAAAAAGCAACCACTCAAAGAGACTGTAGAATATCCGAGCGAGGTAATTGAGGAGAGATCATTAGCTGAACGTTCCAGGTTTTCAGTTCAAACATCTAATAAACAAAAGCAACAGCTTTTTTCAAACATTAAAAAAGCACTGCATCGGAAACAAGATGCTAAAGAGCCCAGCTATAAAACTATTCAGAATAATTTTGAAACGTTACTTTTACATGCATACCCAATTAGCCCTTTACTCGCATGTTTAATCGAGTGGTTTCAATTGAGGCATCGTAAAAAGGACATACGTCGCAGCACTGCATATCAGCAGCTGACTAGTATTGGTCGTGAGCTTTTGACGGGTATTGATGATGACTCATTTTTAACAATGTGTGCTGATGAGTTTTATGATGTATATGAAGATATTCTTCAGCGAACAGTAAACCCTCAGACTCGCAGCAGTAAAGCAGATTTGATACGCAGGTTTCATGAGTTTGCTGCTGAAAAAATCGGAGTACCTTCAATCACATTTAGATTAGAAGAGGATACTTTTTTTGCGCTACCTGACGCTGATATTCTAACTGAAAAAGAATATCAGCTTATTTATGAAAAGTTGCATGCGCACTCAGATGATATTAGCGCACATTACCAGCTGCTCATCATGATGATTGGCTACCGCTGTGGCCTCCGTATTAGTGAAATTACGCACCTAAAATTAGAGGATATTCATTACCGCTGGATGGACGTTATACATATAGGAGAGGACTCACTAGAGTCCGATTTTTCTGAATGTTCTGTAACACTGCTTGTTCGTCCAAATAGTTTCAATAGACTTAAAACAAGTAATAGTAAACGTCAATTACCACTTAATCTGCTTATGAGTAGTGTTGAGCGTGTAGAGCTACTTAAGTTTCATCAGCTTCAGCGTTGTAAAGTTGGAGCTGGACAGCACGATGCTTTTTTATTCTCAAACTCCTCTAAAAATACTGAACCGCTTGATTTTAGGTCATATCAATCTCAGCTTCACGATATATTTAGAGAGCTTACCGGTAATCAAAACCTACGCTTCCACCACTTACGGCATTCGTTTGCAACGCATACACTACAAGCAGTAAGTCAGCATACTCAACCGCTTGAGTTGGCTGATCATATTGCGGACTCAAGTACTCACATTAGCCCAACGCGTAAAAAGCTGTTTGAAATATCAGGTTTTTTGGGGCATGCACACCCTGGAATTACGCTAAATCATTACACTCACAATATTGATAGCATTCTTCGTGAAGAGTTATGGATACATAGCTTTGAGTATCGCACAGCTGGTTTGGGAGCCAAGAAAAGACTCATGTTGACTAGAAATACAGCATCGAATATTAAAAGCCTGATGGGTCTGAGCGATAGTCATTTTAGAAAACTAAATAGCCTTAATAGTAATATAATGGGCTGGTTACCAAAGCAATTAAATATTGATAAAAATAAAGTATCGACAGAGGGTTGGGTTGATTATCCAGACATCAATTTAGATGAGATTTCTTTAAAAAAACGAAGCCTAACAGAGCTTTCTTTTATAGAACTATGTGACTATTTAAAGAAGTGGCGTAACAAGGAAGGTCGAGAGGTTCTAAATAAATACTATTATCTTAACTCTGAAGTAGTCGAAGAACAGGCTACTCAGTTATACAATATTTTTCTCAGCTGGCAAAAAAAATCAAATGTCAGGCGCAAAAATAAAAATTTAAATATAAGTCATCAATCTATTCCGAGGCCACCACGTTCGAAAAAAGATATTTCGATCGCCCAATATTTGTTTTATAAAAGTATGCGCGGTTTAAGCTTAAGTAACATTGAAAAAGAAGTAACAATAGGATTAGAGTACTTTTTCAATAACTTTAAGGCTTGGAACCAAAGTATTGATGCTCGTTATGACAGTAAAGATATCGGAAAATTCAGATCTTTTGAGAACTTACTAGATTATTCCTTACCAACAGATTTGGTTACCGTGCAAAAAACACGCAACCCTGCAGATAGTCGTTTTTTCAATATGGGTGAAATAAAAATTATCCGTAATGATAAAGGTTGGTCAAGTGACGGTGCAGTATTTGGATTGCTGTTAGCGTATAGCTTGATGAGACTGAAAAATATTGATACTGCGCCAGCTTAATATATTGGTAACTCAAGACTTTTTAGCCAATGATGACCACCAACCCCTACTGGACTTATAGTGCAAACTTCAGTCATTCTGCCCACTCCAAGTGAGGCACTACGCATTTTGATTACGGCCTTTGGTTACCGTCCATACTTTGTAAAAATTGGAGCGGATAAAAACCTCGATGATCTAGCCTTAGAGAAGCGTAAGGGTAATAACTTTGATTTGCTTCAAGACTGTCAAGCCCAATGGTTGCGCGCCGTTCGAAATGATTGTGGTGCAGATTGGAGTAATTTATTTGAGTCAGCTTGGCAAAGGCATAGCAATATCCTGCAGTCTTTGGCACGTAATGCGGACACAACAGGAATGATTGCAGAGCATGCTCGGCAGACACTTCATAGAATGCTAATAATTCCTGAGCTTTCAGGTGTGATTCGCCGTATTGATCTTCAAATTAAAATACTTGATGTACAAAGTTGGTTCGAATGTCCCTTTGCTAGCTGGCTGCAGGCTGTATCAGAGTGCAGCGGACTCCCTGAAGAAAAACTACGTGAACGGATGGCCAACCATCTAGACGTTGATGAGCGAACATTGGAGCGTTGGTGTAGAGGAGATCCGATTAAAAAAGGTTTATGGCCCTACCGAACTACGATACAAACAATGCTTTTTGATAGACGTCTTAACGCTAAGAAAATTGAATATCTTACTGGCTGGTTAGCAATTACTGTTGCAGTACAGTCGTTATCAGTAGAGCTGCGAGCCGAAATAAGAAAATATTTTACTCTGCAAGATTTGCGCAACCTTAAAAGCGAACAGCAGCTCATTAGCCATTTGAAGGGTGAAGCAGCTGACCGTAGCAGCCTGTTAGTGCGTGATCAGGTTGCTCAAGTCATTCCCGAGCTTAATCGATTGTTTGTTAACGCACGGGCTAACGAGCAGCAAATTCGCAATCGACTCGATTGGCTGCGCAGCCTTTGTGAGCGTAATACACCAGCTATTCATGCTGCGCATGAGTACCTTTGGTTGTGGCTCTCTGCAAGACTAGCAGCTAATCTTGCAGAGAAAGAGACAGCTCTAAATCTATATGCAAGAGCCTGCAGTAAGGCTTGGTGGCGAGCAGGCTCAAATCAGCATGCGATTCTTCACGAGGCCTTATGTTATGCCGTGGGTGTCGGCGATAAGGTTCAAGCCAATCATTATTGGGATAAAAGTTTTCTGCTTGGATTAAACAGTCCACCTAAACCAGAACTAGATGAGCAGAACCTGCGTCGTATCTCGTTTGAATTTGAAAGGATATTTTCACCGCAAAAAGCCAAACGACGTATTCCGCCAGCAAGGCGTATTGTGGATATGACTAAACCTTTCTCGCTATCCGCCAAGGAACTTGCAAATCCCAATCGCATAATTGCTCAGACAGATGGCCGGGTTCGCTATACACCATTTATGAATGCTGTTCTCTTAGGTACTCTTAGAGATGTGAAGCAAGCCGCAGATGCTGGGGCTGACCCGAACATAGTTATTCCTGAGTCAGGTGAAAATGTCCTAATAATGGCTTTGCGGCGTGCTTATGATAGAAAAGATTCTGATATTTTGCAGTATATTTTGACACTCGACATCAACGCCAGGACTGTAAATCAACCAGCCTCAAGTAAGCGTGAGACACCTCTACACATTGCAATAAATATGGGCGACGCAAATGTTGTTGCAAGGCTCATAGCTCTAGGTGCAGATATCGAACAGCCCTGTTTTACTTCGCCTAGCGCTCTTGTTTACGCAATGGCTGTGCTGCACGACAGTAAATATAAGGATGACCCTTCACAGCGTAAGGCTTACCTTGAAGGACGCGTCCCTGCAGACTCATTTGATGCTAAAGGAGGTGCTATTTTTAACTGTGAACTAGCAACTCAACGCAAGGCAAGGATGTCCTTTTTCGAACAGCCGGAAAATAAGCCTATCTTCGATGCGGTGATGCTTTACTACAACGGCTCTGTTGAGTCGAGACGGCAAGTTGTTATGACATTGCTAGAAAACAAAGCAGACCCAAATCGTCGCTATGCCGACTTTAATGGCTATCAGAGTATGTGGACACCCACACTGTTTTCCGCGCAGATTGGGGATTTAGAGGTGCTTAAGGCTATGATCAATGCTGGTGGGGATCATTGGCTTTCAATGGACGATGCATCACCTTTCGATGATAAAAACGCATTATGGGTTGCAGTTACATACGAGCGTCATGCTGTTATCGAATACTTAAAAACTCTGATATCTAAACACTAAATTTTCTCATCAGTCATTTTTGATTTTTTCTTTCGGTCGCCTGTCGGGCTTCGGGAAAGCACCTGCTATATCGTTCTCGGAACCCATATAGCAGAGGAAAACATCATGTATTTCAGTAAGGATAAGGACATCAATAGTAAGCGTAACACCAACCACACCCAGCACAACTCAGATCATTAGCTAGAGCGACTCGATGCTTAGCTCAGTTTAATGTTCCAAGGCGACAGTGTATCGATATCAGCGGCGCTGGTGTGCGGCAGTTGCTCGAACAAAGCTTGAAGATATACAGCAGGCTGCAGGTCGTTGGCTTTGGCGGTTTCAACAAGACTATAAAGAATAGCACTGGCTTTGGCGCCGCTGCGGGTATTGGAAAATAGCCAGTTTTTACGGCCAATTACAAAAGGTTTGATCGCGCGCTCAGCACGGTTGTTGTCAATGCCAGCCAAGCCGTGATCAAGATAAGCCGTCAACTTGCTCCATTGGTTCAGGCTGTATTGCAGCGCTTTACCGATGGCGGTTTTTGGTGGGACTTGCAGTACTGTTTTATCCAGCCAAGTTTTGAGCTGCTGCATAATCTGTGCAGATTGTTCTTGGCGCACCTGCAGTTTATGTTCAGGCGTTGCATTGGCGATTGACGTTTCAATGCCATACAGCTTCTGAATCAGATTAAGTGCTTGGTCAGCGCGCCCTGTTTTACCTTTAGGCTGAACGGCTTTGGCTTCAATAAACTTACGTCGCGCATGCGCCCAGCAGCCGACTAATGTCGCTTCCGTGTGGTTATAACCGGCATAGCCGTCGACTTGCAGCAAGCCGGTGTAGCCTTGCAAAAAGGTCTCAGGGCAAGCGCCTGCGCGTCCATCCTGATAGTCATACAGAACAATATTCGGCAGCCCGTCTGCTGATTTTTTATCTGCGCCACAGCCATAAACCCACATATAACACTGTGACTTTTCAGTTTCGATCACTTTTACTGGCGTGTCATCGGACCAAATAGCTGGCTGCTTCAATATTTGTTGATGCCAGTGCTCGTACAGCATTTCAAGTTGCTCACTGAGCTTGACCAACCATCGACTCATGGTCTGTCGATGCAGCTCAATACCAAAGTTTTTGAACAACGCTTCTTGGCGATACAGAGGCAAGCCAAACTGGTATTTAGCACTGATAATTTGTGCCAGTAACGTTGGTGTGGCGATGCTCTTAGGCAAGATACTGACAGGTACCGGTGCAACTTTGATCTGTGTTTGTGTTGCGCTTTTCTCGCAGCAACGGCAACTGTATTTAGGGCGAATATGGCGGATAACTTTAACGGTGGCTGGGATAAATTCCAGTTTCTCGCTAACCTCTTCACCCATGCGGTGCAAGTCAGTACCGCAGTCGTTACACACTTTATCCGCTTCGGGAATATCGTGAACAACGTCTTCGCGGGGTAGTTCTGCAGCTAAACTTGGGCGACGGGTTTTCTTGCGGGTGTAGGTGATGGTTTGGTCTGCAGCGATTTCTTCTTCGCTGGGCGCAAGCAGTTCTTCTGCCTCGTTAAACAATTCACCTTGACCTGGGTAGCCTTCGCTGCTGGCAGCAAAGCGCTGCTTGAGTGAGAGCTGCCACTTTTCAAGCGTCTCATAGTACAGTTGCTGATACTTTTTAGACTCACCTTGCAACGATAAAACGAGTGCTTTTAAGCTCTCGATATCATCAGGCAAGGTGGTTGAGTCAGTCGTTTTCATAGCGCTTATTTTACTATAAAGCGCCTACAAAAGCCTTTAAAAACAATCATTTAATTAGACGTAACAGCTATAGATACAATCTTTTTATGCCAATCCAGTAGCGTTTATTTTCTCAGTAAGTACTACTGAACTGCAGCGGTTTATGGCCTTTCATTCGCTCAATATCCAGCCCCTCAAGCAGCCAGCTCCATTGGCGCTCAGACAATGTCAGTACTTCACCGCGCATCTGTTTAGGCCATTTAAACTTGTCTTTTTCAAGACGTTTGTACCACAGGCAAAAACCTGTTTGATCCCAGTACATGACTTTAATTTTATCGCGCTGACGATTACAAAACACAAACAGTGCACCGCTGAAGGCTGATAACCGCATGTGCTCTTCAACAATCACACTGAGCCCGTTGATGCTTTTGCGAAAATCCACCGGCTGCTTATGTAAATAAATGGCCGATGGCTCAACGAACATCTTCATGCCGCTAGTGTTTTTATTAAACCAGCAAGCCAGCGAGGATCAACCGACAAAGGCAAAGTCAGTTCAGCTTGCTGAAAGCGCAACGTCAATGATGTGTCAAAGCTAACTGTCGAGCTGCAAGTTGAGCGACTCTGCACTTGAACAAATGCAGGCTCAGTCTGAGCCTGCATTAACTCACTGCGACGTTTGCTAAAATAGGCAGGATTTAAATTGTGCTCTGCGCAGAATTCAACTTGGCTTTGCCCACTCTGCTCAAAGACTTCGATAAGCTCCAACCACTGCGCTGTGTTGCGATATTTACGACTCATAGATCACCTCGTTTATTTAAACAAGTAATCTACGGCATGGGAAATATGCTAGCTATGTGGGGTTGCTGTTACGCTTAC
>RRZU013264615.1_pt1 | contig 12724 bp, 11 predicted proteins | sample 2165561 | NCBI WGS metagenome assembly RRZU01 (sample SAMN10456909, study PRJNA506462) | wastewater metagenome | isolation source: wastewater sludge | place: USA: Moscow, Idaho
CGAGGGCAGGCGGCCGGTACCGGCCGCGGTGCCGAGCAAGGTGTCCAGCTCCACATGCAGCTGCGATGCCACCTCGGGGTGCTGCGCCAGCAGGAGCCATGTCCATGTCAACGCATTCGAGGTCGTCTCGTGACCCGCCAAAACAAGCGTGACCACCCCATCGCGCAACTGCTGGTCGTCCATGGGCCGACCCTCCTCGTCGCGCGCAAGCATAAGCATGGAGAGCAGATCACCCCCATCGGAAACCTCGCCGCCAATGGCTTGTGCCTGGCGCACGGCGATAATCCGGTTGACGGCGGCGTCGAGCGTCTCACGGCTGTGGCGGTCCAGTCGGTTGCGGGCAGTCGGCACCCAGTCGGGCAGGGAGAACAGTTCGTCAAAGCGCTGGTCGCTGATTTGCTGCAGGTTGTGCAGCGACACACCTACACCCCCGGCAAACGCTTCGATCTCGTCGTGGTCCACGTCGAATAGCGTCTTGGCCACGATATACAGCGTCAGCCGGCGCATCTCCTCGCCGATGTCATAGATCGCGCCGTCGGTCCAGCCGTCGACGTGGGCGGCGGCATAGTCGACCATGGTTTCGGCGTAGGCCTGGATGCGGCGGTGGTGAAAAGCGGGCTGAGCGAGCTTGCGCTGCCGCCGGTGGGCGGCGCCGTTGTTGGTGAGCAGGCCCTTGCCAAGGAAGCGGCCCAAGATGTCTATATCGCGCTGCGCCTTGGGGAAGACGTCCGCCTTCTCCACTAACACCTCGCGGATCATGTCTGGGTCGGCCAGCAGGATAAATTGGCGGCCGAGGATACCAAAGCGAGCGACGGGCCCGTACTCGGCGGCGAGCGACGACAGTGTCACCAGCGAATCGCCGCTCAGGGGGCCAAGAGAACCGACCAGCGGCAGGGCGCGTGGGCCGGGGATTAAATGGAACGGTTGTGACATGGTATTCTCCTCAACGTTGTGTCTCAAAATAGACATCATGTCTATAATCTAGCACGCCACGGCCAGACCGTCAAGTGATTTTCAACACAATGTCGATTTTTAGGCACCTTGTGTATAATGATGAAAAAGGAAATGCCTGATTATAGACCGCGAGCAAACCACCATGACTGACACACTCGACCGCCGCGTTCGTCGCTCCCGCCGCCTGCTGGCCGATGCGCTGCTGGAACTGATCGTCGAGAAAGGCTATGAGGCCGTGACCGTCCAGGAGATTGCCGACCGGGCCGACCTCAATCGGGCCACATTTTACCTTCATTTCGACGGCAAGGAAGAGCTGCTGGTAACGGGGCTCGAAGAACGGTTTGACGAGTTGGTGGCCACGATGAACCGGGTCGCGACCGGCGAGCCGGTGTGGGAGAACCCTGCGCACGACTTGCTACTCTTTCGTCATGTGGCCGACAACGCCGCCGTCTACAAGGCGCTGATCGGGGACCGCGGCTTGGGCTGGGTTATGCATCGCGTCATTGGCTACATTGCTCGCGAGGTCGAGCGGGAACTGACGCAAGATGTGCCACTGGGCATAGAGGTCGATGCGCCGCTGCCGGTCATCGCCCATTTCACCGCCGGCGCTCTATTCGGGCTCATCTCCTGGTGGTTGGCCAACAACCTGCCATACAGCCCCGAGGAGATGGCACGCATCGCCGACCGGCTGTGTGTAAACGGGATGATAGGCGTGCTGGAGAAAGAAGCAGAAAGGCCGTAGAGGACGCTGAATGTAGTGTGCCCGACCGCATCCATCACACTGCCGCCGCACAGTTGAGGAGGGAACATGGCTGAGAAATCAAGCAAGGCCGGTCCGCAGGACGGGCCGCCTGGCAACGAAGACATTGCAAGGCAGCTCGAGCGGATCGCCGAGCTCCTAGAGGGGCAGGACGCCAACCCATTTCGCGTCCAAGCGTACCGACGAGCGGCGGAAACGCTGCGCGGGCTGGACGAGCCGGCGCACGCGATCCTGGCGCGCGAGGGGCTCGCGGGGCTGGAGCGGCTGCCCAACATCGGCGAACGGTTAGCACGATCGATCGAGCAGTATGTCACGGGCGGCGGGATCTCGCTGTTGGAGCATCTGCAGGGGGCGGCCAACTACCAGCGGGTGCTGGCCACCGTACCCGGCATTGGGCCCAAGCTGGCAGGCCGGATCTACGATGAGTTAGGTGTCGAGACGCTGGAGGACTTGGAAGCTGCGGCCTATGATGGCCGGCTTGAACAGATGGAAGGGTTCGGTCGCAAACGGGTCCAGGGCGTGCGCGAGGCACTGGCCGGACGGCTGGGGAGCCGGCGGACAGGGACAGCACAGCGCCAGGGCAGCGGCCATCCTCCGGTAGAGGTGCTGCTCGATCTTGATCGCGAGTACCGAGAGAAAGCGGCGCAAGACCAGCTGACGCGCATCGCGCCGCGGCGGTTTAATCCCGGCGGGGAGGCATGGCTGCCGATCTTAAATACGGAGCGGGAGGGGAAACATTACAGCCTGCTCTTCTCCAACACGGCTCGCGCTCACAAGCTGGGGACTACGCACGACTGGGTTGTGATCTATCGGGATGACCGCGACGGTGGCGGGCAGTGGACGGTCGTGACGGTCAGCCAGGGGTCGCTGAAGGGGAAGCGGATCGTGCGTGGGCGGGAACGCGAGTGCGAGGCGTATTACGCCGGCAGCACCGCTCACTAGAATGGCAGTGGCTTCCTGGATGTGGGGGTACTTCCAGGAAGCCACTGCCGGGCTCTACGGTAGGGCGGCGGTTGGCGTGACAGGCCCCGTAGTGGCGAGGAGAGGGCTGACCAGCGCCGAGAGGTCGATCAACGGGGTAGCGCCGCTGCCGGAAAAGACGGGCAGGCGCCCGTCCCAGCGCTGGAGCTGCTGATAGCGGATGAGCTCTGGGGTGAGGCTCTGGGCGAGCAGCTTGTTGGCCTCGGATTGCGCTTCGGCACGGATACGGGTCGCCTGGGCTTCGCCCTCGGCTTGTGCCTGCAGCGCCTGCGCGTGCCCCTGGGCTTCCACCTTGTCCTGGTCGGCCTTGACCTTAGCTTGTTCGAGCTGGTAGCGCTGCTGCTCGGCCTGCTGCTGCGCCTGGATCTTGTTGTCGAGGGCCTGCTGCAGCGACTGGGGCAGGTGCACCTCGCGGATACCGAAGGAGACCAGCACCAGGTGGCGCCGGGCGAACTCCTCGGTCAAGGTCCCCGCCACCTGGTTTGCGATGTCGCCACGCTTCGACGCAGCGATCTCTTCCCATCCATACTTGGCAGCGATAACGGGCACCTGCGAGCGTGTGTATTGGCGGACGACACGGTCCTCGACCACATCAATGGGTGCGCCGCCCCAATCCTGGTAGAGCGCGCCGGCCTCATCCTTCTTGACCTGGTACTGGATGACCACGTCCAGGTTGAGCTGCTGGCCTTCGCTGCTCTGCACCTTGAGGCTGTCGTCGCCGGTGACCTGGCCCTCGGTCCCCTTTTGCACCATGGCATAGGTCTGTATGGTGACCGGGTATTCCTGGATCGACTGAGTGAAGGGGTTGATGACAGCCCAGCCGGGTTCGAGCACACCGGTGGTCACGCGGTGGTTGACCTTGTCAAAGACGACGCCGACAAAGCCCGGGTTGACGCTCCGCCAGGCCATAAAAACGACGATCATAGCGCCAAGCACGACCACGATCGCGCCGAGGAGGAGCGGCGAGGCAAAGAGCAAGGCGCGGCGGTTGGCCGGACGGTAGGGTGGCCGTGGCTGGGCAGGTGTGGGTCCGGGCAAGGCAACAGGTCTTTCGGTTTCAGTTGACATGATTTTCATCTCTTTCGGAGGCCGCATTTTGCGTGCCCCGGGTTATGGCGGGCCAATCCTCTCCCGACGTAGGTAGAACAGCCGGGCGCTCTTCAGCGGGAGCGCCGCGGCGCTGCCCCCACCAGGTGAAGATCAGTGTGCCAACATAGGCTGCTAGCAGCGCCACCAACAGCAGAAACAGCAAACCTTCCAACAGGGTAGGACTCATGGAATACGCCTCCTTGGCGCCTCCTTGACAAGCAACAAGATCTATTGAACACCTTGGGGAGGCTTGCGGCCTGACAGCGGCTGCCGGATGATCGGACAGATAGAAGACAAAGAGCTGGCGGAAAGGTCAGCGAAGCCAGAACGATCTACTCTGACTACCCGACTACTCCCAGTGATTCCCGTACGGCAGGGTAGGTGTGGTACAATTATTCCTGCTTTGCCGGCTACCGCCCTTCGCCTCGCTTCGTATCGGAGCGAGGTTTTCAACGTCTAGCGTGCGCCGCAGAAATGGGAGAATGCATCATGAGTTACGACGGCCGCGTGTACAATGTGTGCATTGGGCATGTGGAACGAAAACTGCCGCTCTTTGAGGTTGCCCCTGGAGTAAAAATCGCGATTTTCAACATGTTGGGTGATACCGATGTGGTCGAGACGGCGGCGGATCTGCTGTTGCACCGCATGCCGCTGGATGCCCAGGTGATCATCGTTCCTGAGGTCAAAGCCGTGCCGTTGGGCCACGCGCTCTCCGTGCGCACAAAGCTCCCCTTTGTGATCGTACGCAAGATCAAGAAGCCGTATATGGCCAACACGTTGGAAGTCGAAGTGATCAGCATCACGACCGGCGCGCCGCAGACGCTGCTGCTGGACGGCAAGGATCGACACCTCGTCGAAGGCAAGAAGGTTCTGCTGCTGGACGACGTGATCAGCACGGGAAATACGCTGCGTGGGATGCGGGCCTTGATGGATCGCGCAGGCGCCAAGGTCGTTGGCGAGATGGCCGTCTTTACCGAAGGGAAACCGGGGGATTGGAGCGAGATTATTGCGCTCGGCAATCTGCCCGTCTTTGCGGATTAAATCACAAATAGATCGGGAACTGGATTTAGGTATGGCTACGTTTTTGGACCAGGTCGCGCGGGTTGCCGAACGCTATAATGTAATCACCGAACAGATGGCTGATCCGGAAGTCGCAGCAGATTTCTCGCGTCTCAACGAGCTGGATCGGGAGCGCAACGAGATTGAGGAACTGGCCCAAACCTATGGGCGTTATCAGGACGTAGCCAAGCAACTCGAAGAAAACCAACTGCTGCTGGAAGACAGTGACGACGAAATGCGCGATCTGGCGCAGATGGAGTTGGAGTCGCTGGAAGGCGAGCGCGAGCAGTTGGAGCGCACGATGAAGGCACTGCTGCTGCCCAAGGATCCCAACGACGACAAGAACGTCATCGTCGAGGTGCGCGCCGGAACCGGGGGCGAAGAAGCAGGGCTGTTTGCTGCCGAGTTGTACCGCATGTACATGCGCTGGGCCGAGCAGCACCGCTTCAAGATCGAGGAGTTGAGCTTAAACGACACGGGGCTCGGTGGTCTCAAGGAAGTCATCTTTGCCGTCAAAGGCAAAGGCGCCTACAGCAGGCTCAAGTATGCATCAGGCGTACACCGCGTCCAGCGCGTGCCCGTCACTGAAAGCCAGGGGCGCATCCATACCAGTGCCGCCACGGTGGCCGTACTGCCCGAGGCCGATGAGATCGACATCCAGGTCAACGAGAACGACATCCGCATCGATATCTTTCGCAGCAGTGGTCCGGGAGGACAGAGCGTCAACACGACCGACTCCGCCGTCCGTTTGACGCACATCCCGACGGGGATCGTGATTTCTTGCCAGGATGAAAGGAGCCAGTTGCAGAACAAGCTCAAAGCCATGCGCATCTTGCGCACGCGGTTGTATGAGGTCGAAGAGCAGAAGCGGCAGGACGCGCTCGGCAGCGCCCGGCGCAGCCAGATCGGCTCCGGTGATCGCAGTGAGAAAATCCGCACCTATAACTTTCCCCAGAATCGGGTTACCGATCACCGCATCAACAAGACGGTGTACCAGCTTGAGTCCGTCATGAACGGCGACCTCGACGAGTTTATCGATGAGTTGTCATCCTTCGATCAGAGCGAGCGGCTGCAGGCGCTGGGGGCCGGCAGCGAAGAGTAGCAGTGCCACGAAACCCGGTCAGACTTATGGTGAATTCATGGCGAGCTCGTAGCCCAAACGCCAGAAAACGCACGGCAGGAGCCTGGTTGCTACGGAGCAAACGCCGATAATGCGTCAGACGATTGTCAGCCGTGCGTGCTGCAACGAAGTTGATCCTTGTTACAATTGGTTTGTTGTGATGCCGCCCCGCCGCGCTCAATGAAGAGCCGGAAATGGTAGTGTCCCGCAAAAGTGTTTTCTCCCTAAGGAGGTAGCTGTGGCAGTGTTGCCCGTACTTCAGCCCGTGGTGTGGAACCTCATGCCCGCCACAACGGTTGGTCGCGCCGTGAATGCGGCCACGCAGCGGCTCGAGGAGGCCGGCGTAGCGACAGCCCGTCTGGATGCCCAAGTAATACTCGCACACGTACTCGGCGTCGGCCGCAGTTGGCTCTTCGCCCATTTCGAGTACGCGCTCGACGACACACAGGCCAACCAGTTTACCGAGCTGATCGCACGCCGCGTCAAGCATGAGCCGGTGGCGTATTTGATTGGACGAAAGGAGTTCTATGGGATCGAGCTGCAGGTGGATCGGCGTGTGCTGATCCCGCGGCCGGAAACTGAAATGCTGGTAGATGCCGTGCTGGTCGTCGCTGCCAATCAGAGCCCGGATCCAGTTACAGTAGCCGATGTAGGCACAGGCAGCGGTGCGATCGCGTTGGCCGTGGCCGCCAACGCCGAAAATGCCCATATCTATGCCCTGGACGTCAGCCCGGATGCGCTGGCTGTGGCCGCTCGGAACCTGGCAAACCACGACAGCCGGGACCAGGTCACGCTTTTGCACAGTGATCTGCTGGCATCACTCCCCAGACCAGTCGACATCATAGTGGCGAACCTTCCCTATGTCACGAGTGCCGACTATCGCACGTTGGACCTCGACGTGCGCAAGTATGAACCGCAGCTGGCACTGGAAGCCGGTGAGCAAGGGCTCGACGTAATCGCCCGCCTCCTGCGCCAGGTGCCATCCCACCTCTGCCCTGGTGGCACAGTGTTCCTGGAAATTGGCTACGACCAAGGCAATGCCGTGCTTGGTTTAGTCGCCGATATCCTGCCGCAGGCACTTAATGCGGATGTTCACAAGGATTACCAAGGGCGCGACCGCATGGTGACTTTCAACTTCTAGTATAGGATCTGAGTGAGAGGGCGAAACCAACGCCCTCTCACTTTTCCTTGTATCCTCAACCACCTGCAGCACACGTCAAGAGGGAAGCAATGAGTTCTACCACCGCGTTCCGTGATCTCAACAAGAACGGCAAGCTGGATGTCTACGAGGATCCACGCCAACCACTGGAGGCTCGGGTTGAGGATCTGCTCCGGCAGATGACGCTCGAAGAGAAGGCCGGTATGCTGTTCATCAACGGTGCCGTGGTTAACTCCGACGCTTCTATTGAGCCCGATCCCCAAGGGCCGCCGCATCCACTGCCGGCGATAACCCAGATGGTCGAGCAGAAGATGAACCACTTCAATCTGTGGGAGATCCCGCCGGCGCAGACGGTCGCAGCCTGGCACAACAAGCTGCAGCGCTTCGCCGAGGAAACAAGGCTGGGCATTCCGATCACGATCGCCTCCGACCCGCGCAACCATTTCAGCCACAACATCTTCGCCATGCGCGCTTCCGGCTTTTCGCAGTGGTGCGAAACTTTGGGCATGGCGGCAATCGGCGACGTTGACCTCGTGCGCACCTTCGCCGACCTCGTGCGGCGAGAGTACCTGGCGGTCGGCATTCGCGTGGCACTGCACCCTCAGATCGATCTCGCTACCGAGCCGCGCTGGGCGCGCATCAGCGGTACGTTCGGTGAGGACGCGCACGTGACGGCGCGCCTCGTCCAAGCCTATATCGAAGGATTTCAGGGGCCGGCGCTCGGCCCGCACAGCGTCGCCTGCATGACCAAGCACTTCCCCGGCGGTGGGCCGCAAAAGGATGGGCTGGACCCGCATTTCGAGTTTCAGCAAGGTCAGATTTATCCCGGCGACAACTTTGCCTATCATCTGATTCCCTTTGAGGCGGCGATTGCCGCTGAGACTGCCGCCATGATGCCCTACTATGGGATTCCGGTCGACCAGACTGACGAGAATGTGGCGATGTCGTTCAACAAGACGATCATCACCACGCTTCTTCGCCAGAAATACAGCTATGACGGTGTGGTCTGTACCGATTGGGGCCTGATCACGGACGCGCAGATGGGAGGGACAGTCTGGCCGGCACGCGCCTGGGGTGTGGAGCATCTTTCGCGGGCAGAACGGGTGCGCAAGGCGCTCGAAGCTGGCGTGGACCAGTTTGGCGGCGAAAGCTGCGCCGACCTGGTGGTCGAGTTAGTGCATACAGGTCGCCTGGACGAGGCGCGGGTGGACCAATCCGTCCGCAGGCTCTTGCGTCTCAAGTTCCAGTTGGGGCTGTTTGATAACCCGTTTGTGGACGAGGAACAGGTGGCGCATGTCCTGGGCGACCCGGCTGCCGCAGCGGCAGGCGCGGCGGCGCAGCGGCGCGCGCTGACGCTGCTCAAGAATGAGAACCAGATTCTTCCGATCCAAGGCAGGCCCAGGATCTTCGTAAAGGATCTTGACCCGGCGGTCGCAGGGGACTATGCTGAGGTCGTGACGGCGCCGCAAGATGCAGATCTTGCGATCATCCGGCTGCAGACGCCGTGGGTTCCGGTGGAGACACAGAATCCCTTTGCTCGCGGCTTTCATCACGGCGACCTCGACTTTAAGGGGGAGGCCAAAGCCGAGATCCTCACGCTGCTCAAAACCGTGCCCACCGTTGTTGTGCTGTACCTGGACCGGCCGGCCGTCATTCCCGAGATCAGTACACAGGCGCAGGCACTGCTCGGCGACTATGGCGCCAGCGATGCGGCGGTACTGGACGTGATCTTCGGCAAGGCCCAGCCCGAGGGCAAGCTGCCGTTTGAGTTGCCAAGCTCAATGGAGGCGGTCCGCAATCAAAAGGCCGACCTGCCCCATGATTCCGAGGATCCGCTCTACCCGTACGGTTTTGGCCTGACCTATTAAGCAGAGATTTACTCTGCCCGGTACGGCGCCAGGTCGTCGATATCACCGACAAAGTCCGGCAGGCCGGGGTGACCCAGCTGCTGGCGAATCGACATGATCTCGCCGATGTGATACCAGTAGTGGTAGATCACACGCAGCATTAACGACCCTATGGTAGTCGTACGCCAGCCGCGCAAGGAAATTTCCTCCTGCAGCTTGGCTGTCGTGATCTGGTCAAGCCAGGGGTCGCTTGCTGCTGTGATGGTTCGCCACGCGTCCAGCATCTCGGCCAGTGGGGGCGTCGCAGCCGGCAGACCGTAGCCCACAACCTCGTTGAGCCCTGGAAGGGGCGTCTGGCCCTGGCTGAAGGTAAGCCAGTAGCGCTGCTCCTGCCAGGCGAGATGGCCGACCATCCAGCCAATCGAGTTCATTGGGAGCAGCCGTTTGCAGGCGTCCTCTTCTGTCACCCCCTCCAGTGCGCGCAGCCATTCGCTGCGGGTAAAGCGCAGTTGGTCGACAAGTGGATGGGCCATGATGTGCTCAGCTTTCGGTTGACTGATGGTTAACGGTTGTGATGAAATCGAAAAATAGACGTGCCGGCCAGGCCAGCTTCCTGCCTTTGGGCGCAGTCAGGACGATGTTACTTGCGATTACCTCGTGCAAAGGTATAGCGACGACGTCGGGATTTTGATGATATTTCATCACTTTCTCCATCATCAACGCAACCCCGCTGTTTGAAGCCACCAAACCCAACACACTTTCGACGCGCAAGCTGGCATAGAAGATGCGCGGCTCGAAGCCTGCGGCGCGGCATGCCTCCACGGCCAGTTCGTGTACGACCGTACCCTTGTCGAACATGATGTGGTTTTCGTCAGCAAGCTCTTCTAGAGCCAGGCTGGCACGCGTTGCATACCGGTGCCGGGTGGAAACCACGGCGACCATGCGATCGGCGGCAATCTGTTTCACTAGGAACTGTGTCGCATCCAGGTAGTTGTCACGCACAAACGCCATGTCGAACTGGTGACTGCACAAAGCAGGCAAGATGGCAGATGCCTCGCGTTCTTCCAGCGTAAGCGCGATATCGGGATGAGCACTGCGGAATTGAGCGACATAGGACGGAATGCCGTATTGGGCGATGACCGGGATAGCCACAATCGTCAGTGCTGGGATCGCCTGGTGTGCCCCCATGTCGGCCAACAGTCCTCGGTACGCAATAGCGAGGCTCCGTGCATGAGGTAGGAATGCCTGCCCGGCTGGAGTAAGCGCAATCTGGCGATGGGTCCGGTCAAAAAGCCTGACTCCCAGCTCTTTTTCCAGTGCAATGATCAGCTTCGACAGCGAAGACTGTGAAATATACAGCTCTTCTGCCGCTGTCGAGAAGCTGCCGGCCTCGACGACGGCCAAAACGCACTCTACCTGCTTGAGCTCCATAAAACCTCGCTGTTGTATTCCAATTAGGAATACATTCTAGCATAATTTGAATTGATCCAGCGCTGGCGGCTCTGTATCCTCAAGTCATTGGTACTTTCCTACGAGCCCATTTACAACAACCTATGACAAGGAGAATTGTCTGATGCAGAAGTCGCGCTCCCTCCTACTCTCCCTTACCGTCCTTACAGCCCTGCTGCTGGCGGCTTGTGCGAAGGCACCTGCGCAAGCGCCGGTGGTCGGTACCGCAGCCACTACAGCCGCGGCAGCTGGTGATGCGGTCTCCGCTCAGGCCAAGCGCGTGGGGTATGCAGTTCCCGATGCATCGAACCCGTTCTTGGCTAATCTGACCAAAAACGTGGCCGATTACTTCGCCAAGGACGCCGTCGAAGTCATTGTGGCGGACGCACAGGGTGATGCCACCAAGCAGGTCAACCAGATCGAAAACTTCACCACGATGGGTGTCGACGTCATCATTGTGATGGCCATCGATCCGAAGGGGGTCACGTCGGTCATCGAGGATGCCCAGAAGGCGGGTATCAAGGTGATGGTTGCCGGCGGCGATACCGGCTCGTACGATGCCATCATGCACACGGATCAGCATGCGATGGGAGCCATGATCGCCCAAATGGCCTGCGACTTTATCGACAAGACCTATGCCGATGCTGTGGACGGCAGCGTGGAAGTGGGCATTATCGAAAATCGCGACACACCCGAAGCGACCGCACGCTCGAACGGCATCGCCACGGTAGAGACGCTCTGCCCCAAGGCCAAAATCGCCGGCGTCGTAGGCGGCGCCCCGACAATTACGGTAGGCGCGACCTCGGCCGAGAACCTGCTGACCGCACATCCCAACGTCAAGCTCATCCTGGCCTACAACGATGCGCAAGGCCTTGGTGCTACCCAGACCGTAGCTGCCATGTCAAGCATCGACCCCGCTGCGTTCGCCATCTACGGTGCGGACAGCACGCCAGATGCCCTGGCTGCCATCAAGAGCGGGAACAGTGTCTTTCGCGGCACAGTGCGCTTTGGCAGCGACAACCTGGCGCTGGACACCTACAACCTGGTCAAAAAGATGGTGAACGGCGAAGAGTTCCCCAAGGAAACCCTGGACCCGCTGACGCCCATGGCCGCGGCGAACGTCCAATAAACCAAAGCTGTTGAATAAAGAGGCAATCACGAGACAATGAACAAGGAAAGTGTTTTCATGCTCCGTCCCAGTAAAGCCAAGAGTTGGCTCATAGCGCTGGCAGGCACCGCACTTGCCCTTAGCGTCATGCTGCTGCTGACAAAGCCCGCATTTGCCCAGCCCAGCTTCCCACCAATCCCGGCCGGCCCCTGCGGTGAGTTGCAGCAGGCCGATTTTAGCTCAATTCCCGGCGCGCCGGCTTCGATTATCTCGACGCAAATTGTCTCTGCTACCGACACGCAGCCGGAGTACTGCCAGGTGCTCGGCCTCATCTCCTCGCAAATCCAGTTCGAGCTATGGCTGCCCACCGAGGGCTGGAACGAACGTTATCTGCAGGTAGGCTGCGGCGGCTACTGCGGCAGTCTCAACCCCTCGGACCAGTGCTATACGGGCATAGAGCAGAACTTCGCCGTCGGGTTCGACAACTCCGGCCATATCAGCGGCGGCATGATGGGCGGGGGCGACGCAATCTGGGCCTACAACAACCAGGGCCTGCGCGAAGATTTTGGCTACCGCTCCGAGCATGTGACGTCGCAAGTGGCAAAGGCCATCGTCGCCGCCTTTTACAGCAAAGATCCCAGCTACTCGTACTACTTCGGCTGCTCGAACGGCGGGCGCCAGGCTCTCCAGGAAGCCCAACGCTGGCCTCAGGACTTTGACGGCGTCATCGCCGGCGCGCCGGCGGCCATCCAGGCGCCGCTTAACGGCGAGTACGAACCGTGGAACGGGTTGGCAAACAAGGCCGAGGACGGCAGCTTTATCCTCCAGCAAGCCCAGTTTCAGCTGCTCAACGAGGCTGCGCTGGACAATTGCGACGCCGCCGACGGGCTGAAGGACGGGCAGATCACCGACCCTCGTCGCTGTAACTTCGATCCGGGCGTCCTGCTGTGCAAAGAAGGCGAAGCCCCCGCAACAGAGCCCGCTGCAACACCGAAGATAGCGGGCGACCTACCTATCACGGGCGAACTGCCCATTACTGGTGAACTGCCGCTGGAAGGGGCAGCCGAAGCCACAGCACCGGTCACCGCTACCGAGCAAATCACCGATGCTGCGGCCACAACGGATGCGCCGGCTGGTATGCCGCCAGCGGGTATGTTCGGCCCAAGCGCACCGGTGGCGACGGCCGCATGCTTGACCG
>RRZU011465925.1_pt1 | contig 12721 bp, 7 predicted proteins | sample 2165561 | NCBI WGS metagenome assembly RRZU01 (sample SAMN10456909, study PRJNA506462) | wastewater metagenome | isolation source: wastewater sludge | place: USA: Moscow, Idaho
TATCTGCTATGAATAATAGTGTATTGAATGAATAAAAAAACAAAAAAATAGTTGATATTTACTACGAAAAATTATATCATTATAGGTATGTATAAGTATAGAAGGAGGCAATAACCTTGTTAGAGATAATAGAAAACGAATCAAATTTATCAGCAAAGATTATTGTTATTGGTGTCGGTGGTGCCGGTAATAATGCTGTTAATAGAATGATAGATGAAAGCATATCTGGTGTTGAATTCATAGGAATCAATACAGATAGCCAGGCACTTCAGTTATGTAAAGCACCTACAGCTATCCAGATCGGTGAAAAACTTACTAAAGGATTAGGTGCAGGAGCACAGCCAGAGATTGGTGAGAAAGCAGCAGAAGAGAATGTTGAAGAGCTTACACAGGCTATTAAAGGTGCTGATATGGTATTCGTTACATGTGGTATGGGAGGCGGAACAGGAACAGGTGCTGCACCTGTTGTTGCCAAGATTGCAAAGCAGATGGGAATACTTACAGTTGGTGTTGTTACTAAGCCTTTCAGATTCGAGGCAAGAACACGTATGACTAATGCAGAAGCTGGTATAGAAAAGCTTAAGGAAAGTGTTGATACTCTTATTGTCATTCCAAACGATAAGCTTCTTGAGATTGTTGACAGAAGAACAACTATGCCTGAGGCATTAAAGAAGGCTGATGAAGTGTTACAGCAGGCTGTTCAGGGTATCACAGATCTTATTAATGTTCCTGGACTTATTAATCTTGATTTTGCTGATGTTAAGACTGTTATGGTGGACAAGGGTGTTGCACATATCGGTATCGGTACAGCTACAGGCGATGACAAGGCTATCGAAGCAGTTAAGCAGGCTGTTACAAGCCCACTTCTTGAGACAACTATTGAGGGTGCATCTCATGTTATCATCAATATCTCAGGTGATATCAGTCTTATCGAAGCTAATGAAGCTGCAAGCTACGTTCAGGAACTTGCAGGAGATAATGCTAACATTATCTTTGGTGCTATGTATGATGAGAGCGTTACAGATCAGGCTACAATTACTGTTATCGCAACAGGTCTTGAGGACGGTAATGTTAATAAGGCTATGGCAGGATTTGCAGGTATGGCACAGGCAACAAGACCAACTGTTAATGTTAAGCCACAGTATACATATTCACAGCCAGCAGCAAGAACATCTTCGGCATCAAATGATGCTCCGCTTCCAGGACTTAAGCAGCCATCACCTGTTACACCACAGGTTAAGGACAGAGGAATTACAATTCCAACATTTTTACAGAAGAATAAGAAGTAATAATTTAATAAAAGTATATTTAACACCGTCAGTTTGCTGGCGGTGTTTTTTTGTGCCCACTCTGTTGTTTTGACAAATTTTGCATGATATGTCGTATATAATTCCACTTGTAACAAAGAAACGGATTCAAAACAAGGAGGTGATGTACGAAACGGTTATATATGCAGATGTTCTGTTTGGAATAAACCTTGTGGCAAACCTGTGCGTGCTGCTTATAACAGACTGGATATTTAAATTTTCTGCCAGAATATCCAGAATGATTATTTCTGCCACTTTAGGAGCTGTATGGGCTGTCATATGTGTGTGTATTCCACTAAGATTTGCACTGCTTGAAAAGTTTATTACATATGTTCCGGTAACATTAATCATGGCTATGATAATGCTTTCCGGTACTAAAGACTTTAAGCAGAAAACATCAAAACAATTAAAGCTTTATATGAGAAATCTGTTGAAAGCAGGTGCAGGAATGATTCTTATTGCACTTTTTGCAGGTGGGATAATGCATTGGTTAAAGTACACATTTGCAGGGTATTTTATTGAAAATGTAATTCTGTCTGACAGTGAGCTTGTAATCTTTCTTACTGTGACGGTTATAGTTGTTGTCATTGTGCTTAAGACACTTAAAACTATCAGGATAACAGATGGTTTGAAAAGACACATTGTGATTGGCGTAGCAGAACGGGAATTTGAAATGGACGCAATAATTGATACAGGCAACAGCCTTATTGATTATGTTGGGAAAAGACCTGTTACAGTGGTTGAAAGAACGTATTTCAACGATATTCTCAGTGACATAGATAACTTACAAAAGCTTGGATATCATCTGATTCCATATAACAGTGTGGGAAATTCAGGTGGGATGATGGAAATCATAACAGCAGATTATATACATATATACGAGGGAGAAAATGTTGTGAAAAGGGAGCATGCGGCTATAGGTATGTCTCTTAGGCAGATTAATAAGAATGGGGATTATCATGCCCTTTTGGGGAAGGACATGATTATGTAGAAGAATCGGAAGTTTGAAGAAAATAAAAGGATGGATAGAAATATGGTAGTAAAGGTTGCGATGGCGGATCATTTTCAGTTTAAGGTAATGCCTTCTATAAAGAATTTTTGTTTATTAAAGCAGGGTGACGTACATTATATAGGTGGGACAGATATATTGCCGGCACCACTTGGGGCAAGTGAGGAACAGAACGCAATAGAAGCACTGGGGACAGCTTCTGATGCTGAAGCAAAGCACACCCTGATAGAACATAATTTAAGGCTTGTTGTTTATATTGCGAAGAAATTTGACAATACAGGGGTTGGTGTAGAGGATTTGATATCAATTGGAACAATAGGGCTTATCAAAGCAATTAATTCATATGATAAGGATAAAAATATCAAGCTTGCAACATATGCATCAAGGTGTATAGAAAACGAAATTCTTATGTATCTTAGAAGAAACAGTAAGATAAAAGCAGAAGTGTCAATTGATGAACCGCTTAATGTTGACTGGGATGGTAATGAACTTCTGTTGTCAGACATTATTGGAACGGATGAGGATATTATATATAGGGATATTGAAACAGAGGTTGAGTGCAAAATGCTTAAAAAGGCTATAAACCAGCTTCCGGAGCGTGAAAGAATAATAGTTGATTTGAGATTTGGTTTGAGTTCAGAGGATGGAGAAGAAAAGACACAGAAAGAGGTTGCTGATATGTTAGGAATTTCACAATCATATATTTCAAGGCTTGAAAAGAAAATAATGCGTCAGTTAAGAAAAGAAATGGTTAAAAGTTGTTGACATTTACCCCTTCCTTATGGACAATAGTACAAGAAATATTAATGGGGTACTATAATGAAACATCGTAAAACATTTAGAATAGATAAATTATTCGGACTGGCTACGCTTGTCTGCTTGCTGGTTATCACTTTAATGGTGTATAATGACTTTTTTAAGGATACTGTAAGTGAGGAAAACGTTATTGGCAAAGAAACCGAGAGCGAAACCAGAACAAGTGGATATCTTAATGATAATAAGAATGTTGAATCTAAAGGGGCGTCTTCAAAGGCTGTAGTCTGTCTTGATCCATCAAAAGGTGGAAAGGATACTGGAGTGTCGTCATCAGGCAGGAAGGAAAAGGATATAAATCTTGAAATGGCTCTTGATATTAAGTCAAAGCTTGAATCCGATGGGATAGAGGTTGTCATGACAAGAACATCAGATAGGGATGTTACAGACGAAGAACGTGTAAAGATATGTAATTCGTCAAAAGTATATATATGTGTGTCACTTAGAATGAATTCATATAATGCAGATACATCAGTTTCCGGTGCGGAGAGTTATATTCACACGACAAAGCCTGTTGAGGCAGCAGAGCTTTCAAGGATTATTCTTAAGAGCATGGAAAAAAGTACTGGAATTAAGAATCGTGGAGTGAAAACCGGTACAGTTGGAGATGCAAAGGATAATTATTATATTAACGCTCATAGTAAATGTACAAGCACAGTAATAGACATGGGTTTTATAACTAATGTATCAGATTTAAAGAAAGTAACAACTGATAAAACTAAGACAGCACAAGCCATAGCAGATGGCATAAAAGATTATTTAAAACAAGCGGGGTTATATTAATGGCAGGAATTAATCAGAAGAACATAAGAAATTTTTGTATTATTGCACATATTGATCATGGTAAGTCAACAGTGGCTGACAGAATAATTGAAAAAACCGGACTTCTCACATCAAGAGAGATGCAGGAGCAGATTCTTGATAACATGGATCTTGAGAGAGAAAGAGGAATTACAATTAAAGCACAGACAGTAAGAACTGTATATAAGGCATCAGATGGACAGGAATATATATTCAATCTTATTGATACTCCGGGACATGTCGACTTTAATTATGAGGTATCAAGAGCACTTGCAGCCTGTGATGGTGCTATACTTGTAGTAGATGCGGCACAGGGAATTGAAGCACAGACACTTGCTAATGTATATCTTGCATTAGACCATGATCTTGATGTATTTCCTGTAATTAATAAGATTGACCTTCCAAGTGCAGAACCTGAAAGAGTTATTGAAGAGATTGAGGATGTTATAGGAATAGAGGCACAGGATGCACCGCTTATATCAGCCAAGAACGGAATTAATATTGAAGAGGTTCTTGAACAGATTGTAACTAAGATTCCGGCACCATCAGGAGATGCTTCCGCACCACTTTCAGCGCTTATATTTGATTCGTTATATGATGCATATAAGGGTGTTATCATATTTGTAAGAATTAAAGAAGGTACTGTCAAGAAGGGTACTAAGATAAGAATGATGGCAACCGGAGCTGTAGAAGAGGTCGTTGAGGTTGGATATTTCGGTGCAGGCCGTTTTATTCCATGCGATGAGCTTACAGCAGGAATGGTTGGTTATATTACAGCAAGTATCAAGAATGTAAGAGATACAAGAGTTGGTGATACAGTTACTGATAATGACAGACCATGTGAGCAGCCGCTTCCTGGTTACAAGAAGGTTAATCCTATGGTTTACTGCGGATTATATCCGGCAGATGGCGCCAAGTATCAGGATTTACGAGATGCACTTGAAAAGCTGCAGCTTAATGATGCAGCCCTGCAGTTTGAGCCGGAGACATCTATTGCACTTGGATTTGGCTTCAGATGTGGATTCTTAGGACTTCTTCACTTAGAGATTATACAGGAACGACTTGAGAGAGAATATAATCTTGACCTTGTAACAACCGCACCGGGCGTTATATATAAGGTTCACAAGACGAACGGAGATGTAATTGACCTTACTAATCCGTCTAATATGCCGGACCCTTCTGAGATTGATTATATGGAAGAGCCTATGGTAAGTGCCGAGATTATGGTTACAACAGAATTCGTCGGACCTATTATGAAGCTTTGTCAGGAAAGACGAGGCATATATAATGGAATGGAATATATTGAGCAGACAAGGGCACTGCTTAAGTATGACCTTCCTCTTAATGAGATTATATATGATTTCTTTGATGCACTTAAATCACGCTCAAGAGGTTATGCATCATTTGATTATGAGATGAAGGGGTATGAGCGTTCTAAGCTTGTCAAGCTTGATATTCTTATTAACAAAGAAGAAGTTGATGCACTTTCATTCATTGTATTTGCCGGCAATGCTGAGGAGAGAGGCCGTAAAATGTGTGAGAAGCTCAAGGAAGAGATTCCAAGACAGCAGTTTGAGATTCCTATTCAGGCAGCTATCGGAAGCAAGGTAATTGCAAGAGAAACTGTCAAGGCACTCAGAAAAGATGTACTTGCAAAATGTTACGGTGGTGATATCTCAAGAAAGAAGAAACTTCTTGAGAAGCAGAAGGAAGGAAAGAAGCGTATGCGCCAGATTGGTAATGTAGAGATTCCACAGAAGGCGTTTATGAGCGTATTAAAGTTAGATGATGAATAAAACATATGAAAAAGGGATATATATACATATCCCTTTTTGTGTACACAAATGTATATATTGTGACTTTCTGTCTGCTCCGGCTGGTGATGCTGTAAAATATGCTTACACTAAGGCACTTATTAATGAAATCAGAAATACAGCAGATGGGCAGGTAAAAGATAAGATAACATCCATATTCTTTGGCGGAGGTACTCCGTCTGTACTGCCTGATGGCTGTATAGCTGACATATTAGCTGCTGTCAGGGATTGCTTTGATGTTTTGGATGATGCTGAGATAACAATGGAATGTAATCCGGGAACAGTTAATGAAAGCAGGCTTTCAGAATACAGAGCCGCAGGAGTGAACAGGTTAAGCTTTGGCTTACAGTCTGCTGATAATAATGAATTAAAAAAGCTTGGGCGAATACACACATTTGAACAGTTTGAGGAAAGCTTCAGACTGGCAAGGGCTGCAGGCTTTAATAATATTAATGTTGACCTTATGTCGGCTATTCCGGGGCAGACTGAAGCAACTCTTGAAAATACATTTGACAAGGTGACGGCATTACAGCCGGAGCATATATCGGCGTATAGCCTTATTCTTGAGGAAGGCACTTATCTGGCTGATAATATTGATAAGTTTCCGCCGGTTCCTGATGAGGAAGAGGACAGGCGCATGTACCATATAACGAAGCAGATTCTTGGAAATGCAGGGTATGAAAGATACGAAATATCCAATTATAGCAGACCGGGCTTCGAATGCAGGCATAATCTTCTGTATTGGAACAGAGGAGAGTATTATGGCTTTGGGTGTTCGGCAGCAGGATTTACAGAGAATGTGCGGTATTCCGACATAAGAGATGTCAAGAAGTATATAGAGCTTAACGGTGATATAGGAAAACTTCATGAAAATATTGAAATACTGACTAAAGAAGATGCAATGGAAGAATTCATGTTTCTTGGACTAAGAAAGGTTGCAGGAGTTGATGTGAAGGATTTTCAGAACAGGTTTGGGGTTTCAATTAATGATGTTTATGCTAAAGAGACAGAACAGAATATTAATAAAGGTCTTCTTGTAAAGCAGGCAGATATGTTAAGGCTTACTGAATATGGCATGGATATATGTAATACAGTGATGAGTGATTTTATATTAACTGATGGAGATTAAGAAAAGCAGGTGGCAGTCTGATTGTGAAGATTGTCACCTGTTTTAGCATGTATATCAGAAATTCTTGATAAGTTTTATGTACTTCTTAGGAGTCATTCCCATAAATGTCCTGAATTCTCTTTGGAAATGTGCCTGATCCGAATAACCTGCACCCTCAATAAAGGAGCTGTTATCACGTTCTGGGTCAGCAATTATGGCTGCAAGGACATTCTGGAATCTGTACATTTTGATAAAATCCTTCGCACCAATACCATAGACTTCGTTGTAAAGCCTTGATATATGTCTTACAGAATATTCTGATTCTGCTGATAATTCTGCAACAGTACTGGTACCTGAATATATAAGTCTGTTAAGTTTCTCAATATTTTCAGAAACAGGGCAGAAGGTCTTGCAATCTGTAACAAATGCTTTAAAAAGTGTAATTCTGTCTTTAAAGGATGAAGAATTGTGAAAATCCTTTATTAGCTGCATCTCATACGATTGAGGGGCTGGCTCATAACGGAATATATTGTCTGTAATGTTGACGGGATAAGTCTTAATATCACAGCCTTTATTAAAGTAGCAGCCAGTGTTGTCGAATCTTATCCCGAAATAGTGGTCAAATTCTTTAAGAGAAAGTGTTGTAAATATGTTCTGGCATCCGATACATATGAATTCAGATATGTCATTATTATCGTTGTAACATATTATCCATTCTGTAGTGGATGATGGAATAAATGAGATGTTAAGGATGGTATTAGTTTTATCTGCTTCGTAAAAATGCATATGCTTAACTGCTTTTGTGTCTGTAAGAACATTTTTATGCATGTCAATTCCAAATGGCTGTATCATATGTTTCATAAATTGTCTCCTCTAAAAGTTTATTTATTAAAATATTATTAAGAAAAAATTAAAAAGTCAATAAAAATGTCCGATTTTTTCAATAATTATTGAAAATGGCGAGTATAATGAACAACATAAATTGAACAGTGATGTACACAAAGGCGTGTAAGCAGTTTGGGAAAACTGCCTGCACGCCTTTTTTGCATTCTGTTTAATCAGGTACAGAACCTGATCAACTCTGTTACCGGCAATTAAATTAAAAAGAATTTCTGATTAGGGAGGAAATGGTTATGCAAGAGATTTTATCAGCGGTAGATGCCGAATTATTCGGTGTGTGGTTCCTTATAGGTGCAGCTCTTGTTTTCTGGATGCAGGCAGGTTTTGCAATGGTAGAAACAGGATTCACAAGAGCAAAGAATTCAGGTAACATTATTATGAAGAATCTGATGGACTTCTGTATTGGTACAGTAATGTTCGTTCTTATTGGATTCAGTTTCTTATTAGGTGAGGATTTACTTGGTTTTATTGGAAAGCCTGGTTTTGATATCTTCACAGCTTACAAAGATTTTAATTTTTCTAGTTTCGTATTTAACTTAGTATTCTGTGCTACAACAGCTACTATTGTTTCAGGTGCCATGGCTGAGAGAACAAAGTTCTTATCATATTGTGTATACTCAGCAGTTATCTCAGCACTTATCTATCCAATAGAAGCTCACTGGATCTGGGGCGGCGGCTGGCTTGCACAGTTAGGCTTCCATGATTTTGCAGGTTCTTGTTGTATTCACATGGTTGGTGGTATTTCAGCTCTTATTGGTGCTAAGATTCTTGGACCTCGTATTGGTAAGTTTGAAAAGGATGCTAATGGTAAGGTTATAAAGGTAAATGCTTTCCCAGGACACAATATTCCACTTGGTGCACTTGGTGTATTTATTCTGTGGTTTGGCTGGTATGGATTTAACGGTGCAGCAGCAACAACAATTGAAGATTTAGGCTCTATTTTCCTTACAACAACAATTGCTCCTGCAGTAGCTACAGTAACATGTATGATATTCACATGGATAAGATATGGTAAGCCTGATGTCTCAATGTGTTTAAATGCTTCACTTGCAGGTCTTGTTGGTATAACAGCTCCTTGTGATGTAACAGATGCATTTGGTGCAACAATGATAGGTATTGTTTCTGGCCTTTTAGTAGTATTCGGCGTATGGCTTCTTGACTACAAGCTTCATGTTGATGATCCTGTAGGTGCTGTAGCAGTACATATGATGAATGGTATCTGGGGTACAATTGCTGTTGGCCTTTTTGCAACAAGCTCAGCTCCAGGATATGCAATTGCTTTAGAAGGTGGTTCAATTAAGGGCGAAGGTCTTTTCTATGGCGGTGGATTCACACAGCTTGGACTTCAGTTATTAGGATTTGTATCAGTTGCAGCATGGGCAGCTGTATGCATGGTGATTGTGTTCACAGTAATTAAGGCTACAATCGGGCTCAGAGCTTCTAAGGAAGAAGAAATCAGAGGTCTTGATATTATGGAGCATGGTCTTTCAAGTGCTTATGCAGGATTCGAATTTGGTGGTATGGACTTTGTTGACGGTGATGCTGATGTAATCGGTTCAGAATCAATGGAAGCTTCTGTACCTGCTCTTGTTAAGACATCTGATGCAGGTGATGGCAAGAAGATTACCAAGGTTGAGATTCTTATGAAGCAGGAGAGATTCGAGAGATTCAAGAAGGCCATGAACGATATCGGAGTTACAGGTATGACAGTTACACAGGTTCTTGGATGTGGTACACAGAAGGGTGCTCCTGAATATTACAGAGGTGTTCCAATGGATATCCAGCTTCTTCCTAAGACACAGGTTGAGATGGTAATATCTTCAGTTCCTGTAATGGATGTTATCAATGCTACAAGAAAGGCTCTCTATACAGGTCATATCGGTGATGGTAAGATTTTTGTATATGATGTTGAGGATGTAGTAAAGGTAAGAACCGGAGAATCAGGTTATGATGCACTTCAGGGTGAAGACGATTAATATAATGATTTATTAATAAAATGTAGTAATAATAAGAATATGTAAATCGTGTAATTGGACTTTTCTGATGCTTGGACATTGGGAAAGTCCAGTTTTTAATGGCATTGTATTGATTTTAATAATGAAATAAGCATGAAATCTCACATTTATGCCTTTACTTTTGGAGATAAAGATAATAAAATATTAAGTAGTATGTAGGGACGTATAATGTATATCTGGTTATTTATAGCTGGTACATTTATGCCGCCTAAATTTTCTTAAGGAGGAAATATTTATAATGGCAAGACAGAAACATTCTATGGATGGTAATACAGCCGCTGCACATGTAGCTTATGCATATACAGAAGTTGCTGGTATCTATCCAATCACACCATCAAGCCCGATGGCAGATTATGTTGACCAGTGGTCAGCAGCCGGAAGAAAGAACATTTTCGGCAGTACTGTTAAGGTAGTTGAGATGGAATCAGAGGCTGGTGCTGCAGGTACAGTTCATGGTTCTTTAGGTGTAGGTGCATTAACAACAACATTTACAGCTTCACAGGGCCTTTTACTTATGATTCCTAATATGTATAAGATAGCTGGTGAGCAGCTCCCATGCGTATTCGACGTATCTGCCCGTACAGTATCATCACATGCATTGAACATCTTTGGTGATCATTCAGATGTATACGCATGTCGTCAGACAGGTTTTGCAATGCTTTGTGAAACTAACCCACAGGAGGTTATGGATCTTTCACCAGTAGCTCACTGTGCAGCACTTGAAGGAAAGACACCTTTCCTTAACTTCTTTGATGGTTTCCGTACATCACACGAGATTCAGAAGATTGAAGAGTGGGATTACGAAGATCTTAAGGATATGTGCCCAATGGATGCAGTTGAAGAATTCAGAGCACACGCTCTTAATCCTAATCATCCATCAGCTCGTGGTTCACATGAGAATGGTGATATCTTCTTCCAGCACAGAGAGGCTTGTAACTCAGTTTATGATGCTCTTCCAGCAGTAGTTGAGAAGTACATGAACAAGGTTAACGAGAAGCTCGGTACTAATTATGGATTATTTAACTACTATGGTGCACCAGATGCAGAGCGAGTAATCATCGCTATGGGTTCTGTTAACGACGTAGTAGAAGAAGTTATTGATTATCTTACAGCTAAGGGTGAAAAGGTTGGTCTTATTAAGGTAAGACTTTACAGACCATGGTCATCAGAAGCTATCTTAAAGGTTATTCCTAAGACAGCTAAGAAGATTGCTGTACTTGACAGAACAAAGGAGCCAGGTTCTCTTGGTGAGCCTCTTTTCCTTGATGTTGCTACAACACTTCGTGAAGCAGGACTTAACGACATCACATTAGTTGGTGGCAGATATGGTCTTGGTTCTAAGGATACACCACCTTCATCTATCTTCGCTGTATATAAGGAATTAGAGAAGGATGCTCCTAAGAGCAGATTCACAATCGGTATCGTTGATGATGTTACTAACCTTTCACTTCCAGAAGTTAAGCCAGCTCCAATTACTTCAGCTGCTGGTACTAAGGAATGTAAGTTCTGGGGTCTCGGTGGAGATGGTACAGTAGGTGCTAACAAGAACTCTACTAAGATTATCGGTGACCACACAGACAAGTACATCCAGGCATACTTCCAGTATGATTCTAAGAAGACAGGTGGTATCACAATTTCTCACTTAAGATTTGGTGATAACCCAATTAAGAGTCCATATTACATCAATCAGGCTGACTTCGTAGCATGTCATAACCCAGCATATGTTACACAGGGTATGAAGATGGTACAGGATGTTAAGCCAGGCGGAGTATTCATGATTAACTGTCAGTGGACAGATGAAGAATTAGGACATCATCTTAACGCTGAAGCTAAGAAGTACATTTATGATAACAAGATTCAGCTTTACACAATCAATGCCATTGATAAGGCTATCGAAATCGGTATGGGTAAGAGAACTAACACAATCTTACAGTCTGCTTTCTTTAAGTTAGCTGATGTAATGCCTATCGATGATGCTATTAAGTTCATGAAGGAAGCTGCTAAGAAGTCTTACTCTAAGAAGGGTGATGCTGTAGTAGAGATGAACTACAAGGCTATTGATGCCGGTGTAGATGCTATACATAAGGTAGAAGTTCCAGATTCTTGGGCTAATCCAGAAGCTGATGCTCCTAAGGAAGCTAAGACAGGACGTCCAGAAGTTGTTAAGTTAGTTAACGATCTTCTTGAGCCAATCTCTAAGATGGATGGTGACAGCCTTCCAGTTTCAGCATTCAAGGATTGCGCTGATGGTCAGTTCGAAACAGGTGCTTCTGCATACGAGAAGAGAGGAACAGCCGTTATGGTTCCTGAGTGGGATCCAGCAGCCTGCATTCAGTGTAACAGCTGTGCATTTGTTTGTTCACATGCAACAATCAGACCATTTATTCTTTCAGCTGATGAAGTTACAGCAGCTCCAGCAAACATCAAGCTTGCAGATTCTAAGCATGCTGTAGATACAACTATGAAGTATACAATGTCTGTATCTCCTTTAGATTGTATGGGATGTGGCGAGTGTGTTACTGTATGTCCTAAGGCAGGAGAAGCTATTAAGATGGTTCCACAGGAATCTCAGTCAGCTGAGCAGCCTGTATTTGATTACCTCGTTGCTAACGTTGGTAAGAAGGAAATCAAGCCAGCACTTGTTGAAACTCCAATCGGTTCTCAGTACAACCAGCCATTACTTGAATTCTCAGGTTCATGTGCAGGATGCGCAGAGACATCATATGCTAGATTAATTACACAGTTATTCGGTGAGCAGATGTACATTTCTAATGCTACAGGTTGTTCTTCTATCTGGGGTAACCCAGCTGCTACTTCACCATATACAGTAAACAAGGATTCTAAGAAGGGTCCAGCATGGTCAAACTCATTGTTCGAAGATAATGCAGAGCATGGTTATGGTATGTATCTTGGACAAAAGGTTGTTCGTGACCAATTAATAGCTAAGATTGAAA
>RRZU012305128.1_pt1 | contig 12719 bp, 12 predicted proteins | sample 2165561 | NCBI WGS metagenome assembly RRZU01 (sample SAMN10456909, study PRJNA506462) | wastewater metagenome | isolation source: wastewater sludge | place: USA: Moscow, Idaho
ATGGGCAACCCACGTCGATCGGCGAACCCTACGACATGTTCTCGATGACCGCCGCACACCCGACACTGGCAATTCCCTCGTACGCGCGGGTAACCAATGTCAGCAATGGAAAGTCGGTGGTCGTGAGAGTGACCGACCGGGGGCCGTTCCATGCGGATCGTGTCATCGATCTCTCGTATGCGGCCGCTTACCGATTGGGGTACGTGGACAACGGCAGCACCCTGGTCGAAGTCGAGTCGATTCTGCCGGCAGGCGCGACGACGATGAGCTACGCGCAGGTGATGCCGGCGCCAGCACGCCCATCACGAGTGGTTCCCGGCCCGGCGGAGCGCGACGAGATTGAACTGCTGGCGGCCAGGCTCGGCCCCGACAAGGCGGCCGCGCCATCCCTGCTGGTCGATGTGACGCCGGCGGCATCTGCCACCGCGTCCGTGGGCCTACGCGGCGTTTTCCTGCAATTGGGTGCCTTTGCCAGCGCCGAAAACGCCGAGAGTCTGCGTGCCCACCTGTTGCGTGAACTGGACTGGCTCAACGAGGGAATCCAGATCAACGCCGGTGGCGGCATGCACCGCGTCCATCTGGGTCCATATATCAGCCGTGTCGATGCCGAAAAGATTGCCGAGAGGATTCGTCTGGCACTGGGTTACAAGCCCACCTTCGTGGCGCGCTGATCAGGCGTCGTCACTGTCGAGTGGGCGGAATACCCCCTGCACGACCTTCCTGCCTTGCCCGAGCTGCACCACCTGGCTCCTGATTTCGAGGGGGATGCGCTTGCCATCGTGAGCGAGCATTTCGCTGCGCACCGACTCCGCACCGCTGCTCCTGGCCAACTGCTTGCACAGATCACGAATGTCCAGGCTGTCGCCGCTGCCATGGACTGCATTGCTCTGGACGCCGAGAAGCGCTTGCAACTGTCGCCCGAAGAGTTTTTTCGCCTGTGGGTTGGCTTCGAGAATATGCCCGGTGTTGGCGTCAGAGATCAGGATGGCGTCACGCGCACTCTCGAACAGTGCGCGTCGCAGGCTGTTGGCGTCGCGCAGTTCTTCCTTGATCGAAAGCAGCTGATTTTGCAGCAGGGCCTGGCTGACCAGACTGGCGACGGCATGTGCAAACAATCGCTGCACCGAAGTCCAGGCCGAGTGCGGTCCGACGCGCTCGATGCAGAGCACGCCCTGCAATTCTCCTTGGGCATGAATCGGCGAGTTGATGACGGCACTGATGCCGTTCATCAGCAGATAGTCGTTGCCGAACTCACGGGTGGACGGATGCTTCATCGCGTCATCGGCAACAATCGGGTCGCCCTTCTCGAGTGCCCGGAAATATTCCGGATAGCGTGCCGCGCGCAGTGTCAGGCCGCTGCTATGCCGGTCGCGAGACAGCTCATAGAGATTGATGCACTCGAGATTCTCGCCTTGCGAACTCAAGCCCCACAGACTGACACGCTCGATGTTGAGCATCTGGCTGGTGGTGGCGGTGAGCTGGCGCAGGGTCTCGTCGAGGCGATGACCGGCAAATCCTCGTCTTGACAGTTGTGCAAACGCACCTTGCAGATCAAGGGAGTTCGAAATAGGTCGGAAAGGTGGCAACAATAGAGTCCAGCGGTAACCACTTGCGCGTGGGTATACATCCCGAAAAGTGTCACTACTGTACTGGCAGCTTGGTGTAACGGGCTGTGGAGTAGATCACGGAAGCGAGGAATCTCCTGACTGGATTGGTCACAAAACGCATACGGGTATGGCCGGGATGGCTTGCTATAATCGCCCCTTTGCCCAGACATCCAGCCATGCTCAAGCTTCGATCCCTGCTTTTCGTTCTCCTCTGCCTTCCCGTTCTGGCCGCTGCTCAGCAACTGCCGACACCGCCGGTACTGGCGGCCAAGTCATGGCTGCTGGTCGAGTCGGCTTCCGGGCAGGAACTGACCGGACAGGCGCCCGACCAGCGCCTCGAGCCGGCGTCACTGACCAAGCTGATGACGGCCTATCTGAGTTTCGCGGCGATCAGACAGGGTACGATCAAGCTTGATCAGACCGTGCCGGTCTCCCAGAAGGCCTGGAAAACGGGCGGTTCGCGAATGTTCATCCAGGTCGGCACAGAGGTCCGGGTTGAGGATCTGCTGAAGGGAATGATTGTCCAGTCGGGCAACGACGCCTGTGTCGCGCTAGCCGAAGCCATTGCCGGTGACGAGGAGAACTTCGCCCAGATGATGAATCGTGAGGCGCAGAGACTGGGCATGAAGGGATCGAGTTTTCGCAATTCGAGCGGCCTGCCTGATCCGCAGCACTATACGACGGCACGCGATCTGGCGATTCTGGCCGATGCCCTGATTCGTGATTTTCCCGAAGAGTACGCCAAGTACTACTCGATGAAGGAATTTCGCTATAACAACATCAGGCAGCCGAATCGCAACCGCCTGTTGTATATCGATCCGACCGTCGATGGCCTCAAGACCGGTCACACCGAGGCGGCGGGTTATTGCCTGGTCTCGTCGGCGAAACGCGGGTCGCGTCGCCTGGTTTCGGTGGTGCTCGGTGCGGCGTCGGACCGTGCGCGCGCACAGGAATCACTGAAACTGCTCAACTTTGGCTTCCAGTTCTACGATGCCGTGCAACTGTATGCGAAAAACGAGCCGGTTTCCACGCTCAAGGTCTGGAAGGGCAAGGAGAGTACGGTCAAGATTGGTTTTGCCAGGGATCTCGTGATGACAGTGCCCAAGGGTTTCGGTCCCAAAATCAAGACTGAACTCGTGTCGCAACAGCGGCTGATGGCGCCGGTCGCCCTCGGGCAGGTGCTGGCTACCCTGAAGGTCAGCATCGATGACAAAGCGTATGGCGATTACCCGGTAGTGGCGCTTGAGGAGGTGCCGGCCGCAGGCATTCTTGGCCGCATGATCGACAGCGTCCGTCTCTGGTTTCTTTGATCTTTACATGGGGCATGCAGCCGTCGCGATGTCTGGGTGTCGTCGCGAGAGGCGATTACTGCCGATGAGCGTTTTGCTCGATGAAACAAACCGGAGCGCCGATGTCCGACGAGACTGACCGCCTGTTCGAGTTTCCTTGCGCTTTCCCGCTGAAGATCATGGGAACGGCCAGCGAGGCCTTGACGCAGGCGGTCCTCGAAGTCATGCTGTCGCAGGCGCCGGATTTCGATCCTGCGACGATGGAGGTGCGTTCTTCATCGACCGGCAAGTATCTGAGCCTTACCTGCACCATCAATGCCACCAGCAGGGCACAACTCGACGCGCTCTATCGGGAACTGAGCAGCCATCCGCTGGTCAAGATCGTTCTGTGAAACCGGCCGGTGAGGGCGGTGCCGGTGATTCGGACGGTTTCGACAGCGACGCCATGCCGGCTGCCTCGTCGCTGCGGGTTCGCCATCTTGGCTGCACCGATTACTGGCAGACCTGGCAGGAAATGGTCCGTTTTACTGCTGCAAGAAGCGACCAGACGGTCGACGAACTATGGTGTTGCCAGCATGCGCCGGTGCTCACCCTCGGGCAGGCCGGCAAACCGGAGCATCTGCTGGCCGACCTGGGCATTCCGCTGGTGCAGACCGACCGGGGCGGCCAGATCACCTACCATGGTCCGGGCCAGGTGGTGATCTACCTGTTGCTGGATCTGAACCGAAGGAAGCTGAAAGTGCGCGAGCTGGTGACGGCGATCGAGCAGGCGGCGATCGACCTGCTTGCCGAGCATGGTGTCGTTGCCGAGCGGCATGGCGGCGCACCGGGAGTTTATGTGGGCGTGGCCAAGGTGGCGGCGCTTGGCCTGCGCGTCCGCAAGGGGTGCTGTTACCATGGAATCAGCTTGAATGTTGCGATGGATCTGTCACCGTTTGCAGCAATCAACCCCTGCGGTTACCCCGGCCTGCCGGTGACGCAGACCCGCGATCTCGGCATCGCGCTGACCCCCGCACAAGCAGCGACGGCACTGGCCGGACATCTCGTGGAACAACTGGAGCGCAAGCGATGAGCAGTCAGAATGATGGGCAGGCAGGGCAGGGGGTGGCAAGAACAGGTGCCAGGATCGCCGGCATCAAGGAAAGGGGTGAACTGAAAACGGCCCGCATTCCGATCAAGATCGTCCCGCAGGCGCCACAGCGCAAGCCTGACTGGATTCGGGTCAAGGCGGGTAACGAGGCGGGTCGCTTCGGTGAAATCAAGAAAATGTTGCGCGATCAGAAGCTGCATACCGTCTGTGAAGAAGCCGCTTGTCCGAACATTGGCGAATGTTTCGGCCGCGGTACGGCGACCTTCATGATCCTCGGCGACATCTGTACGCGTCGCTGCCCGTTCTGTGACGTCGGTCATGGCAAGCCGCTGGCGCCCGATGTCAACGAGCCTGCCCATCTTGCCGACAGCGTTGCCCGACTCAAGCTTCGCTATGTGGTGATCACCAGCGTCGACCGCGATGACCTGCGTGATGGCGGCGCACAGCATTTCGTCGAGGTGATTGCCGAAGTGCGTCGCAGGTCGCCCGACACGACCATCGAGACGCTGGTTCCCGATTTCCGGGGCCGCATGGAGATCGCCATCGAGATCCTGGGGCAGGCGCTGCCCGACATCCTCAACCACAACCTGGAAACGGTGCCGCGCCTGTATCGCCAGGCTCGGCCCGGTGCCGATTACGCGCATTCGCTGGCTTTCATCAAAGGCTTCAAGGCACGCTATCCACAGGTGCCGACCAAATCGGGACTGATGGTCGGCCTGGGTGAGAGCGACGACGAGATCCTCGAAGTGCTGCGAGACCTGCGTGCCAACGACGTCGATATGCTGACGATCGGCCAGTACCTGGCACCTTCTGGCCATCACCTGCCGGTAATGCGCTATGTGCATCCCGAGATCTTCAAGATGTACGAGCAGGAGGCGCTGGCGATGGGTTTCACTGGTGCCGCCTGCGGTCCGATGGTGCGCTCCAGCTACTGGGCGGATGTGCAGGCGCACAGCGCCGGCGTCGCCTGATCCGGGGTGTCTGCTGCTCAGTTGTAACGGATGAAGCGCGCCGGATAGCGGGCTGTGGCCCAGGCCAGAAACAGGTATTTGACCGTCTTGCCGATGCCGACTGCGATCAGGATGCCCAGCGTCGATACGTCGGCCAGGGCGCAGAAAAGCAGTGCGGGTGTCTGCGGTATCGGCGAACCGGCAATGATCAGCATGGCCACCAGGCCCCAGCGCTGCAGCCATTCGCTGGCCGTCAGCCAGGCCTGCGAGTGCATCAGTTCCGGGTAGTGCGAGACGATGAACTCCGATCCCAGATACTGGAAAATCTCGACCAGTACCGCAGCACCGCAGCCACTGGCAAGGCCACAGAGCAGTCCGAGCGATCGCCAGCGCCTGGGCGAGAGCAGCACCGCCGGGATCAGTACGGCAACGAATGGGAAGGTGAAGGTCATCGTCGACGAAAAGGCGATCGCCGTCACGACCAGCGAATAGTAACGATGTGCCACACTGCGCATCAGCAGCCGTCGCAACCAGTCGGGAAGCGGGTGCGTCTTCATTCTTTCGACGCCCCGGATCGATTCGATTTGCATACCCCGGCCGCGCGCGGCGGTCGCCCGGGCAGCAGCCTGATGGTCTGCCGACTTGTGCGCGTGCCGAAGCGCAGGATATGCTTACGCAGGCGAAGCTGCAGCCTTGCCAATTGCCACCGGGGAGTCACCATGCGCCACCTTGCAGGAATTGTCGGAATTGTAAGCGCTCTGAGCTGTTGCGGACGGTATTCGGCACCCTTGGCCAGTGCGTCAGCGGTGATCGCCTCCAGCACTATGGCTACTATGAAAGTCGCGAGCGACTCTCGAATCTCCCCTCCCCCCTCGCGGGGGAGGGGTTGGGGGAGAGGGGAAACGGTCTTGACTTTCATCATCGGGTGTGTCTTGCAAAATCATGACCGTTTGACCAGATGCTGCCCGCCCAGATGCGCGCGCAGGCAGTGAGGATGCTTGACGACAGGCCTGGCCTGCAATCGATCTGGCTCTTGCGGCCACCTTGAGGAGCCATATCCTGTGAAATTTGTGTTTGTGGTGCTGGTTTTGCTGTTTTCAGGATCAGCTTTTGGCGCGGCCTCTCCTGCGCTCGGTACACCGGGCGAATGGCCGAATACTTCGCCGATCCTGAGCGGCCGAGCCAGCTTTTACGGCACCGCATTTAGCGGGCGCAAAACGGCTTCCGGCGAGTATTTTGATCACCAGACCATTTCGGCAGCAAGCAATCGCTTTCCCCTGGGCTCGCTGGTGGCCGTGCGCCGGATCTTGTCCGCGCGTTGCGTGGTGGTCAGGATCAATGATCGCATGGGACATCGCAGCCGGCTGATCGACCTGTCACGTGAGGCGGCGGTACGTCTCGGAATGATCGAGGCCGGCGTCACCGAGGTGGAAGTCGTTGCCCTGCCCAAATACCTGAAAGGCCACGAAAACGCCTGTTTGCTCGCCTTTTTGCCACCGCTGCACCTGCACGCCAGCGACGGGCAAGATACCGGAATTGCGAAGAAGTAAGATGGCCTGCAGCCGCGGGCCGAGTGGCTCGCCAACGAGGGAGGAATACGAAGTGAAGGAAATCGAACTGCCCAGGGTCAAGAAATCGGTCGCGCTGTCCGGCGTGGTCGCCGGCGACACGGCAATCTGTTCGGTGGGGCGGGTCGGCAACGATCTGTATTACCGCGGCTACGATGTCATTGCGCTCGCCGAGCATGCCACTTTCGAGGAAGTGGCCTATCTGCTGCTCTATGGGCGCTTGCCGAGTCTGACCCAGCTCAACCAGTACAAGAAGAAACTCAAGACGCTGCGTGGGTTGCCGGTGATGCTGCGACCGATGCTGGAGAACCTGCCGGCCTCGGCGCATCCGATGGACGTCTTGCGTAGCGGTTGCTCGGCGCTCGGCACGATTCTGCCGGAGGCGCAGGACCATAACCCCGGTGCTGCGCGCGAGATTGCCGATCGGCTGATTGCCAGCTTCGCGTCGATGCTGCTCTACTGGTACCACTGGTCGCATAATGGCCGGCGTATCGAGACCGAGACCGATGACGACTCGATCGCCGCGCACTTCCTTCACCTCTTGCGGGGCAAGGCTCCGACGGCGCTGCAGGCGAGCAGCCTCGACAAGTCGCTGGTGCTCTATGCCGAGCACGAGTTCAACGCCTCGACCTTTGCCGCCCGGACGATCAGCGGCACCGGTGCCGACCTGTATGCGGCGGTCAGCGGTGCCATCGGCGCGCTCAGCGGACGTCGGCACGGTGGTGCCAACGAGGTTGCTTTCGAGATCCAGAGCCGCTATAACGACGCCGAACACGCCGAGCAGGACATTCGCCGCCGTCTTGAAAACAAGGAAATCATCATCGGTTTCGGGCACCCGCTGTACACCATCGCCGATCCGCGCAACAAGGTCATCCGCTCCGTCGCCCAGCAATTGTGCACCGCTGGAGACAACCTGGTACTGTTCGACATCGCCAGTCGCATCGAGGCCGTGATGTGGGAGCAGAAGCGCATGTTTCCCAACGTCGATTGGTTCTCGGGTGTGGCGTATCACATGCTGGCCGTTCCGACACCAATGTTTACGCCCCTGTTTGTCATCGCCCGCACCAGCGGCTGGGCGGCGCACGTCATCGAGCAACGCATCGATGGAAAAATCATCCGACCCTCAGCCAACTACATCGGGCCGGAGGCACAGGAGTTCGTCATCCTGTCAAAACGAAGCTGAGTATTCCACGAGGCATCCGTTTTGCAGCAAGAGAAACCGACATGAGCACACGCATTCCCACCACTCGTCCCGTACCGGACCGGGTTCTGGTCGATATCGCCGACTACGTCATCGACTTCAAGGTCGAGTCGAGGGCGGCTTTTGAAACGGCGCGTTATTGCCTGATCGACGCTCTCGGTTGTGGCCTCGAAGCGCTCGCCTACCCGGCCTGCAGCAAACTGCTCGGGCCGATCGTCCCGGGCACCGTCGTTCCCGACGGTGCCCGGGTTCCCGGCACCGCATTTCAACTCGACCCGGTGCAGGCGGCCTTCAACATCGGCACCCTGATTCGCTGGCTGGACTTCAACGACACCTGGTTGGCGGCCGAATGGGGGCATCCTTCGGATAATCTCGGGGGTATTCTCGCCACTGCCGACTGGTTGTCGCGAAGCCGCGTCGCCAGCGGGCAGGCGCCGCTGCAGATGCGCCAAGTCCTCGAAGCGATGATCAAGGCCTACGAGATCCAGGGCGTGCTGGCACTTGAAAACAGCTTCAATCGCGTTGGGCTGGATCACGTGCTACTGGTCAAGGTGGCTACTGCCGCGGTATGTACCTGGCTGATGGGCGGCGGGCGAGAGCAGATCATCAATGCCGTTTCGCAGGCTTTTGTCGATGGTCAGCCGCTGCGCACTTATCGGCATGCGCCGAATACCGGTTCGCGCAAATCCTGGGCGGCCGGCGATGCCAGCGCGCGTGGTGTGCTGCTGGCGTTGATGTCACTCAAGGGTGAAATGGGTTACCCGACGGTGTTGACTGCCCCGACCTGGGGCTTTTATGAGGTTCTGTTCAGGGGACAGCCATTCCGCCTGTCGCGTCCGTATGGCAGCTACGTGATCGAAAATGTGCTGTTCAAGATCAGTTTTCCTGCCGAATTCCATGCCCAGACGGCGGTCGAGTGTGCGGTGGAACTGCATCCACAGGTGCTTGGACGGATCGATACGATCTTCAGGGTGCTGATTCGTACCCACGAATCCGCGCTGCGCATCATCGACAAGAAGGGGCCGCTCTTCAACCCCGCCGACCGCGACCACTGCCTGCAATACATGGTCGCCGTTGCACTGATCAAGGGCCGGCTGACTGGCGAAGACTACGAGGACGCAGCGGCTGCCGACCCACGCATCGACGCGCTACGTGCGAAGATCGAGGTCAGCGAAGAACCGAGGTTTTCGGCGGACTACCTGGACCCGGCCAAGCGCTCGATCGCCAACGCCGTGCAAGTCGTATTCGCTGATGGTAGCCGGACAGCAGAACTGATCTCCGAGTACCCGCTTGGGCACTGTCGTCGCCGTGCCGAAGGTATTCCCGTGCTGGTCGAGAAATTCAGAACGCATCTGGCACGCCGGTTTTCTCCGGAGCAGCAAAGCCGCATCGAAGAGTCTTCGCGCGACGTATATCAACTGGGAGCCCTGGCAGTGCACGATTACCTCGACCAATATGCACCCTGATCGGCACTCATCGATCGGACTCCTGCGCACCTTCCGATGAGCAGCGCCCTGGCAGCAGTGGTGCAGCATTTGCGTGGCCATCGTCAGTCTGCGATCGGCCTGGAAGGTCTGCCCTGCATCCCCGTGGCGGCGGCGGGTGTCCTGACCCTGTTCGGTCCGCGCGAGTTCCGTGCGGCACTTCTCGAACGTATTGCCACGGCCAGCCAGCGAATCCTCATCTCGGCGCTCTATTTGCAGGATGATGAATCCGGCCGAGAACTGCTGGCGGCCCTGTATGCCGCCAAAGCAGCGCGCCCATACCTGCAGATCGCGATCTTCGTTGATTGGCACCGTGCTCAGCGGGGCCTGATCGGCAAGCTGGCAAGCGCCGGCAATGCTGCCCTCTACGTTGAAATGGCTCGCCGCCTCGGCCCTGGCGTCCCGATCTACGGCGTGCCGGTGCAGGGTCGGGAATGGCTGGGTGTACTGCATCTGAAGGGCTTCGTCATCGATGACAGCCTGCTCTACAGCGGCGCCAGCATCAATGACGTCTATCTGTATCGCCAGGATCGCTATCGCCTCGATCGCTATCATCTGATCGAGAATCGCCCTCTTGCCGATAGCATGGCTTCGCTGCTGACGCGGATCCTGCAGGTCAATGCGGCGGTATGCCCTCTCAATACCGAGTCGCGGCCAAAAACGCCTGCTCTGCGCGGTGCGATTGTCAAGCTTCGCCGGCTTCTTGCGAAAAGTCGCTACCACATCGTTGCCGGGGCTATCGGCAGCGGCGAAGTGGGAATCACGCCGCTGCTCGGTTTCGGTAGTCGCGAAAACCAACTCAACGCAGTGATTCTGCAGTTGATCCAGCGCGCCGAGCGACGTCTGGTGTTGTTCACCCCTTATTTCAACCTGCCCCGCGTGGTTCGCCGGGCCATCGACGAAAAAATCCGGCAGCGCTGCCAGGTGACGATCGTCGTCGGCGACAAGACCGCCAACGATTTCTACATTCCTCCTGAAGAGCCCTTCACGACGATTGGCGCACTGCCTTACCTCTACGAAACCAATCTTCGCCGCTTCTGCAAGACTCACCAGAACGCCGTCGCCCAGGGATTGCTCGATCTGCAACTCTGGCGCCACGAGAAGCACAGCTTTCATCTCAAGGGCCTTCTGGTCGACGACGATTACGCGCTGATCACCGGCAGCAACCTCAATCCGCGCGCTTGGCGCCTGGATCTCGAAAACGGGCTGCTGATCCACGATCCCGAGCGCCGTCTGATCGCTCAGCACCATGCGGAACTCGATCGCATCCTGGCGCACACGCGCCGACTCGATGATTACCGCTCGCTAGATGATATCGACAGTTACCCGGCGCCGGTGCAGCGCATCCTCAAACGCCTCGCGCGAACGCGCGCGGACCGTCTGGTGAACCAGGTGCTTTGATCTTGGCAATCAGACAAACCCGATGCCGACTTCGGAGAGCCCCACGAGATCGATGTTGATCGCGTTCTGCGGGGTTTCGGCGGCCATCACACCCAGGCTGGCCGGTGTGTATGTGCCGTTGTCGAGCAGCTTGGTGAAGAACGCCAGCGCGTCGGGCGGGGGCGCGCCGCCGGTCACGTTGGTGTATAGCAAAGTCACCACCGCCTCGTGGCTGGCGCCTGTGCCGAGCCGGGCATCCAGCGCCAGTTGCATCAGATCCTGGTAGGACATGCCGCCATCGAGCAGGCCGAGTCCGATGCCGACATAGGCGAGGTTGTCGACCGAGGCTGCGCCGAATACTGCTCCCAGGATCTTGGCGGTCGTTCCGGAATTGCCATCGATGTCGATCGCCAGCTTGTGGTCGGAAAAATGCAGGCGTTCGACGCCGTACAGGAGGTCGTGGCCATCGTTGCCAGAGGTGTCACCCACCGACCAGCCGCCGTCCACCACGCCCACCGCATAGCGGTCGGCAGGACCGCTGTAAGTGGCGGCGTCCTTGCCGGCGCCACCACTCAGCCTGTCGTCGCCGGCCTTGCCTTCGAGCAGGTCGTTGCCACTGCTGCCGGTCAGGGCGTCGGCAGCGGCGGTGCCCACCAGGTACTGCCCGCTGCCGCCCTGGCCGAGCGCGCCACCCAGACCGTCACCCCCATAGAGGAACATCAGTGCCGCGATGTCGTAGGGTGAATAGTCGCGGTAGGGCCCACCGACATGGGTATAGGACATCAGCGTGTTCGCCGTGTTGTCGTCGGCTCTGCTCAGGCGCACGCTGCCTTCAAAGGAGTGCTTCAGTCCCAGGGCGTGGCCCAGCTCGTGCAGGAGCACCTCGTAGCCGTTCGAACCTGCAATGGGCGCGTTGTTGCTGGCTGCTAAGTTGGCGTTGTCAAGATAGATGTAGGCGTCCGCCGTGTACGCAGTGATCGTGTTGTTACCGTCGAAAGCATAGTTGCTGCGCGTTGTGCAAAGGCCCGCAGTGCTGCTGGAGATGATGTCGGCAGCAGCGAAGTGGATGTCGGCTGCAGCACCGTCGGCGGTGGCCACGAAGTGGATGCCGGTGATTTGCGCCAGTCGCTGCAGGGCCTGCACCGCGGCAGTCTGCTGTGTGGCATTGAAGGCCACCGGCGTGGTGCTGATCTGGCTGCCCATGTCGCTGCTATTGCCGCCGTTCAGTGCGAAGGTATAAAAGAGCGTGTTGCGTGCAGGGGTCAGCCAGTTCCAGCCGGGGCCTGTATTCAAGAGGGCATCGATATGGATCAGGCCGGAAGCGGCCTGTGTGTTGACGTCGGTGACGGTAGTCATGGTACGCTCTTCAAGGTGGGTCGGTGGGCGCCGAGGCGATACTCAAGGCGACGGTTTCGGCACGGAGAGCCGTTTTCGTTCCTGTTTCACCTCGTATAAGCCTGATCGGAAATCAGATACTGCAGACGATCTGGGAGGCGATGGTGAGCAGCGCGATGAGCGACAGAGCAGTGATGTAGCGCCTGCGCAACTGATCGGCCGTCAAGGCAGCATTCAATGCGGGGATGGGTTCGCTGTTCGGCATGCACTCACTCTCACCAGCCTCTCGTAAAAACCCGCACAGCAGCTGATTTTTTCGCTGCTGAGGCGAATTCCGGCCTCCTTACAGCAATTCTTCCAGCCGCAAACGGATGATCCGGCCTTTGACTGCCGGCAGCGCCTCGATGCCGGCAATCGCGGTGTCGATGTTGCGCTCGACCGTCTTGTGGGTGAGCATGATGATGTCGGTCTGCTCTTCGCCTTCGCCGGGTTCGCGCTGGATCATGGCGACGATCGAGATGCCGTCGTCGGCGAGGATGCGCGTCACGTCGGCGAGCACCCCTGGGCGGTCTTCGACGCGCAGGCGCAGGTAGTAGCTGCTGACCACCTCCGAGATCGGCAGAATCGTGAGATCGACCATCGCGTCGGGCTGGAAGGCGAGATGCGGGACGCGGTGCTCGGGGTCAGCGGTATGCATGCGCGTGACATCGACGAGATCGGCGATGACCGCCGAAGCTGTCTGTGCAGCGCCGGCGCCCTTGCCGTAGTAGAGCGGGACGCCGACGGCGTCGCCCGTGACCAGGACCGCGTTCATC
>RRZU011230835.1_pt1 | contig 12718 bp, 7 predicted proteins | sample 2165561 | NCBI WGS metagenome assembly RRZU01 (sample SAMN10456909, study PRJNA506462) | wastewater metagenome | isolation source: wastewater sludge | place: USA: Moscow, Idaho
CGGTTTAAGGTTCGGATTACCCGCTGTGTTTGAAACAGTAAATGAATTTACTCCATCTAACGGAAAAGTTAAATTATCAACACTAGGATACCCTGGATTTGATGCGGTAGCAGCTACCAATCTGCCATATACCGAATAAGGACTGGCATCTTTACCGGTACGTCCATAGGCAAGACGCACTTTGGCAAAATCGAGAATACCTGTATTAACATCCTTTGTTTTCAAAAACTCTGTTACAATGAAACTTAACATTCCACCACCATATATATATGAATTATTTTTCAGAGGTAATGTCGAAGAATGGTCATTTCTCAAAGTACCGGTTAAGTAAAGATAATCTTTATACCCCAAATCAGCGTTCAGATACATACCCCATAAGCGATATTTATTGGATGACTGACTAGCTACAGCAGGAGTTAATGAGTTAGAGAAATCATACATTCCCGGAATATCTATAGAAGAAATTTCACCTGATATCCCTTCATAAGTCCGTTCGTTCACATTCAAACCAGCGATAGCATTTAAAGATATATCACCAAATTTAGGGTTGTAAACCAGAAAAAGGTCATGATTTGCCTGAATCCTTTGTCTTCTCACTTGCGAATAGTTTCCTGGGCTTTCGTTTGAACTTCCATAGTTAGGTGAATTTTTCGAAAAAACAATTGCATCAAAATGCATATCGGCAATTGTCGATTCATAGTCACCTCCAAAACGGTATGTTGCTTTTAAATTGTCAAGAATATCATAATCGGCTTGCACTTTCCCGAAAAATTTATGTTTCCGTTGTAAAGCTTCTTTTGCATCTAGCACATGATATGGATTTAAACCGTAAGGTGTATAATAATAATCAGGTGTATTAAATATATTATTCCGATCTTTAAGATCGACAATCGAAATATCTGTAGCAATTTCATTCAATGAACGATATATTGAATTATCCTGTCCTGTAGGCGAAGCTTGATTCGCCTCATAGCTATAGTTAATTGTAGCACTTAAGGATAATTTCCTATCTCTCCACGAACCTGCCGAGCTTAAAGTATATCTTTCATATGAGTCGTCATCCGTTGGAATTGGACCATCAAGATTATCATATGAGAACGAAACTCTGAAATCCGCTCTATCACTTCCTCCTGTAAAGGTCAATGCATGGTTTTGTCCCACACCCAAATCATAGAAATCACGAACTCTATTTTCCAGATAATTATAAGGCTTCAATTGTTGGCTATTATTTACGATGCGACCCCACACACGGTCTTTTCCATCGAATGCCGCACCCCAGCTACCATTTTCATCTAAAGCGCGATCGCCACCCCATCCTTGTCCAAACAATTTCTGTTCCAATGGCAATCGTCCAACTTGTGAAACATTCAAACCTCCAGCGTATTCTATCATTAAACGCCCCTGAGAGTTCTTACCTGATTTGGTAGTGATCATAATTACCCCTTGAGATGCTCTAGACCCGTACAAGGCAGAGGCTGCCGAACCTTTCAGTATCGTAATATTTTCAATGTCATTCGGATTAATTGCATTAATACCGGAACCAAAGTCTACTTGTGAATTTAGAGTTCCACTCTGGTTTGAACTATTTGTGAGAGGTACCCCGTCTACAATGTACAATGGTTGGTTGTTTCCAAAAGTATTGAACCCACGAATATTCACATTTTCGGTACCACCAATTGAGGAAGTCTGAATATCAACCCCAGCTACTTTCCCTGCGAGTGCACGCATCGGATTTGTTACTGCCGTTTTAGCAATCTCATCTCCATCAATTGAAGTCGTAGCATATCCTAAGGTTTTTTTATCTCTCGAAATCCCAAGAGCTGTAATAACCACATCCCCTAAAATATGCTCATCGTTTTTCATCACGACCCTCATATCCTGGGTTGGTTTTGCCTCAACTGTAGTCATCCCCACCAATGAAAACACGAGTGTATTTCTCCCGTCAGGTACATTTATAGTGAACTTACCATCCAAGTCTGTCACTGTACCAACTGTAGTTCCTTTAACTACTACAGAGGCGCTAATAACCGGCTCTCCAGCATTGTCTATCACAATACCAGAAATCCGAGTTGTTTGCGCAGTAATAAGCCCTACACTTAATAAAAGGCAGGATAAAATCAAAATTACTTTTTTCTTCATACAAACACTACTTTTGTTAGTTTAACTTCAATCCGACGCGATGCTTATTTTTAACATATTGCTTCCAATTTGCACTTTTCAGCATCAGTTTGTTATTTGAACTACAAAATTAGACATTTTTCACCAATAAACAAATTTTTAATTAATTTATACAAACAAAGACATTTAGATAGATTAAATCAATGAACATGAAATGAATTAATTACAACAGATACATATTTTTGTTAAAATAGAGAGCATTTCATGACATTTGTATACAAAAGTGACAAACAAGCAGATAGAATAAAAGTTAAAATTACACCTTCGAACATCAGTTTTTAATATTCTCCGATATAAAAATCAGACGGGACACAAAAAGATGGATTTTATACAGAATTTAGTATATTAATAATATACAATTAAAGGAACAATGTGAAATAAGAAAGCAGAAAGACGAAACCTACAGCAAACTTCCAATTTGATAGACCAAAAATGAAACGACCCACGCCAGCAAAGTCGTATAAATTATACTAAAAGCACCCCACTTCCACGAGCCGGACTCCTCTTTTATAGCCGCAATAGTTGCGACACATGGAAAGTAAATCAGTACAAAAAGTAACAAACTGACAACAACCAAAGGAGTGAAAGTTAGAGAGCCATCGGCTTTAGTCTCACTCGACAGCCGTGTCTCTAATGTCTCCTGATTATCAGAATCGCCCGTATACAAAACGCCCAGTGTACTCACTACAACCTCTTTTGCTGCCATTCCGGAAAGCAGGCTGACACTTATTTTCCAATCGAAACCCAAAGGGCTCATGATCGGTTCAATTGCCTTACCCACACGTCCGATATATGAATTCTCCTGATGAGCAATGTTCCGATCATTTTCAATCGTTCCTATTTGTTCTACTTTCTGATTTTCATCTATAGCTTTATTCTCATACTGGAGTTCAACACTGGCCACTTTAGCATCAAACGATGCTTCCCGTTCTTTATCCTGAGGAAAGTAACCTAAAAACCAGATAATGATAGATGCAATAAGTATTACCCCTCCCATTTTTTTCAAATATTGCTGCGATTTATCCCACATATGTATTGTCACAGCCTTCAACGTCGGCATACGATAAGGAGGCAGTTCCATCACAAAGGGGGTATCTTCTTTAGGGAATAAGAATCTCTTAAATAATCTGGCGGATATAACCGCTAATAATATGCCCGTAAAATAGAGCCCAAACAAAGCCAAACTCGCATACGATTTAAAGAAAACTCCTACAAACAAGAGATAAACAGGCAAACGGGCACTACATGACATAAACGGATTGATAAGCATTGTTACCATTCTACTATTACGGCTCTCGATCGTGCGAGTAGCGAGTATGGCAGGCACATTGCAGCCGAAGCCCATCACTAAAGGAATAAAAGATTTCCCATGCAGCCCCATCTTATGCATAACCTTATCCATAATAAAGGCAGCACGAGCCATATAACCCGAATCTTCCATAAAAGATATGAATGCGTACAATATCAATATATTCGGCAGAAATACGATAACACCTCCTACTCCACCAATCACACCATCTACAATCAAGTCTTTCAACATTCCATCGGACATAATTCCCCGCACAAAATTACCGATGTACGTTACACCCGATTCGATCCACGTCATAGGATAGCCTCCCAACCTGAACGTACACTCGAACATAACCCACATGAAAAAGAAAAACAAAGGGAACCCTACATATTTATTCGTGACTATGGCATCTATAATACGGGTAGTATCAGACTCATTGGTCTTTTCTTTCAATGTTTGTTTCAAACCTCCGGCAACAAAGCCGTAACGGGCATTCGTCAACACCGATTCGGTATCTTCTTTCAGAGTCTGTTCTATATTCTTTACTTCCGAATCTCTTAAAGCAAGCAGATCGTCTTCATTGGAGAGAGTGGAAACATATTTTTCTATATCTCTGTCTTTCTCTAATAGTTTAATAGCAATATAACGTCGGGGGAATAACAGTGTGCTGGGTTGCTTTTCCAGTAAAATTTTCAGCTTACTTATAGCATTTTCTACCGTATTGCCATAATATACATGCACCCGTTTTACAACAGGCTCTTCGTCTTCATAGACACGAATAACCGCATCAAACAGCTCTCCTATACCGACTCCCGACTTGGCAACAGTAGGCACCATCGGGATTCCTATCATCTCCGACAAAGCCCGATAATCGAATTCGCTGCCTGCATCCTGCAACTCATCGTACATGTTGAGCGCAATAACCACAGGAGCTTCCATATCTATCAACTCCGTAGTCAGATATAGATTACGTTCAAGATTAGAAGCTGCTACTATATTTATTATAACATCCGGCCGGTCTTCAACAATATGCTTCCTTACAAATAACTCCTCGGGGGTATAAGCCGACAAAGAATAGGTTCCAGGCAAATCGACTATACGGAAAATGTATCCTCCGTGCTTGAACTTTCCTTCTTTAGAATCTACCGTCACTCCACCATAGTTCCCCACGTGCTCATGCGCTCCCGATGCTATGTTAAATAAGGATGTCTTGCCCGCATTCGGATTTCCCACCAATGCAACTTTAATGACCTTTTTGTCTTCTACAGGCCTGTTCACGGGTTGATGAACTTCCTCATATACGGTCTCGGAATCAAAAGCTGTTTTTTCAGGCTGAGATTCTAATTCTTTATTGTCAGTATAAACAACTTCTATAAGGGCCGCTTCGCTACGACGAAGAGACACCTCATAATCCATTATTTTATATTTGATCGGGTCTTTAAGGGGAGCATTTAAAACAACCTTGATTTTTTTTCCTTTAATGAAGCCCATTTCAAGAATGCGCTTACGAAAAGCTCCGCTTCCGTTAACACGTACAATAACTCCTTTTTCCCCGGTCCCGAGATCAGATAAAAGCATATTCCATTTATATTATAGGAATACAAAGATGCATATTTTTTATCAGAAAACAACCTTTATTTAGAATGAATATAAAAAGGGATAACCGGAATTAGCATATATAAAAAACAATGTAAAGAGAAGCAGTCAATGACAAAGCCCATGTCTACTTTCGCAAGCAAACTATTGAGATAAAAACACTTGTTAATTTAAAGATATAAGTCATTGCAGGATAATAAATGCCCAATAAATCCTTAGCCACTCCTCTAATACATTGTTATACGATTTCTTTGATTATTTGACTGTAGTATAATAATTTTATATTTAGTTTATGCTAGTCCAAATAGTTTGTAAAAGGCAAACAACTTTTCGAGTCGCTGCAAATTTAGTTATTTTTTTCTTTTATCAAAGAAAAAACAGTTATGTTTTAAATCATAAAAAGATATATTTAATGCCAATGGCATTAAATATATCTTTCGAAATATATCAATCGAGTCTGTGAATAACAAGACCCGAACGTAATTTCGGTTCAAACCAGGTTGTTTTCGGAGGCATAATGTTCCCCGTGTCTGCTATATCTATCAGTTGTTTCATAGTCACCGGATACAGAGCTAAGGCCAGTTTCATTTCATTACTGTCCACCCGTTTTTTGAGTTCGTCCAGTCCCCTTATTCCGCCGACAAAGTCGATTCGCTTGTCAGATCGCAGATCTTTTATTCCAAGAATCTCATCCAATATACATTTCGAGGAGATTGTCACATCCAACACCCCAATCGGGTCGTTATCGTCGTAAGTTCCTTCTTTGGCGGTCAGGCTATAACATTTTCCGTCAACATACAAGGAAAAGTTATGCAAGCCTTTAGGAGTCAGAATATCATGTCCTTTTTCTTCTACAATAAAATTGGTTTCCAGCTTTTTCAAAAACTCAGCCGGACTCAGTCCGTTCAGGTCTTTTACCAAGCGATTGTAGTCTATGATATTCAACTGATTGTCAGGGAAACATACGGCCATGAAATAATTATACTCCTCATCCCCTTTATGATTAGGGTTCAGCTTTGCTTTTTCCGCACCCACAAGGGCTGCTGCCGCCGAACGATGATGCCCGTCTGCGATATAAAGATACGGTATGTCTATAAAGGCGTCGGTTATCTGTTTTATATCTTCCTTTTTGTCTATTATCCAAAAATGGTGTCCTACTCCATCGGCTGCGACAAAGTCATATTCGGCGGGAGTTGATACTGTCCTCGATACTATTTCGTCCAGCTTTTTATTTTCGGGATAAGCAAAAAAGACAGGTTCTATATTCGCATTGTTTATACGCACATGCTTCATCCGGTCTTCCTCCTTATCCCTGCGGGTAAGTTCATGCTTCTTTATATTTCCGTTCATATAGTCATCCACATGTGAACAGACAACCAAGCCGTACTGAGTCTTTCCGTTCATCGTCTGGGCATATACATAATAATATTCTTCGGGATCTTCTACCAACCATCCTTTATCCTGAAACTTATGAAAGTTTTGTACAGCACGCTCATATACGTCGGGATGATGCTCATCGATCATTTCCTGAAAATCGATTTCAGGTTTTATTATCCGATAGAGCGATTTTTCATTCCCTTCAGCTTCCAGCCTGGCTTCCAGCGAACTTAATACATCGTAAGGGCGTGAAACTACTTCCTGAACAATGCCTTTAGGTGGTCTTATCCCTTTGAATGGTTTAATCTTGGCCATGATATTTTGATATTAATTATAGGTTGAAATTTTTTGGTTAAACAACAGAATAAATTGACCCTAGGATCATCTTTCTTTTTGTTAAACACAAATATATAAAAACTATATATAAAAGCATCATATTCTCTTAAAAATACAAATTGACTGCTTGAAATAATCTTTTTGACAGAGCCGATTAATAAAAATCATCTCGGACTGTTATTTTTGGTATATAATTATTATTTTTGAGGTTCCAAACAAGTACAGAAGAGTTCTTAATTCTCTAATCTATATAAAAATGAAGAAATATAATTTTAGTGCAGGGCCATCTATTCTTCCTCGAGAAACCATAGAGGAAACAGCGAAAGCTATTTTGGATTTCAACGGTTCTTCTTTCTCTTTAATGGAAGTAAGTCACAGAGGAAAGGGTTTTCAGGCCGTTATGGATGAAACCGAAGAGTTGTTTAAAGAGCTGTTAGAGATACCTTCGGGGTATTCTGTTCTCTTCCTTGGAGGAGGGGCCAGCCTGCAATTCTGTATGATTCCTTTCAACTTGCTGGAAAAAAAAGCTGCTTACCTGAATACAGGTACTTGGGCAGACAAAGCCGGAAAAGAAGCGAAACTTTTTGGAGAGGTTGTTGAAGTTGCTTCGTCCAAAGCCGCTAATTATACGTATATTCCAAAAGACTATACAATCCCTACCGATGCGGACTATTTCCACATTACAACGAACAATACTATTTTCGGTACAGAGATACATACCGATATGGATTGTCCGGTGCCATTGGTTGCCGACATGTCGTCCGATATCTTCTCTCGTCCGGTAGATGTTTCAAAATATGCTTTAATATATGGTGGTGCACAGAAAAATCTGGCTCCCGCTGGAGTGACCTTCGTTGTGGTTAAGGATGAGATCTTAGGAAAAGTAAATCGTGCTATTCCTACCATGTTGAATTATCGCACGCATATCGAAAACGGGTCGATGTTCAACACACCTCCGGTTGTACCTATATTTGCTGCTTTGCAGACATTGAGATGGTTGAAGGCCAACGGAGGAGTTGCTGCAATGTATAAGCGCAATAAGGAAAAAGCAGCATTGCTGTACAATGAAATAGACCGTAACCCTGTATTTAAAGGAACTTGTCAGGTTGAAGACCGTTCATTGATGAACGTATGCTTTGTTCTGTCGTCTGAATATGAAGGAAATGATGCGGCTTTCCTTGAGTTTGCAAAAGAAAGAGGCCTTTACGAGCTTAAAGGACACCGGTCTGTAGGCGGTTTCCGTGCTTCTATCTATAACGCTATGCCGATAGAAGGTGTGCAGGCGTTGGTGGATACGATGAAAGAATTTGAAAAAAAAATCGCTAAATAATGAAAGTACTTATAGCTACCGATAAACCATTTGCTTCCGAGGCTGTAAACAGCATCAGGGAGATTGTGGAAAATGCAGGTTTTGAACTTGTCTTATTAGAAAAATATACTGAAAAAAAACAATTGCTGGATGCGGTTGCCAATGTAGAAGCAGCCATCATCCGCAGCGATATTGTCGATAAGGAAGTGTTGGACGCTGCCAAGAATCTGAAAATTGTTGTGCGTGCAGGAGCCGGATATGATAATATCGAATTGGATGCTGCAACAGCCAATAATATTTGTGTGATGAATACACCCGGACAAAATGCCAATGCTGTAGCCGAACTGGCTTTAGGCATGGCAGTGTATGCCGTTCGCAACTTATACAACGGCACATCGGGTACTGAGTTGTACGGAAAGAAGCTGGGCATTCATGCTTACGGAAATGTGGGACGCAATGTAGCCCGCATCGCTAAAGGATTCGGCATGGAGATATATGCTTATGACCCATTCCTGAGTGCAGAAGCTATGGAGAAGGAAGGTGTAAAAGCTGTCGGTTCTCCGGCTGAGTTGTACGCAACGTGTCAGGTTATTTCTTTGCATATTCCGGCTACAGCAGAAACAAAGAACTCGATCAACTACGAGCTGTTGAGTAAAATGCCTAAAGGTGCTTTGCTGATCAATACTGCCCGTAAAGAAGTTATCAACGAGGCCGAATTGATGAAGCTGATGGAAGATCGCAAAGACTTCAAATATGTTACCGACATTATGCCGGGAAATCATGCTGAAATGTCTGAAAAATTCGCCGGACGTTATTTTTCCACACCGAAAAAAATGGGTGCGCAGACTTCCGAGGCAAATATTAATGCAGGTATTGCGGCAGCCAATCAGATTGTAGATTTCATTAAGAACGGAAACGAACGATTCAGAGTAAATAAATAACACTCTGAAATATCACTATAAAATGATACCCCGAAGAGTTATCTTCGGGGTACTTTTTTTATTTGAAAGTTTCGAATTTCCTTAAGGAACGATCAGGAATAAGACAGCCCTATTTTTATCATTTTCAAGCTCAAATGGTTGCAAACCGTCTCCTTTCCAATTGACGGACAATCTGTTCTTATTAATCCCGTACTTTGTTTCCATAGCCTTGGCAACAGCATTCGAACGTTGCTCAGAAAGCTTCAAATTAGTTTTCGTATTCCCCGTTTTTTTATCGGCATAGCCGGTAACTACACATGTTGCAGCCGGATGTTCGTTCAGATAATTTACCGCAAGTTCTATTTTAGCCCATTCAGAAGCGTCTATAACAGACTTGTTAATCCGGAAAAACACAGGATCAGGCAAGAAGAACGGCTCTACTTTCGGTTGTTCTATCGGTTTCGGCTCAGGCTTGATCGTCGGAGTCGTCACGCTTATATTCGGAGATTTTTCTACCGGTCCACAAAGATTAGGGATGACATCCGGGCAGCTAAAGTGTTTCTTCCTCATTTTAGAAGCATTCGACAAAACGATTTGTCCTCCCGAAACATTACTTTTCAATATTGTAACATTGTCGTCATTGATTAGCTGAACAGCCGTAGAATCGAAAGTAGTTGTAGTATTTTGTGCTGCGACTGGCAGTATAAACAAGCCTAAGAGCACCAGTAATAGTAAAGTTTTTATATTCATAACAGATTCTATGTAGTTAAGGTAAAATCCATATAACTATTTGATTAAGCCACAAATTTAATACAATTCTGTTATTAAATAGTTTTTTTTTAGTAAAAAGATTGCATGAGAGACAAAAATCCAGGTTTAAACGTTTAAAATTCCTTGTTTCATATATCTTTGAGTTACTTTTATGTTTTTATTTGCAGGACATGAGCCGACAAACATTGATTGAGATTAAAGAAGCCATACCTAGATTTGAGCATCTGCGCTTTTCCGAACCCATAAGCTGGAAGCTGCAAGACGAGCAGCATTGGGCAATAGTGGGGCCAAACGGAGGAGGCAAGACTCTCTTTCTGGATATACTCTTAGGAAAGTACGCCTTAAAATCGGGTAAAATATCGTACAATAACTTCGGAGACGACAGCCTGTCTTTATCGTCATTGGTAAAAAGCGTGGCATTCAAGGATATATATAGCATTATCGACACACAGAACAGTTATTATCAGCAGAGGTGGAATAAAGGAGACGAGCAGGATGTGCCATTGGTCAAAGATTTGATTAAAGATGTGGATCCTTTGTGGCTCGATATGCTGGTGGGATGGTTTGGGATATCTGACCTCATCCGGAAAAAGGTCAATATGCTTTCGAGCGGCGAGCTGAGGAAATTTCTGATCGTACGGTCTTTAATGGCAAAGCCCCGGATTTTGATTCTCGATAACCCTTTTATAGGGCTGGATACGGTATCCCGCACTATACTTAACGATTTGCTCGTCCGTTTGTCGGAGCTGGATGGCTTGCAAATAGTTCTGGTACTTTCCAATCCTCAGGATATACCCGAGGTAGTCACGCACATTCTTCCTGTTAAGGATAAAACGATCCTGCCTGTATTATCCCGCACCGATTTTCTAGAAGATAAACCGTTTATCGATTCGTTGTTTTCCTTGCACGGTAAGTCTGAGAGTATATCTCTACCGAATAGTAACAACATATCCTCTCCGTTGCTATTCGATAATGCTGCGGTGCTGAAAAACATCCATATAAAGTATGACGACCGCACCATATTGAAAGATCTTGATTGGACAATCAAGTCCGGCGACAAATGGGCTCTGCTGGGAGCGAATGGGTCGGGCAAATCCACATTGCTAAGTCTTATTTGCGGCGACAACCCTCAGGCGTATGCCAACGATATTACCCTGTTCGACCGCAAAAGAGGAACAGGCGAAAGCATTTGGGACATTAAAAAACGCATTGGCTATATTTCCCCCGAAATGCATTTATATTATCTCAAGAATATAAGATGTCTGGATGTGGTAGGCTCGGGCTTTTTTGACACCATAGGCTTGTACCGAAAATGTGATGCTGAACAGGAGAAAACTGCATTGGAGTGGATGCGGTTGTTTAAGGTCGATCATTTGCAGGAGGTTTCATTTCTGAATGTTTCATCGGGTGAGCAAAGGCTTATCCTGTTGGCACGCGTATTTGTTAAAAACCCTGATTTATTAATTCTCGACGAACCTTTACATGGTCTGGATGTGGCAAACAAGAAAAGAGTAAAAGAGATTATAGAAGAGTTCTGCAAAGACAATAAGTCGCTGATTTATGTCACTCATTACGAGGATGAAATTCCGTCGGTGGTTGACAAGCGTATGGTATTGGTGAAAAACAAATAAGGACTGCAAAACAGTCCTTATTTATTCTTTTATGTTATGATCCGTTTTTAGAATCTTACACCGTAACCAAGCATAAACGTAGCACAGTCTACATCCTGGAATGTATATTTAAACTCAAAGTTTAAATAATTCTTGTCATTAAGATCGTAGCTGGCACCTGCTCCCAAGTTGAAACCAAAGTCGGTACTTCCAAAAGAATCACTTTTAACACCTTCTCCGAAATCAACGGAAGATACATGATTGTTTATAATAGCGATACCAGCCAATGGATATAGTGAAAGTCCATCCTGTATATCAAATACATAATGTGCATTCAGGTTAATATCCAATCCTGTAGTGTGGTTGTTCGGGAAAAAGAACACGACATCCGGAGCCAGGCGTATTTTGTCAGTCAGTCCGTAACGACCTTCCAAACCTATCCCGAATCTTTCATAATCTGTCTGATACCCGGCTTTCAACATTAAGGATTTTGCCCCTGACTGTGCTTGTGCACCCATAAATATAGAGGCGAGAGTTACAATGAGTAATAATCTTTTCATAACTATTTGTGTTTTATAATTCGATGCTAAAATATATTAAAATTTCATAACCACAAAACAATATAATACAGATTCTTTTACAACAAAAGATAATCACCTTATTTACAGCAATATAAACATTAACACATATTGCGATTATCCTGATATTTCTCTTTCAAAATGGGTAAACAGTTTATGAGTGTACAAAAAAATTATTACTTTTGAATCAAAATACTAAACATACTAAAATGATATTTCGTTTTTTACTTTTATCAGACGAAGTTGAAGACTTCAAACGTGAAATTCAGATCAGTGCCGATGCTACATTTCTCGATCTGCATGAGGCCATTATTAAATCAGTAAATTACAAAGAAGGTGAAATGGCTTCGTTCTTTATATGCAGCGACGATTGGGAAAAAGAACAGGAAATCACGCTTGTGGAGATGGATACAAGTTCCGACGAAGATTCATTCACCATGGATGCATCGGTTTTGAACGACTTTCTGGAAGACGAAAGGCAAAAGCTCATGTATGTGTTCGACTATATGACCGAAAGGGCGTTTTTTATGGAATTGCGTGAAATAATTACAGGAAAAGATATAGAGAAAGCTGCATGCACAAAATCGATTGGTAATCCTCCGGCTCAGACAGTGGATTTTGATACGGTTGCAACAAGTTCTGCGACATTAGACACAGGAGAAAATTTTTACGGAGACGAAGGCTATGATCTGGATGAGCTGGATGCGGAAGGCTTCGACGGACTGGACGACGTGCAACTTCCCAGCAGCGAA
>RRZU010058132.1_pt1 | contig 12717 bp, 7 predicted proteins | sample 2165561 | NCBI WGS metagenome assembly RRZU01 (sample SAMN10456909, study PRJNA506462) | wastewater metagenome | isolation source: wastewater sludge | place: USA: Moscow, Idaho
AAATTCTTCATGTTTAGTGTTGCATTGATGGTATTGGCTGTTATTGGACTATTTATATTTGACACATTAACTCCTATTTATGTTTGTATAGGACTAATAGGCTTAGGTAATTCCAATATATTCCCGGTTATTTTGTCTCAGGCATTGTTGTATATGCCGGATAAGAAAAATGAAGTTTCGGGATTAATGATTATGGGACTTTTCGGTGGTACTATTTTCCCTCTATTGATGGGATTGTTGAGTGATGCTATGTCGTCTCAGACAGGTGCTTTGTTTATATTGGGAATAGGTGTTATATACCTAGTCTTATTTTCTTTGAAATTGAAAGATAAAGTTGCTTAAAACTAATTTGTAATTATAACGAGATTTAATTTATAATAGAAATATGAATAATACAGTTGTTGGTCTTGGAGAAATACTATGGGACGTATTTCCTGAAAGAAAGGTACTAGGCGGAGCCCCTGCTAATTTTGCATATCATGTATCGCAGTTTGGTTATAATGGGTATGCAGTAAGTGCGATTGGTGATGATTTACTAGGGAAAGAGATACTTTCGAGTTTACAGGATAAAGGCTTGAATTACCTTATCGAAAACACCGATTTCCCAACAGGAACAGTGCAGGTGACGTTAAATAAAACAGGTATTCCTCAATACGAAATTTGCGAGAATGTAGCTTGGGATAATATTCCATTCACAGCAAAAACTGAAAATCTGGCTAAAAATACAGGAACAGCATGTTTCGGGTCATTAGCTCAACGCAATGAAGTATCAAAAGAAACCATAAAACGTTTTTTGGCAGCAATGCCCGAGAATAGTCTTAAGATTTTTGATATTAATATTCGCCAACATTTCTACACAAAAGAACTGATACATGAATCGCTTCTAATGTGCAATATGCTCAAAATTAATGATGATGAAGTTATAATTGTATCAGAACTATTTGGGTGGAAAGATATGGAAGAGCAAGATATCTGTAAAAAAATACTAGAGGATTATAATCTTGATATTGTAATTCTGACAAAAGGGACAGAGGGTAGTTTTGTATTTACTCCTAAAGAAACATCTTACCAACCGACCCCTAAAGTGCATGTAGCCGATACCGTTGGTGCGGGAGACTCATTTACAGCAGCTTTTGTAGCTTCATATATGCATGGAGAACGTATCACAGATGCGCATCAACTGGCAATGGAGGTGTCTGCATATGTATGTACTCAGCATGGTGCAATGCCAAAATTGCCGGATGCTTACTTAGAGTTATTCAGAAAATAAAGATAAGCTTATTCAATACAATTAGAAGCACCGTATTGAATCAAACAAACGGTGCTTTTTTTAATACCTTTGATTCAAAATACGTTCCTGATCATGAAAACAGTATCAATTATTTGTGGATTTTTACTCATCCTATTATTCTCTTCATGTGAAAGTAAGAATAAATCTAACTATGTCATTGGTGTGTCTCAATGCAGTGATGATCTATGGAGGCAAACAATGAATAATGAAATGCTTCGGGAAGCCTCATTTAACAAAGATATAAGCCTAAAAATAAAAACGGTAAAGGACGATACAAAACAACAGATTAAGGATATAGAATCGTTGATAGATGCAAAAGTTGATCTGCTTATCATATCTCCAAATGAATCTACGGCTATGACTCCTATTGTTCAGAAAGCCTATAAAGCCGGTATTCCAGTTATTTTGGTTGATAGAAAGATTGACACTGATGATTATACGGCATATATTGGAGCCGACAACTACCAAATTGGGAAGGAAGCCGGACTATATGCGGCAGGTGTACTGAATGGAAAAGGAAATATAGTTGAAATCAGAGGTTGGAACGGATCCACATCTGATGCCGAGAGACATGCCGGATTTGTAGATGGACTGAAAAACTATTCAGATATTCATATTATTGCTGAAAAGAGAGGGGATTATCTCAAGGATGAGGCAGAAAAACAAATGATTGAAATTCTGAAGAAACATGATCGTATCGATCTTGTTTTTGCCTTGAATGACCCAATGGCTGTAGGAGTACATGAAGCTGTCTCTAAATATAGTGGTAAGCTTCCTTTTATCATAGGGGTAGATGCTTTGGTGGGAGAAGGAGGTGGTATTGAAAATATACGAAAAGGATTGCAAGATGCCTCGTTCATTTATCCAACAGGAGGAGATAAAGTTATTGATTTGGCTGTAAATATTCTCAACAACAAGCATTTTAGTCGCGAAAATATCCTTTATACAGCTGTTGTTGATAAAAGCAACTATCGAATGTTACAATTGCAGATGGAGCAAATAGTTGAACATCAACAGAAATTGGAAAAAATGAATGGGTTACTAAATGAAAGTATGATCCAGTATTCAAATCAAACAACTTTGTTTTACGGAACCATCCTTATTCTTGTTTTAATATCCATTCTTTTGATTGTATCAATTATAGCTTACAGAAGCAAAAGTAAATCCAACAGATTATTGGAAGAGCAAAAAAATCAATTGTTATCGTTATCCAAACAACTGGAAGAGGCGACCCATGCCAAACTGGTATTCTTTACTAATATTTCGCATGAATTCCGAACACCTCTTTCATTGATTTTGGGTCCAATTGAAACTTTGCAGGCATCTAAAAATTTATCCTCGGAACAAAAGAGTCTATTAGACATAATAAAAAGAAATAGCAATAGCCTATTAAATCTTATATCACAGATCATTGAATTCAGGAGTTTCGAAAATGGAAAAATGAATACATTCTTTACATCGGATGATATAAAGTTGTTTTTGGAAGATCTAAATACGTCTTTTTCTGATTATTCAAAACGGAGAAATGTTCACTTTCAATTCGAATATACTAATGATATATTTCGTATGTCATTTGATAAAGAAAAAGTAGAGAAAATTTATTTCAACTTGTTGTCAAATGCCTTTAAAAATACCGAAAAAGGAGGTCTTATAAAAATTTCATTATCAAAAGAAAGAGATAATAATAAGGACTATGCTAAAATAGTAGTCTTTAATAATGGGAAAGCCATTCCAAAAGATAAGATAAACAATATATTTAATAGATTCTATAAAGTGAACCCCAATGACTCAGGTACGGGTATTGGTTTAGCTCTTGTTTCAGCTTTAGTTGAGGTCCATCATGGAAAAATAGGTGTTGAAAGCATTGATGGAGAAGGTACCACATTTTGTGTCTTATTGCCTTTTCAGCAAGATAATTCAGAAGAGGTTTCAGCAAGCCTTTATGAAGCTGGCTATATTCAAAATCAGATGGCTGTAGTTACTGAGGATAAAATTATAAATGATGTTTTGTGTGGAACCTCAGATGAAAACAAGCCAATCATTCTTCTGATCGAAGATAATCCCGATATGCGTAATTATATACGTATGTTTCTTCAATCTGATTATGAGGTAATTGAGGCTGATGATGGCAGCTCAGGCATAGAAAAAACAATTAAATACATACCAGATATAATAATCTGTGATGTTATGATGCCCGAGAAAGATGGATTTGAGGTCTGTCAGATATTGAAAAAGAATATATTAACCAGCCATATACCAATAGTTCTATTAACTGCATGTTCATTAGATGAGCAAAAAGCTATTGGCTTTGAATGCGGAGCGGATGCATATATCCCAAAACCTTTTAATGCGAGTATTCTCAAAATTAGAATTCGGAAATTGATTGAGAGTAGGCAAATGTTAAAAGAGACTTTCAGTAATAGTTTTATTAAAGAAAATAAGAAATCATCATTTGCTAAAATAGAACAGGACTTTATAGATACATTCCGGAAGTATGTTACCGAAAACATATCTAATCCTGATTTAAATATTGATGGTATAGCGAAGCAACAGAACTTATCGAGAGTACAGCTTTATCGAAAAATAAAATCATTGAGCGGTTATTCGCCTAATGAATTAGTTCGCATTATTCGTCTTAAGCATGCTGCACAGTTATTATTAAGTGGTTTATCTATATCTGAGATTGCTTACCAATCTGGATTTTCATCTGCATCATATTTTACAAAATGTTTTAAAGAATTCTATAAAATGAGTCCTACTGATTATTTGAAAGGCTAATATTATTCGAATTAGCATGTCTGAAGCATATATTTAGATAAAGATAAAATAGGACGAGACAATTCGTTCTGCAATTCTTCTATTATTTATAAAAAAATGCTTATGGTTTCATTTACAAACAGTTTAAAAAGGGAAATTGACCAATCATTACAAGAAATTAGCCTTAGTGATGGCGATACTCTTAAAAAAGCAGGAGAGGTAACTCTTCTATTGAAAAATGCGTTTGATCAGTTAAGAACATTTATTCTTGCGTATCAATTCAAGGATGAAGATGAAGAAATTTTGTTCTTTAAGGATATCAAACCAAATCTCTTTTGTAATTTGATTTATTATTGTGAAATGTATAACATTGAAATTAATCGTCCAACAGGAGGCGAAGTTGAACTAAAGTGTTACTTAGAAAAAGAATTACGTCTATTAAAAGATTATTTTGATAGAAACAAAAGTTTCTATTGTTATTATCGATCAGGAGAAACGGATAGGGATAGATACTTTTTTCTTAGGGGAAAATCAGATAATATACTCTATCATGAAAGTTTTTCTTTTGAACGAGACCCAAGATTCTCAACAATTTGTGATTTTAAAATGATGAGAATCTTAGCTAATGAAAAGATAGAAAACTATATTTTAGCTGAATTAACCAAACTAAAGGAACCTCAATCAATGGCTAATACTATTCATTTGCCAAAAGTCAAACTAACATGGACCGTCGGTAAAATCTTTCTAATTGAATTAATCTATGCCCTGTATCTATTTGGAGCTTTCAATCATAGGAAAGCAACATTGAAGCAGATTTTTTCCTATTTTGAGGATGTGTTTAATGTTGATTTAGGAGCTAATCCTTCAAAAGCTTATACTGAGATGCGGGAGCGCAAACAACGCACTACGTTTTTAGACAAGCTAAAAGAAATTCTTACAAATAAAATGGACGAGGACGATCAAAAATAATAAATGCCTATGAATTAAATAAAAGACCTTAACAGTATTATCATATTTATTGCTTTTCATTTCATCTTATAAAACAAAAAACTGGTAATTTTTTAGATATACATAGAATGAAATGTGAACCTGAATGCTATATAATAGCGTGGATCACATTTTTCGTATATCAGGTTATACCAGTACCCTTGTTTTGAAAAATAGTGACTACGCTATTTTGAGTTTCTCCCCTAATTTTCCCTATCTACATTTCTTATTTTTATTTTCTATCGATCTGTTTTTAATTATATTATGTTGTAAATAAACACAATAATATTGATGTTTGAAAATACTTATCCCTACTAGGGATTTCTTGTTATTGGTATAAACGAACTTTGTTGCCATAGAAACAATAATATCTGGCAATGGAAACAATGTTCAACAATAGCTTCAAACAACTCGACAGAAAATTGGACGAAGTCCTTCGACTTCTCAAAGCCAAGAACCGTCTGGATGGTAAAAATATCCTTGACAACCAGGATTTGTGTCTGATGCTGAACCTTAGCAAACGTACATTGCGGCGATATCGTGCAAACGGTATACTACCCTATATTCAGATTGCCGGAAAACCTTTCTATTATGAGTCAGATGTTGAAGAATTTATCCGTAAGAACAAACAAGATACAGCCTTGTCTGACGAATAATGTCAAATACACACACATGAAATTAATATGTAAAGTATCGGAATAATCCGGTACTTTTTTGTTTTAAAACATCCCTGAAATCATTTTTTATGGACATAGCCGGACAAAAGCGGCCATCTCTCTGACAATCAGCAAATCCTATTCTTTTTCATTCTATTTTAGCCCCCGAAAGTTATTGACTCCGTTATCCCCGGAGATTTTATTAACAAAAGAGACAGCCTTCGAGGTTGCATAAGTAAAATTTATCGTAGACTGTGTAAATAAAACAGCCTGCGGCTGCTAATTATCCAAATTAATTAAATGTTATGAATGAAAAATTAAACAACCAGAAAGAACAAGACGTTCTGTTGGTCACAAAAAAAGACAACACCAATCCCAAAGTTGTCACAGGATTGAACGAAGATGGTACCCCTAAAACCGTTGAACCTAAAAAAGTGAACGAACCCGATTTCCTTAAAATCGACAAGCATGGCGATGCCTTGGAAAACTTCATGTCCAATTTCATGCGTCAGTGCAAAGAACCTACCCACTTCCATTTTTTCAAAGTACCATTGAATGCAATAGATAATATTGCCAATGTGTTGAGCAATATGCTTAAAGATCCCGAAAATCCATCCAACAAAAAGTTCATAGATGAAATTCGCGTTCTGCCCGAAGCCTTTGCCAAGAAGCCCTATCAGGCTATCGATGAATCCCGCATCGACTGGTCTCAATTCGAGAAGCTGGGAATCAATAAAGATATGATTGACAAGAAAAGTTTGGATAATATGCTGAATTGGCAAAAAACACCGACACTTCTACCTATCAAAGCAGAGATAGGAGATACTATTATCCGCACTGATGCTCGTCTTTCTTTACGGGAAAATGCTGATGGTAAGCTCAACCTGATTGTACATGCCGTACGCAAAGAACCACAACTGGACGGTTTTGTTTATGGAACCCGATTATCGGAAGATGATAAACAAAATCTTCGCCAAACAGGGCATGCAGGACGATTGGTAGAGATAGAACCCGTCAAAGATCAGAAGATGATGGCTTTCCTTTCCGTTGATAAACTAACCAATGAGTTGGTTGCCGTCCGTGCCGACAGAATCAAAATTCCAAATGAAGTTAAAGGCGTAATACTTGATGAAGGACAAAAGAAAGATCTGTCCGAGGGTAAATCCGTTTATATCGAAGGAATGACCTCAAAGAACGGCAAAGAATTCAATGCTACCGTTCAGATCAATGCTGATCGCCGAAGCCTTGAGTTTAAATTCGACAACGGCAATAAATTAGAGAAATCACAAAACCAGAATCAAAACCAATCCCAACAACAAGATCAATCCGAAGGAACAAGATTTCGCATCCCAACAAAACTTCTTGGAGCAGAACTCTCCGAACAACAGCAAAAAGACCTGAAAGAGAATAAAACCATCTATGTGACAGGGATGACCGACAAAGCGGGAGAGCCATTCAACGCCTATATCAAAGTAAATACCGAAAAAGAAAAACTCGACTTTTTCAAATGGAATCCAGACAAAGCCAAAAAGCAAGGAGCGGAAGTTACACCTGATAATGCATCCAAAACACAAGTCGCTGTCAATTCCGAAGGGAAGACCAATGAAGCAACCAAAGATGTCAAAGAGCCATTAAAACAGGAACAGACTGAGCCAAACCAGAAGCAACAGGAACAGCAGGAGAAAAAAGAAGTCAAAAAGGCCAAAGGAATGAAAATGTAGTATCGCAGACACTTTTGTAAATATTCAATTCGTGCCAATAACAGCACCATTGGCATATCGGCACATTAACTCATTAAAAAATTAGAAAACATGATCGCAATTATAGCAGAAAAACCTTCAGTGGCACGCGAAATTGCTGCCATTGTAGGAGCAAACAATAAAAAAGACGGTTATCTCTGTGGTAACAATTACAAAGTAACCTGGGCGTTGGGTCACCTGATTCAACTAGCCATGCCCGAAGAATATGGACTAAGGAGTTTCGTTCGGGATAATTTACCCATTATTCCCGAGCCTTTTAAACTGATTCTCCGACAAGTTAAATCCGGCAAGGAATACAAAGCCGATCCCGGAGCATTGAAGCAAATCAAAGTCATTCGATCCCTATTCGACGAATGTGACAAAATCATTGTCGCCACCGATGCCGGACGTGAAGGAGAACTTATCTTCCGCTACATCTATACCTACTTGGGATGCACTAAACCATTCGACAGGTTATGGATCAGCAGCCTGACCGATAAAGCTATCAAAGAAGGTTTTCAGAATCTCAAAGAGGGAGCAGTTTACGACAAACTCTATGATGCAGCTAAAGCCCGAAGTGAAGCCGATTGGTTAGTGGGTATCAATGCCAGTCAGGCAATAAGTATTGCTGCGGGACAAGGCGTATTTTCATTGGGGCGTGTACAAACACCAACCTTAGCAATGGTTTGTTCGCGTTATCTGGAACATACCAATTTCACACCCGTTCCCTATTGGGAATTACGGTTAGATACATCTTTCGGTAATCAGGAATTTTCCGCCATCACGAAAGACCGTATCGAATCACGCTCCATAGCTAAAGAACTATTTGAAAAACAGAAGCAACAAAAATCGGTTATAGTCCAAAGCATCGAAAAGAAAGAGCTTGTACAAGAACCACCTTTGCTTTATGATCTGACAACCTTACAAAAGGAAGCCAATAGCAAATACAGTTTTTCGGCAGATAAGACTCTATCTGTTGCCCAAAAGTTGTATGAGTCAAAATATATCACCTATCCCCGAACAGGTAGCAGGTATATTTCTGATGACGTGTTCTACGAAATACCACCATTGATTGATAAACTATCAGCACATCCCGTATTCGGTGCTTATACAAATATTTTATCTACCAAGAATCTGAATATACGTTCGGTGGATAACAAAAAGGTAACAGATCATCATGCCTTATTAATTACAGGACTTATGCCTGAAGGGATTGGTTACGATGAACGTAAGATATACGATATGATTGCCGGACGTATGCTCGAAGCATTCTCAGAGAACTGTATCAAAGACCAAACAACCATTACCTTGAATTGTGCAGATACACTTTATGTCGCCAAAGGATCGGTAACCAGAGAAGCCGGATGGCGTGATGTTTTTGAAAAAGAAAGTAAGGAGCAAAACAAAGATCAGGAGAAGGACAAAGAACTGCCAACTTTAACCGAAGGTCAGGAACTGTTCGTCACTCAGATTCAACTATTGGAGAAACTAACCAAGCCGAAACCGCTTCATACAGAAGCAAGCTTGCTTAGCTCAATGGAAACAGCAGGTAAAGATTTAGAGAATGAAGAACAACGATTGGCTCTAAAATCCTGCGGAATCGGAACTCCTGCAACTCGTGCATCCATCATCGAAACTCTTTTCTCACGTGGTTATATGGTAAGGGATAAAAAATCGCTGATTCCTACCGATAAAGGTTTGGCTGTTTATGATGCTGTAAAAGACAAACGCATTGCCGATGTAGAGATGACAGGGATGTGGGAAGATACTTTTGCCAAGATTGAATCGGGAGATGCTAATGCCGAAAATTTCAAAAAAGGAATAGAAGTATATGCTTCACAGATAACCGAAGAATTACTCAACACCTCTTTGAATTTACCTCAAAATGAAACTGCCTCATGTCCTAAGTGCGGAAAAGAAATAAATTTCTATCCCAAAGTTGCCAAATGCTCCGATTCCGATTGTGGGTTGATGCTATTTACAACCTTGTCGGGTAACACTTTATCTGCCGATATTATTCGCACTCTATTATCAGGCAAGCAAACCAATACAATCAAAGGCTTTAAAAGCAAAGTAGGTAAATATTTCGATGCAGCTTTGGTATTGGACGAGGAGTATAAAATCAAGTTTATTTTCGACAATAACTTCAATAAAGGAAACAAGTTCAAGAAGAAGAAATAATAAAAGAGCCAGTGCCTGTGCCTCAAGCAAACGGCACTTGGGTATCCCTCCCAAGTGCCTCACTAATTATCCAAACTATTCAAATTTAACCCGATATGTCTCACGACATAATATACGAAGAAAAACGTATATGAATAATCTGAAGTGAGACAAAGGTAAGGGTTTTAAGGTCGCAGACCTCTTTCATTATCCTTTAAAATTAAAAAAGTATGAAACAGAATAAAAATCCAATGGAGTTATCCTATTATAGATTAACTCTTTTATCTTATCTCAAAGAAAGCCATCCACACTTAGCCAACAATACAGATTTTATCAAGACCCGAGCAGATGAAGCAGCCGAAAGCTATTCCAATGCCATCAAAGAAGGTCTATCCCAAATCGAAGCCGAAGAACTGGCGAATTTGGCCCTATTTCGGGGATTGCTTTTTTCTAAACACGATACAATCGTTAATGTATTGTGGAGTGAGTTTTCAGATATAATTCCTCAAAGTCAGGCGAAAGAATATGCTATAAAGATTCTTACCCAATGCGAGTTTATCTTCTTACAATACCCTCTTTCGGATGAGTTTATTTATTCGGACGAATACGATAAGCTCTATACGGAACTGACCGGATTTATTGACCTGTGGCTGGAAGAGCATGAGTTATAATAAAAAGGCACACCTTCGAGCCAATATCGAAGCCATCCGTACTGTCATTGCTCTTGAAAAAGAGCAAAGGGCAGCCACCGATGATGAAAGATTGATAATGCAAGGGTACTCGGGATTCGGTGGATTGAAATGCGTTCTTAATCCCGCGAACTCACTATCGGATATTGGCAGTTGGGCAAAATCAGAACTTGATTTGTTCCCAATGGTGGTAGAACTGCATCAGGTTATCCGAGATAATACGGTATCGGAGAAAGAATACAAGCAGTATTTCGCAAGTGTTAAGAATTCAGTACTGACAGCATTCTATACACCACCCGAAGTAGTACAAACTATAGCTGATGCCATACAAGATTCAGGGATAACAATCAATCGCTTTCTGGACCCATCGGCAGGTATGGGAGAGTTTCCTAAAGCATTTGATTCTGATAATGGTGTCGAGAAAATATCATTTGAGAAAGATATATTGACAGGAAAAATATTATCGCATCTCCATACAGATGACAAGGTTAAGGTTGAAGGCTTTGAAACCATCGAAAACCGTTACAATAAGTATTTCGATATGGTATCAAGCAATATACCTTTTGGAGAAATAAGTGTTTTCGATGCCTCGTTTATGAAACAGGATAAACTGCATCGGGAATCTACCCGTACCATTCATAACTATTTCTTTGTAAAGGGAGTCGATACGTTGCGTGAAGGAGGACTGATGGCTTTTATCACTTCACAAGGTGTAATGAATAGCCCGAGTAACGAACCTGTCCGTAAATGGCTGATGGATAACACCAATCTTGTTTCAGCAATACGGCTACCGAACAACCTCTTTACAGATTATGCAGGAACAGAGGTTGGAAGCGACCTGATTGTATTGCAAAAGAACACAGCAAAAGAGAAGCTCAACTTTTGGGAGGAGTTGTTTGTAAGCAGTTCGTTACATCGGGAAACTGAAACATACAACAACGAATATTTCTACAATCTAGGCAGAGTGGTCCAGACAAGAAATTCTATCGGGACTGATCCATATGGCAAAGCAACACAAGTGTATATCCACGAAGGAGGCATAGAAGGTATTGCCGACGATATACGAAAAATGCTGAACAGCGATCTGAAAGCCAATTTGAATATCGATTTATACAATCAGCATTTGATACATAACTCTCAAGCAAAACAGCAACAAGCTACTCCAAAGGTCAGTATTTCACAAACCGATTCCCCCTCTATTGGAGGGGGCAAGGGGGAGGTGTATCAGGCATTGGAAGTCAATGTTTCGGAACCTGTTTTGAGTTTATATGATCTCTTTAACTTTTCCCAAGAAGAACGCACGCAAATAAAACCAACGCGTGGTAAGAAAAAGAATACCTCTGTACCAAGTGGAAAGCCTGTACAACTGAGGATGTTTTCTACTGAGAATAAATCAGCATCTCAAAATCAAAACCCTTCAACAATACAACAACCTAAGCCAAGCCTTGACTCTCGTCCATTTTCCAGCGAACTTAAAGAATTCCACAAAGTAGGCTCATTAGTTGAAGACGAAGGACAAGTTGGCTATCTGAAAGAACGCTATCGTGAGGATGCCGTTTTTCAACCTTTAGATGTAGCTTTTGACCAGAAAGCTAAGATCAGTAAATACATCGAGATACGGGATTTTTATCATATGCTATACAATCATGAAGCAGAGCATTTGACCGAACATGCTTCTTTGCGTAGTAATCTGAATTTGGTTTATGACAACTTTGTCAAGAGATACGGATATCTGAATGATAAGAAGAATCTGGATATTATTAAGATGGACGTGGGAGGCAGAGAGATACTTTCATTGGAAAGAAGTGTTGAAGGCAAACTCCAAAAAGCCGATATCTTTCACCAGCCTGTTGCCTTTAATCCCAATGAAATAACAGTAGCCAATACTTCCGACGAAGCTTTGATAGCCTCATTGAATAAATACGGTGAGGTACATTTGGATTATATGGAATCTTTGATGGATGGTAAAGCACGAGAAGAGATTGTTGGAGAATTACATGAACGCATCTTTTTCAATCCACTCGTCCAAAATTACGAAGTATCAGATCGTTTTATTGCAGGCAATGTCATAGAAAAAGCGGAAGCTATTGAACGTTATCTTCAAATCCATCCCGATGATATTCGTGCGCAGGAATCCTTAAAAGCTTTACAGGAATCAACACCACAACCCATTCGATTCGAAGAACTGGACTTCAATTTTGGAGAAAGATGGATAGGTACGAATACTTACGAGCAGTATATCAATAAACTCTTTGAAACGGATGTCAATATATCTTATTATGCTTCCCGTGATGATTTTATGATTAAAGCGGATAGAAGCAATATGATTATCAGCGAGAAATTTGCTGTACAAGGAGAGAGTAAATTATATACAGGTCTTCATTTGCTAAAGCATGCTCTGCTGAATACCACTCCCAATATTACCAAAACAATAAAGG
>RRZU010909523.1_pt1 | contig 12717 bp, 7 predicted proteins | sample 2165561 | NCBI WGS metagenome assembly RRZU01 (sample SAMN10456909, study PRJNA506462) | wastewater metagenome | isolation source: wastewater sludge | place: USA: Moscow, Idaho
GCAAAACTTAACACCAGGCGAAAGCCTTAGAATTTTGATGAAAAGAGAAAAGTTAAAACAAGTTGATATAGCTGAAAGATTAGATATAGATAAAAGAGCAGTTTCTAAAACTATGAAAATGTTTGATGAAAACAGAGGAACCATAAAAACTCTTATAGAATATGCAGAAGCTCTAGGTTACAATGTGAAAATTGAATTTGAGAAAAAAGAAGAAAAAAGTTAAATTACTGTTTAATTTGACTTGGAAAAATGGTAATATAAAATTAGCGAAATTATAGGGGGATACTTATGAAAGTAATAAGCTTAATTAATCAAAAAGGTGGAGTTGGAAAAACAACGTCTGCCATATCTATAGCTAGTTATTTAGGAAGAGAAAAGAGAGTTTTACTTGTAGACTTAGACCCGCAAGGCAATGCAACGTCTAATTGTGGTGTAGATGAAGAAAATCTTCAAAAAACAGTAAAAGACTTAATATTAGAGGATAAAACACCTGCTTCTGAATGTGTAGTAAAAACAGAAAAAGGTTTTGACCTCATAGGTTCTAATATTGATGTAGCAGATACAGAACTTAATATGGTTTCTAAACTAAATAGAGAAAATCTTTTAAGAAAAAAATTAAAAACCTTAGATTATGACTATGTAATAATGGATTGTTCTCCAAGTTTAAACTTAATGACTATAAATGCCCTTGTAGCTACAGATTTAGCATTAATACCAATAGAGCCTCATATTTTTTCAGTAAAAGGAATATCGAGCCTTATGGACACTATAGAGAATATAAGACCTATGAATGAAAATATACAGCACAAATTTTTTATAACAAAATTTGATGGTAGAAACTCTAGTTTTAAAATGATTGAAGATAAACTAAGGGGTCATTTAGATAGTTCAATATTGAATACAAAAATTAGAGTTGATAATAATGTTAGAATTACCCAAAATGACTCAAAAACTATTTTTGAAGGTAAAGGGGTTAAATGTACAGAAGACTATAAAAACTTAGTTGAGGAGATTATAAATGGATAGTTTATTTAAAAATGTAGGGGTAAAAAATAAAAAATTATTAAATGAAGAATCTCAAGTAGTAGAAACAAAAGAAGATAAACTTCTAGTACTTTCTCACTACAAATTTTCCTTTGGTCTTGATATAGAAACAGAAAATTTTTTAAAGGAACAAACTTATAAATTACATAAAACTACTAATAAAATGTATGATGAATTAGGAAAGATTTTTAAAGAAACTCAAGAAAGACTGGCAGGTCATAGAAATGGATGCTTTGTTGAATGGTTTGAAGAGTTAGGTTTTAAAAAAGATACTGTTTACAGGTATATAGGGAGATATAATTTAATTTTCGCCCTGGGCGAAAATAAAAGAGAACTTATAGAATCTCTTCCAATAAAGCTTGCTTATGAGATTTCCAAAGAAACGTGCCCTCATGATTTAAAAGAAAAAGTTCTTAACGGAGAAATACAAACTCTTCAAGAATTTATGGAAGCTAAAAAATTACAAATATCTCATATAGAGGAAGCTGTTATTATTGAAGAGCCTAAAGATTATTTTAGCATTTTAGAAAGTGACTTTAAGGAAGTTAACAAAACCTTTAAAACTTTAAATAATATTTTTAAAGAAAAAGCTAAAGAACTTCCAGAGGAAAAACAAAAGTCACTTGCAGAGGAAATGGAAGCTATAAGAAAAAAAATGGAAAGATTACTAAAAAGTTTATAAAGCCCTTTTGGGCTTTTTTAAAATATTGGGGAACACACGGAACTAGAAAATATTAATGAATATAAAGTGTGGTTAAAAGAATTAAAAGATAAATTCAGACTAGCTCAAATAAATACAGTAATCATTGTAAATAGAGAGATGTTAAAATTTTACTGGAATTTGGGTAAAGATATTGTAGAAAAGCAAGAAAATTTCAAATGGGGTGAAAGTTTTGTTTCTAATTTAAGTAAGGATTTAACAAAAGAGTTTCCAAACATAAAAGGATTTTCTGTTACAAATTTAAAATATATGAAAAGATGGTATCTCTTTTGGAAAAAACAATTTTTTTTAAATGTAAAATAATTCTGTACGGATACTTCTTGTGGGTATCCTTTTTATATTAGTGTTAACCCCCGACCATCGGGACTCCTAAAGGATAATTCCCTTTGCTAAAAAAAGTACCCTTGGGGTATTGTTGTAAATTGGTTACAAAATTCCTTTCTTTGAGCCCTTGCGTTCAAAAATTTGTGTACCTTTGTGACCTCTGTGTTGAGGGTTTTTTTTTTTTTTTTTTTATAGTTTTAAATTTTCCATTATACATTATCAATTTTTCCTTCCTCTATTTCTAATTACTAAATAATTTTCAAAATGTAAGCGTTTTGTAACAGTTCTATGCTATCATATTGATAATTAAGAAAATCACAATTTTCTTTTGAAATCACTTACAAAAAATAGTATACTATTGGTATTATAAAAGCCTAAATTTAGTACGGGGGAAAAGATGAAAACATTAAATGAATTATGCTTATTAAGAGATTCTATAATTGAAAATAAAAAGAATGATGATGTTTTGGATTTAATTGATTTAATTTCGGGAAAAATAAATCCTATAGAATTCTTTGAAGAAACTTTTATAACTAGTGGTATGGAGAGATTATTTGATACTGCATTCAAAAGATTTTCGGGAAATGAAAGTCACGGAATTATAAAGTTAACACAATCTATGGGTGGAGGAAAAACTCATAATATGATAGCCTTAGGTGTGTTAGCAAAACATAAAGAAGCTAGAGAAAAAGTTTTTAAGACAGAAGCTTCTCACAGTATAGAGAATATAAGAGTAATAGGATTTACAGGTAGAGAATCTGATGTTCCTTTTGGTATATGGGGTACACTTGCCGAACAATTGGGGAAAAAAGAAGATTTTAATTCTTATTATAGTCCCTTACAAGCACCAGGGCAATCTGCCTGGATGAATTTATTAAAGGGTGAACCACTATTGATTTTGTTAGATGAATTACCTCCTTATTTACAGGCTGTAAAATCTAAAACAGTAGGGGATAGTAACCTTGCGGAAGTAACTACAACAGCACTAGCAAACTTATTTAATGCTATAAATAAATTACCTAACGTATGCTTAGTAATATCTGATTTAAGTGCTACTTATGAAGAAGGTAGTGAATATATAAAACAATCCTTTAAGGAACTTGAGGGGGAATTAAGTAGATTTGCTTTGATGTTAGAGCCAGTATCAAGTTCAAGTGATGAAATATATTCTATTCTAAAAACAAGATTATTTAAAAAATTACCATCTGATGATGAAATAAATCTTATTGCATTAGAGTATAAAGATAAATTAAATGAAGCAAAAAAAATGCAATTAACTAACGGTATCCCAGATTCTTTATTTACTGGAATAAAAAACTCGTACCCTTTCCATCCTTCCTTAAGGGACTTATATGCAAGATTTAAAGAAAATCAGGGATTTCAACAAACAAGAGGATTAATAAGATTAATGCGTTCTGTTGTTATAGACATATATCAGACTGAAAAATCTAAAGAGAAATTTTTGATTTCACCTTTTGATTTCAACTTAAATAATTCTGATATTTCAACTCAAATTACCAATATTAAGCCTTCACTAACTAATGCAATATCTCACGACATTTGTTCAAATGGTAACTCTATAGCAGAAATAATTGATAGTCAATTTAAAACAGACATAGCCCAAGAATATTCAAAATTGATTCTAATATCTTCATTGGCAGATATTCCTAATGCATTACTTGGGTTATCATTTTCAGAAGTTGTTGAATATATGGTAGAACCAAAAAAAGAGTTATCATTATTAAAACAAGTAATAGAGGAGTTCACATTAAGAGCTTGGTATAGGTTTGAGGATAATGCTGGGAGAATCCATTTTAAAGACCAAAAAAATATTATGGCAGAAATGAATTCTTTAATAGATTCATATAGTACTGAAATTGCTAATTCCGAGTTAAAAAAATATCTTTTGAATGTTTTTCAACCGAAAGTTAAAGATTGTTTTCAGAATGTATTAATATTTCCTGGATTAGATGATATAAATAAGAATATTTCTTTAGATAAAAATTTATTAGTAGTTCTAGAACCAACAAAAGACTCTGAATTATCTGATGAAATTAAAAACTTTTATGACCAATTAGAGTATAAAAATAGAATTATTTTTCTTTGTGGAAATGTTAATACTTGGGAGAGATTAAGAGATAATATAAAAAAATATAAAGCATTGAATTCTTTAATATCAAGAATGAAAGAAGAAAATACACCAGAAAATAATTCTCAGTTAATGACTGCTAGAGATAGTTTTGATAAGTTAAACCTAGGAATTCTACAAGCTACAAGAGAAACCTTTATTTCTATTTATTTTCCTACAGATAAAGGTTTACGTAATTCAGATATAGCTATGATTTTCCAAGGAAACTCATTTGATATAGAAGGTCAGATTAAAGACTTATTAACTGTAAAGGGAAAGTATGTTAAAAATACAGATGACGAATTATTTATAACAAAATGTGAAGATAGATTATTTACGATGAAAGAAATGAGATGGACAGAAATAAAAGCCAAATCGGCGATTTTTCCTAATTGGCAATGGCATCACCCTAATGCTTTGGAAGCCTTGAGACAAAAAATGTTAGCTCAAGGAAGATGGAGAGAAGAAGGGGGAGACCATTTAAGAAAAGGACCTTTTGAATTAGAAAATACTTCAGTAGAAATTCTTACTAAAACAAAAGACCCAAACACAGGAGAATCAATACTTAGAATAATACCAAAGTATGGAGATAAGGTTTATTTCGAATATGGAGAGAATACTCCTACAACAGCTTCTCAGCAGGTAGAGGACTATAACAATTTTAAAACAGACAAAGAACTTATTTATACTTTTCTATGTATTGATAGTACAAATCAGAGAAAAACAGGAGACACTAAAACTTGGAGGGGTGAAATCCTTTTAAAATATAGACAATTTAGTTCTTCCAATGATTCACATATTGAAATACAGGCCTATCCAAAAGCAGATAAAATCTGGTATTCTACAGATGGCTCAGACCCTAAAAATTCTGGGGCAATTTATACTACAGATTTTTGTCTACCTGAAGATTGTTCGTTAGTTCTGGCTATAGCAGAATATAAAGATATTACATCTAAAAAATTAGAGATTAAAGTTAATAAAGAGAAAATAAAAAAAGGTATAGAAATAAATAAAAACGTCTCTTTATTATTAAGAAAACGTATTGAAACATCAGATACTAAAACTACTTATGACCAATTAAATTATCTTAAGAAAGTAAATGCTGAAATAGCCGATATAGATTTAACAATAACTTCGGTAAGGGACTCTAATGATTGGACAAATATTGTTTTCTCTGTAGATAAAAGATTTAATTTTGAAAAACTAGATAAGATAATAAATAATTTAAGAGAAGAATTTTTAGACGTGGAGACATCAGTAATAATAAATTTCAATAAAATTTATTTTAAAACTGGAGAAGATTTTGAAATATGGATTAGAGATACAAAACAATCTTTATCAGATTTTAAAGAAGAAAATATAAAACAGGATTAGGAAAAATTAGATGGCAAAAAAAATTGAAAGTATAGGATTTGGGTTTATCCCAAAAGAAACAGAACACCACTTTTATGTTTATGTTCCAAAGAGTAAAACAAAAGAAATTGAAATATATGAAAGATTTAAATGGGATTATGATAGTGAAATACAAACTATAAGAAAAGATGATATTTTGAAAGTGAAACTTACTAGTACTAAATGGGATTTAATAAAAGGCTCATTAAAAGAAGTTTTCAACAATAGACTCAAGTCAAATAATATCAAATTATCAGATTGGAAAGAAAAAACAGTTGTAGAGAGGCTGTTAGGGAAAGAACTTATCCTGTTATGTTGGGCAATAGAGGATGCTGAATTATCGCAAGTTGAATATGCTATAAAAAATTGGCTGGGATTATCTCCAGAAGAAAGATGGTGGCTTTTTACTATGACAAATGCTGGAACTGGACGATTTGATGATAGAAGAGGATGGAGAAAGGCAATAAGATTTGCATTAACAGAAAACCCTATTTTTGATACAAATAAAAACAATGTTTTATTTGATGATTATTTTGAACATGTAGTAAAAAAATAAAAATTTAGGAGAGTGAAATGAAATCATTTATAGAAGTACAATTTCCTGTTTCCAAAATATCAAAAGAGAGTTACAAAGAAAGAAAAGCAGGAAGCAATCAAACATTAACAGGACTAGGTAAATGGTGGGGAAGAAAACCCTTAGTATTGGTAAGAGCAGTTATTTTAGGGCTTCTCCTCCCTTCAACTAATGATAAGAAAAAGGATTTAGAAGTATTTTTAAAATTGATGTCTATGGATAAAGATGGTTTAGTTTATAGAAAAAATAAGCCAATTTCCACAAAAGAAATCTATAATATTCTTAGTAATAAAGAGAAAGAAGAATATTTTGAAAAAGTTGATAATGATTTTGTTGAAAAGTACAAGAAAGGCTTATCAAAAGAACAAAAAGATAACCTACAATTATTTGTATTTAATAAGTTGTCCTATGATGATAAACTAACTTATTGTTTAAGGCCTGAAGAAGTAAATGTAACTTCAGATGGTACATGGGAATTTATAAATGGACATTTGAAAACTAATGCATCCTCTTTACAAGAATTAATATCAGAGTTAGGAAAAAGAACTTTTGGTAGAACTCCAGTAATTGGAGATTGTTTTGCAGGAGGGGGAAGTATTCCTTTTGAGGCAGGGAGAATAGGTGCTGATGTTTTTGCTTCAGACTTAAATCCTTTAGCTTCTCTACTTAATTGGGGAAACTTAAATATCTTAAATAAAAATGATGATGAAATTTTAGAACTTAAAAAATTTCAAGAAAAAGTTTTTGATGGAGTTGCTAAGCAAGTTGATGAATGGGGAATAGAAAATAATGAATTAGGAATGAAAGCAAAATACTATTTATATTGTAATGAAGCTATTTGTCCTGAGTGTGGATGTAAAGTACCCCTTGCCCCTAACTGGATAGTGAGTGCAAGTTTTAAAACTATAGCTATTTTACACTACAATAAAGAAAATCATGCTTTTGATATAGAAATTAAGTCTAATGCCTCTAAAGAAGAAATAAAGGAAGTATCAAAAAATTCAACGATTAAAAATGGAAACCTAGCGTGTCCTCATTGTAATAATAGTACACCCATTTCTTCTGTAAGAAAAGATAAAAAGAATGGTTCTGGGGTTATTGAATATGGTTTAAGAAAATGGGAAAAAGAAGACTATATTCCGAGAAAAGATGATACCTTCCAAGAAAGACTTTATTGTATAAAATATATAGAAAAATTTGACCATAAAACTTGGGAAGATATACTAAAGAAACCAGCTCCAGCTACAGATGCATGTTATGGGACAATACATTATGTCTCTCCATCTAAAGAGGATTTAGAAAGAGAAGAAAAAGTTAATGTTCTTTTAAAGGAAAGATTTGTAGAATGGCAAGAAAAAGGTTATATACCTGATATGGGAATTGAAGAAGGTTATAATACTGACCAATTATCTAGAGAAAGAGGCTGGAGTTATTGGCATCAACTTTTTAACTCTAGACAATTACTTTTGCACGGTCTTTTTATGGAAATTTTACAACAAATAGCTAAAACTCCTGAAGAAAAATCCTTGGGAATACTAGGAATGAATATAATTGTTAATAGTAGTTCAAAATTATCGATATGGCACTATACCTATGATAAAGGAGAAAGAACATTTTCAAATCAAGCACTTAATACTATTTACAATTTCGCAGTGCGGGGACTAGCTTCAACTTATACTTCGTGGGTTTTTAATATTAATAACACTTCATTTGATAGTGCTGCATTAATTGTTCCTCAGGATGCAAGGAAAATTGACTATAATTGTGACATTTGGATAACAGACCCTCCATATGCTGACGCAGTAAATTATCATGAATTATCTGAATTTTTTCTTGCTTGGGACAGGAAATTTATAAAAAAAATATTTCCTGATTGGTATATAGATAGTAAAAGAGCCCTTGCGGTTAAAGGTAAAGGAAAATCTTTTAATGAAAGCATGGTTGAAGTTTATTCAAATCTTGTAAAAAATATGCCAGATAACGGAGCTCAAGTTGTAATGTTTACCCATCAAGATGTAAGTGTTTGGGCTGATTTAACCTATATTTTATGGTCTTCTGGCTTATGTGTAACTGCTGCATGGAATATCTCAACAGAAACTGAATCAGGAGGCTTAAAGGGTGGTTCAAATTATGTTAAAGGAACTGTAATCTTGGTTTTACGAAAACAAACATCTAACGCAACAGCATATAGTGATGAATTATATTTTGAAATAGAAGATAAAGTTAAAGAACAAATAGATAGTATGCGTTCGTTAGATGATAAGGAAGACCCTAACTTTACTGATACAGATTATTTGTTAGCGGCTTATGCTGCTTCTCTTGAAGTTCTGACTTCTTATAGAAAGCTTGAAGGAATAGATTTAGAGTATGAATTATCGAGAGAAAGAAAACAGGGTGAAACAACTCAAGTAGAAGTACTAATTCAAGAAGCTGTAAAAATAGCATATAACTACCTAATTCCTAAGGATTTTGATAAGTCTAATTGGAAAGAGCTTTCTAATGAAGAAAAATTATATATTAAGGGACTTGAAGCAGAAAAATCTGGATTATATGCAGTTTCAGCTTATCAAGAATTGGCTAGAGGTTTTGGTGTAAAAGAGTATAAAGACCTTATGGAAAATACTAAAGCAAATCAAGCTAGATTATTAACAGCTTCTGAATTTAAGAATAAAGGGTATAAACAAACTAATAATGACTTTTCAAAATCTTTATTAAGAGAAGTTCTTATGGCAATATATGTAGGACAAAAAGAAGAAAATTCTCAATACGGAAAAAATTGGTTAAAAAGCGAGATACCAGATTATTGGAATAAAAGAAACTTAATAATTCATATACTAGATTATTTATTATTGATAGAAAATTATTCAAATATGTCTCACTGGGATAACGATATAAATGAAATGAAAATTTTAAGAGAATTAGTCAAACATGATGGTGTTTAATAAGGAGCAACATGATTACAAGATACTCTTCAAGAAAAGAACCAATAGATAAATCGTTTTTAAATACAAAATTAAAAAATGCCTTTTCTTATGATAGAATTGCAGGCTATTTTTCTTCGTCTATTTTTGAATTAGCTGGAGAAGATATTTCAAATATAACTGGAAAAACTAGAATTATTTGTAATTCATCTCTTACAAAAGAAGATGTTGAAACGGCAACAAATGCAAAAAATGCAATGAGAAAAGAATGGTGTGAAACTAAGCCTGAAGAGAAAAAAATTAATTCAAAAGTACTATCAATATTATTTGAGTTATTGAAAACTGGAAAGTTGGAAGTAAAAGTAGTGCCTAATGAAGTGTTTGGACTTATACATGGAAAAGCTGGAGTAATTACTTATAATGACGGAACAAAAACTTCTTTTTTAGGAAGTATCAATGAAACCTATTCTGCATGGAAGCTAAATTATGAGTTATTATGGGAAGATACATCTATTGATTCAGTAAACTGGGTACAAGAAGAATTTGATTTTTTTTGGTCACATCCTTCTGCTGTACCTCTAGCTGATTTTGTTGTAGAGGATATAGAAAGATTAATAAATAGAACTTCTGTTCCATCTGTAGAAGAATGGAGAAAAGACCCAGAACCTGCTCAAGTAATTGTTGAATCCCCTGTTTATAGAAGAGAATTTGGTTTGTGGGAACATCAAAAGTACTTTGTTGATTTAGTTTTTAAAGAAAGTAGAAAAAAAGATGGAGCGAGGTTTATATTAGCTGATATGGTAGGATTAGGAAAAACAATACAATTAGCCTTATCTGCTCAATTAATAGGTTTATCTAGTGATAGACCTATACTTATAATTGTTCCAAAAACCTTAATGAAACAATGGCAACAAGAAATCTATGATTTGTTGGATATGCCCAGTGCAATACTTGAAGGTAAAAAATGGATAACAGAAGATGGTGTTGAATATCCAATATTAAATAATACTTACTTGAAAAAATGTCCTAGAAAAGTTGGGATAATTTCACAGGGACTTATTAATAGAGGTTCAGAGATAACGGATATTTTGTTAGAGTTAAATTATGAATGTATTATAGTAGATGAAGCCCATAGAGCTAGACGAAAAAATTTGAAATATCCAAATAACTCTCCTGAATCCAATAATTTAATGAAGTTTCTTTTAGATATATCAAAAAAAACAAAAAATATGCTAATGGGTACTGCTACACCTGTACAACTAGAACCTATAGAAGCTTGGGATTTACTAAATATACTTTCTCAGGGGTCTAATTCAGTTTTGGGTACTTCCTATAGTGAATGGCGAAAGAATCCTCAAAGAGGATTAGATTTAATTATGAATAAAGGAAATTTTGAACCTAAGGATTTATTTAGATTTATTTCAAATCCTTTTCCATCATCTTCCGAAGGTATTGACTTTCAAATAATAAGGAATAGAAAACAAATGGATGATGATAACACTTATCTTCAAGAAGATTATTTTTCTATTGATAAAATTTTAAAAAAAAGAATTGATAATATATCTAATATAGAAAACATAAAAATGTTTAATCCTTTTATTAAAAGAATAGTGAGAAGAGAAAGAAAATACTTAGAAAATACTATTAATCCTGAAACTAATGAACCTTATTTAAAAAAAGTTGAAGTTAAATTAATGGGAGAAGGAGAAAATGACGCTATACTTTTACCTCTTGAGTTAAAAAATGCATACTTAGAAGCAGAAAAATTTTGTACTCTCCTAGGAAAAAGAGTTAAAAGTAGTGGTTTTTTAAGAACCCTGTTACTAAGGAGAATGGGAAGTTCAATTATTGCAGGTAAGAAGACAGCAGAAAATATTTTGAATAATTGGACGTTAGATGTTGCAAGTGAAGAAGATGACGAATTAACTTTTAATGATTTGAGTGATATTAAAAATATTACAACCGAAGAAATTGAATGTCTTAAAGCTTTAATTCACCACCTTGACATTAATCAAGAAAATGACCCTAAGTATAAAAAAATACAAGAGATATTATTTGATTGGAAATGGATAGAAAGAGGTTGTATAATATTTTCATCATTTTATGATAGTGCTTATTGGTTAGCCTCAAATCTATCAAAAGATTATCCAAATATGAAAATTGGTCTATATGCAGGAGGAGATAAATCAGGTATCTTCGAGAATAATAATTTTATTAGATGTAATAAAGACTCCCTAAAAAATATGGTTAAATTGAGAGAAATAAAATTATTAATAGGAACTGAATCTGCAAGTGAAGGATTAAATTTACAAACTCTAGGCACATTAATAAACCTTGACCTTCCTTGGAATCCTACACGTCTCGAACAAAGAAAAGGAAGAATACAAAGAATAGGACAAATATATGATGAAATATTTGTTTTTAATATGAGATATAAAGACTCTGTAGAAGATAAGGTTCATGAAATTCTATCAAAGAGACTACAAAATATTATGGATATCTTTGGACAAATTCCAGATACTTTGGAAGATATTTGGATTAATGTGGCAATCGGAAATATTGAAGATGCAAAAACTCAAATAGAGGAAACATCAATAAAAAATCCCTTTGAGATTAAATACAATAATATGTTAAAAACTATAGATTGGGAGAAATGCTCAAAAGTTTTAGAAGGTTCAGATATTAGAGAATATTTTAAAAAGGGTTGGTAAGAAGGAGACTACTGATAAACTCCACATTTTAAAAATATGTACATTGCTTCAAATAAAAAGAGATAGAAAACTTCTGTAGAAATTTTCTATCTCTTTTTATTTTTTGAAAATATGTTTTTTTTGTCAAAAATAAGGTTAAATTACCTTATTAATTTCATTATTCTGATGAGTTTCTAATAAAAAGTCTCTATTTCAATTATATTTTTACTAGAAATACTATATTTACTTTGAAAATGATTTATGTTAATATAAGGTGGAAATATATACTTCGAAATTTTTTCTTAGTACAAAAGGAAGCTCTATATTTTTAAATTAGTTCTTAATAGATTTGGAGAAATAGATGAATACAATTATTTATGGAATCAGTTAGAGGTTGTAAGAGCCTTTAACTTTCAGAAAATTACTGAATATTGTTAAATTCTTTATTCTGAAGCTCCATCTAACTAACATTAACAAGTTTGATAATTTTAAATAGCTCTTTTTTAGAGTTATTTTGAGTTATTAACTCAAAAGAGTTTCTAACATCAATACAGAGGAGTGGTATCCTTTGTATTAGCACGGTGGTGGTGCTATGTTTACCTTTGAATTGACTGCTAATACTGTTTTTTGAAATCCTCGTTTTGGACAGTATTTCGGTATCAGCAGTTTAATTCTCATATCCTCAAATAAGTCCTCCTAACAACCTTCCCGTACTTATCCTTTTCCTTCTCACAGTCTATAACCTCTTCAATAACCTTGTACCCAAACTTATTTCTTATCTCTGCTTTTAGCTTGGCTACCTTGGCTTTTTTCTCCATATCATAGTCTTCTCCCAAGGCAATTTGCTTAACTTTGCTTTTTCTAAACTCCCCAAGAGAGACTCCTATAGCTCGAATATCTTCATTCTTTTCACATCTACCCCA
>RRZU011686035.1_pt1 | contig 12716 bp, 11 predicted proteins | sample 2165561 | NCBI WGS metagenome assembly RRZU01 (sample SAMN10456909, study PRJNA506462) | wastewater metagenome | isolation source: wastewater sludge | place: USA: Moscow, Idaho
AATTATTGAGGGAAGGACTATGATGTTACTTCTTCTAAAGGGCATATTCGTGATTTATCTACATCAGGTAAAGATGGTTTAGGAATTGATCAAGAAAATGAATATAAACCAAAATATGTTATTTCTAAAGATAAAAAAGATGTCGTTAAGGAATTGAAAGCAGCTGTTAAAGAGGCGAAAACAGTTTACCTTGCTACCGACCCTGACCGTGAAGGGGAAGCAATTTCATGGCATTTAGCAGATGTTTTAGGTTTAGATATGGATGATGATAATCGTATTGTTTTTAATGAGGTAACAAAAGATGCAGTTGTTGATGCATTGAATCATCCTCGTAAAATTGATCAAAATCTTGTAAAATCTCAAGAAACAAGAAGAGTATTGGATAGAATTATTGGATTTAAATTATCTAAATTATTACAAAGAAAAATTAAATCTAAATCAGCTGGTCGAGTTCAATCGGTTGCTTTAAGATTAATTGTTGAAAAAGAACGTGAAATCGAAGCCTTTGTTCCAGAAGAATACTGGAAAATCAAAGCACAATTTGAAAAAGATGAAATTGAATTTACAGGTGAACTTAATAAAAAAGGAACAAAGAAGTTAAAAATTTCAAATGAACAAGAAGCTTTAGAAATCTTTAATGCACTTTCTAAAGAATTTGTTATTGATAGTGTAAAAAAATCAAGTAAGAAAAGAGAATCAAAACCACCATTTATTACTTCAACATTACAACAAGAAGCGTCTTCTAAATTAGGCTTTAAAGCAAGAAAGACAATGATGATTGCTCAAAAGCTATATGAAGGAATTGCTTTAGAAGATGAAACAGTAGGGCTTATTACTTATATGCGTACAGATTCGACTAGATTGTCAGATTTATTTGTAGAAAGTGCTACAGAATATATTAAAGAAAAATATGGTCAAAATTATGTTGGAAAAGTAAAAGTAAGTAAAAAGAAAGAAAATGTACAAGATGCTCACGAAGGAATTCGTCCAACAAGTGCAATGCGTACACCTGAGTCTGTTAAAGAGTATTTAAGTGCGGATGAATTTAAATTGTATTCTTTAATTTATGCCAGAGCATTGGCGTCATTAATGGCACCATCTCGTTTTGATGCAACAAGTGTAGTATTAGAAAATAATAACTATTATTTTAACGCAAGTGGTTCAGTATTAAAATTTGATGGTTATTTACGTTTATATAGCCCATATGAAAAACAAAAAGATGAAATTTTACCTGAATTAACTGAACAAGAAATTTTAGAAAGTCAAAATATTGAAAAAACACAACATTTTACAAAACCACCTGCTCGTTATAGTGAAGCAAAACTAATTAAAGAAATGGAAGAACTTGGAATTGGTAGACCAAGTACTTATGCGATGATTATTGATACGATTCAAACTAGAGGGTATGTGGAACTTGTTGATAAAACATTTAAACCTACTGAAAGTGGAATTTTAACAAGTGATCGACTAACACAATTTTTTAATGATATTATTAATGTCGAATATACTGCACAAATGGAAAAAGAACTAGATGATATTGCAGAAGGACAAGATGATTATTTTGATGCTATAGATACATTTATTAAAAAATTCCAACCTTTATTGGATGAAGCAAATGAAAAAATGGAAGTCATTTCACCTAAAAAAACAGGAGAGAAATGTCCTGAATGTGGACATGATCTTGTTGAAAGACATGGGCGTTATGGTAAATTTATAGCTTGTGAAAATTATCCTGAATGTAAATACATCAAAAAGGAAAAAGTTGAACCTGAATTTACAGGAGAAAACTGTCCTAAGTGTGGAAGCCCAATGGTTTTTAAAACCGGAAGATATGGTAAATTTGAAGCATGTTCAAATTATCCACAATGTAAATATATTAAGAATTCTAAAAAGAAAGCAGAACCTGTTATGACAGATGAAGTTTGTCCTAACTGTGGTTCTCCAGTGGTTATTAAAAAGGGACGTTGGGGAGAATTTAAAGCTTGTTCAAATTATCCAAAATGTAAAACAATTATTAAGTAGAACATTTGTTCTACTTTTTTAAAAAGGAGAAAATATGGAAAGTGAAAAAATAGTCAATGTAATTGGAGCTGGTCTTGCTGGAGTTGAGGCGGCTTATCAATTAGCAAAAAATAATATTAAAGTAAAGTTATATGAAATGAGACCTGTTAAAATGACACCGGCACATCATACATCATCATTTGCTGAACTTGTTTGTTCTAATTCGTTAAGAGGAGATAATTTCAATAATGCCGTAGGTGTATTAAAAAATGAAATGGAAAAACTAGATAGTGTTATTATTCGATTTGCTAGAAAAAATAGTGTTCCTGCTGGTGGAGCACTTGCAGTGGATCGTGAAAAGTTTTCTGCGGATGTTACTGAGTTTATAACAAATCATCCAAATATCGAAGTGATTCATGAAGAAGTTACAGAAATTCCCCAAGCACCAACAATTATTGCAAGTGGACCTTTAACAAGTGATGCTTTGTCTACGAAAATCAAAGAATTATTAGGAGAAGAATATTTTTATTTTTTTGATGCGGCGGCTCCAATTGTTGAAAAAGATAGTATTGATTTTAATATTGCTTATTATAAATCAAGATATGACAAAGGAGAAAATGAATATATAAATTGTCCAATGAATGAGGAGCAATTTAATGTATTTTATGATGAATTAATGAAAGCAGAGGTTGTTAAACCAAAAGATTTTGAAGAAAAATTTTTTGAAGGATGTATGCCTTTTGAAGAAATGGCAAGAAGAGGAAAACAAACTTTATTGTTTGGGCCTATGAAACCGGTTGGGTTAACAAAACCTGATGGCACAAAACCATATGCAGTCGTACAGTTAAGACAAGATAACGTACAAGCTAGTTTATATAATATTGTTGGTTTTCAAACACATCTTACTTGGCCTGAACAAAGAAGAATTATTCATTTAATTCCGGGATTAGAAAATGCAACATTTGTAAGATACGGTGTCATGCATCGAAATTCGTTTATTTGTTCTCCAAAATTTTTAAATCAAGATTACAGTTTAAAAAATCATTCTGGAATTTATTTTGCTGGACAAATGACAGGAGTTGAAGGATATGTTGAATCAGCTCAAAGTGGAATCGTTGCCGGAATGAACATGGTTCGTTATTTAAATAAACAAGAACCTGTTATTTTTCCACAAGAAACAATCATGGGGGCACTTGCATATTATATTACGCATTGTGATGAAAGTAATTTTCAACCAATGAAAGCTAATTTTGGAATTCTACCAGATTTACCTGTACGCGTTAAAAAGAAACTAAGAAAAGAAGCTTATGCTAACAGAGCAATAGAAGTAATGGATCAATTTATCAATGAGTTATAATCAAGATAAAGAAGAATTTATCAAATATCTTCAATTTCAAAAACATTCCTCAATCAATACAGTTGAATCTTATCAACGAAGTTTAAATGAATTTATTGGTTTTTTAAAAAGTGAAAGTATTTCTCACTTTAACGATGTCAAGTATACAAATATAAGAGGATATTTAACTTATTTAAATGAAAAAAAATTGTCAAAGAGTTCAATTAATAATCGAATCAGTTGTTTACGATCATTTTATAAATATCTAGTAAAAGAAGAATTGGCTGAAAATAATCCAATGATTCTTGTTGAAAATATTAAAACCGCAAAGCGTAATCCTGATTTTTTGTTTCCTGAAGAAATGATGGATTTATTGGATGGTATTGATACACAAGATGATTTAGGAATTCGTAATAAAGCGATGCTAGAAATCATGTATGCTTCTGGGTTAAGATGTTCTGAAGTAGTAAATTTAACCTTGGATTGTATAGATTTTCACAATCGAGTTTTATTGATTCATGGTAAAGGGAACAAAGACCGTTATGTTCCTTTCCATGAATTTGCTAGTGAATGGTTATTAAAATATATAGAAGAAGTAAGGGGAAAACTTGTAAATTCAGAAGATCATCCATATGTTTTTGTTAATAAAAGAGGAGAACAAATGACCAATAGAGGAATACAGGATATTGTAAAGCGTATTGGAAGAGAATATGATGCAACCAAGAAAATACATCCACATACTTTCAGACATTCCTTTGCCACACATTTATTGAATGCGGGAGCAGATATAAGAACTGTACAGGAATTATTGGGTCATGAAAACCTTTCGACAACACAAATTTATACCCATGTTACAAAAGAACATTTGAAAAATGTTTATTTAAAAGCACATCCTCGAAATAAAGCATAAAAAAGGGTTGTTTTGTTTTAAATCTTATGCTATTATGTTTCAGGTATTAAAAAATACACACATTATGAATTCATTTATCTAGTGCCTAATGGTGGTAAATGTTTGAAATAATGGAGGAAAAAAACGAAAAGGAGGAAATTACACATGTCAGTAATTTCAATGAAAAAATTATTAGAAGTAGGTGTTCATTTCGGACATCAAACAAAAAGATGGAATCCTAAAATGGCTCCATACATTTTTACATCAAGAAACGGAATTTACATTATTGATTTACAAAAATCATCTAAAAAAATCGATGAAGCTTATAAAGCAATGAATGAAATTGCCGAAAAAGGTGGAAAAGTTTTATTTGTAGGAACTAAAAAACAAGCTCAAGAAGCTGTTAAAGAAGAAGCAATCCGTTCTGGAAGTTTCTATGTTAACTCACGTTGGTTAGGTGGAACTTTAACTAACTTCAAAACAATCCAAAAAAGAATTAGAAGATTAGTTGAATTAGAAAAAATGGAAAAAGATGGTACTTTCGATTTATTGCCTAAAAAAGAAGTTATCTTACTAAAAAAAGAAGCTGCTAAGTTAGAAAAGAACTTAGGTGGTATTAAAGAAATGAGAAGATTACCAAGTGCTTTATTCGTTGTAGATCCTAAAGCTGAACACAACGCTGTTGCTGAAGCAAGAATCTTAGGAATCCCTGTATTTGGTATTGTTGATACTAACTGTGATCCTGATGAAGTTGATTATGTAATCCCAGCAAATGATGATGCTATTAGAGCTGTTAAATTAATTGTTGCTGCTATGGCAGATGCAATTTGTGAAGCTAAAAGTGAACCATTAACTGTTGCTTATGTTAAAGATGAAGATGAAAAAGAAGTTACTATGAATGATGCTGTATCTTCTGTAGAAAACAACAACAGAAGAGGGCCAAGAAATAAAGCTGGTAGACCAGCTCAAAGAAGAGAATCTAGACCAACTCAAGAATAATCTCAAGGCTGGAAATCATAAATATGTTGTGATGGGAAAGCAAAGCTTTCCCTTTTTAATAAAATAAAATTCATGGAGGAAAAGAAAATGGCAATTAGTGCAAAATTAGTAAAAGAATTACGTGAAAAAACTGGTGCTGGAATGATGGATTGTAAAAAAGCATTAGAAGCATGTGATGGTGACATCGAAGCATCATTCGACTGGTTAAGAGAAAAAGGAATCGCAAAATCTGCTAAAAAAGCTGATAGAATCGCTGCTGAAGGGTTATCTGCTTTCGCTATTAACGGAAATGTAGCTGCTATGGTTGAAGTTAACTCTGAAACTGACTTCGTAGCAAAAAATGCTGAATTCGTTGCATTAGTAAATAATGTATGTGAAGCAGTTGCTGCAAATAACCCTGCTGATTTAGAAGCTGCAAAAGCAATTGAAGTTGATGGAAAAACTATTGAAACTACAATTGCAGAAGCATCTGGAAAAATTGGTGAAAAATTATCTTTAAGAAGAATTAAAACTTTCACTAAAAATGATGATGAAGTATTTGGTGCTTATTCACATATGGGTGGAAAAATGGTATCAATCGTTAAATTAGCTGACGGTGATGAAGAAAAAGCAAGAGACATTGCTATGCATGTTGCTGCTATCAATCCAAAATATATCTCACAAGATGAAATTCCACAAGTTGAAAAAGATAGAGAAGATGCAGTTCAAACAGAAATCATGGCTAATGATCCTAAATTAGCTAACAAACCTGAAAAAGTATTAGAAGGTATCAAACGTGGAAAATTAAATAAAGTATTCTCTGAATGGTGTTTATTAGATCAAGAATTTATTAAAACACCAAAAGAAACAGTTGCTAAATACTTAGGAAATAGTAAAGTATTAGAAATCGCTCGTTTCCAAGTTGGTGAAGGTATCGAAAAGAAAGAAGAAAACTTTGCTGAAGAAGTAGCTGCACAAATGAAACAATAATTTTTAAGGACACTACAAGTGTGTCCTTTTTTTAAAAAAGGAGAACATTTTATGAAATATAAAAGAGTTTTATTAAAATTAAGTGGTGAAGCATTAGCCGGTGACGATCATTTTGGTATAAACGCTAATACTGTAGCCGATATTGCAAGACAAATCAAAGAAGCTAAAGATTTAGGTGTTGAAATTGCCATCGTTTGTGGTGGTGGTAATATTTGGCGTGGTGTTACTGGTGCACAAATGGGTATGGAACGTTCTTCTGCTGATTATATGGGAATGTTAGCAACAGTAATGAATGGTTTAGCTGTTCAAAATGCTTTAGAGCAACTAGGAATTCAAACACGTTTACTTTCAGCAATTGAAATGAGACAAATTGCAGAACCATACATTAGAAGACGTGCTGTTAGACATTTAGAAAAAGGTAGAATCGTTATTTTTGGTGCTGGAACTGGAAGCCCATATTTTACAACTGATACAACAGCTGCTTTAAGAGCTGCTGAAATTAATGCAGATGTTATTTTAATGGCTAAAAATGGTGTTGATGGTGTTTATTCAGCTGATCCTAAGTTAGATCCAAATGCTGTTAAGTTTGATAAGTTAACTTACTTAGATGTTCTTAATAAAGATTTAAAGATCATGGATCAGACAGCTATTACATTATGTAAAGACAACAACATTGATTTAAGTGTATTTAATATGCAGAAAGAAGGAAATATTGCGTTAGCATGTAAACAGGAAGTAGCTGGCACAATTATTTCAAAGGGAGAATAATAATGGTAGAATTAGTACTTGAAGAAGCAAAAGAAAAGATGGAGAAATCAATTGACGCTTTCTCTAATGAATTAGTTAATATTAGAACTGGACGTGCTAATCCAAGCATGCTTGATAGAGTTATGGTTGAATATTATGGTTCACCAACTCCACTTAATCAGGTTGCTGGTATTTCAGTTGTAGAAGGTCGTCAGTTAGTGATTAAGCCTTATGATAAGAATTCTATGAAGGATATTGAACATGGTATTTACCAGGCCGATTTAGGTTTAACTCCACAGAATGATGGAACAGTCATCCGTATTGTGATTCCACCTCTAACTGAAGAAAGAAGAAAAGAAATGGTTAAGCAGGTAAATAAGCTTGCTGAAGAAGCTAAGGTTGCTTTAAGAAATATCAGAAGAAATGCAAATGCTGATGTTGAAAAGACTGGCGAAACTGAAGATGAAGTAAAAGCAGGTAAGGAAGATGTTCAGGATTTAACAAATGAATTTGTTAAGAAAATTGAACAGATTGCTAAAGAAAAAGAAAAGGATTTAATGACAGTTTAATGTCATTTTTGGGAGGATTATGAAATCCTCCTTTTTTTGTCTGTTTGAAAATGGAGTGCACTATGTTATAATACGGTTTATGAGGTGATTATTATGCTTTTTAAAAGAAAAGAAAAATATACATTAGATATGAATCGAATTCCAGCTCATATCGCATTTATCATGGATGGAAATGGAAGATGGGCAAAGAAAAGAAAGATGCCTAGAACATATGGTCATCATGAAGGAACTAAAACAATAAGAAATCTTGCTTTAGAAGCCAACAACTTAGGTGTAAAAGCAATGACTGTCTATGCATTCTCTACTGAAAACTTTAAAAGAGAACAGAGTGAAGTAGAATATATCTTTAAGTTACCTAAAGAGTTCTTCTCTTTATATTTTCAGGAACTAATGGATAATAATGTACGTATTATGACAATTGGTCATCTAGAACTCGCACCACAGGAAACTCAAGACATTATTAATGATGCTATTACTAAAACTAAAGATAATACTGGATTAAAGCTTGTCTTTGCATTTATTTATGGTGGACGTGATGAAATCGTTGAAGCTACTAAAGCGATTTGTGAAGAATATAAAGAAGGTAAGATTGACTTAGATAATATTACAGAAGATTATTTTGAATCTCATTTAATGACTAAAGAATTACCGCCTATTGATTTAATGATTCGCTCAAGTGGTGAATGTCGTTTATCTAACTTCTTATTATGGCAGTTAAGTTATGCTGAATTTATTTTTGATGAAGCATATTGGCCAGATTTTAATGCAGAAAAATTACATGAATGCATCTGGAAATATCAGAATAGAGATCGTCGTTATGGAGGAGTGAAGAAATGAAGCAAAGGGTCATAACAGCGATTGTATTACTAGTTTTATTTTTACCGTGTGTTATTGTAAGTGGTATTCCTTTTAAAATCCTTATGGCCTTTATTGGTGTTATGGCTACATATGAATTACTATCTATTACAAAAGAACCTAAGCCACATTTTTATTTATATGGAGTACTAGGTGTTTATATTCTAGGTTCATTATTCTTTTCAAAAGGTTTACTTGTATCTAATATGTTTATTGTAATTTACATGGTTATATTATTAACTTGTGGAATCTTTGATGCAGGTATGACTTTCTTGAGAATTTCATATTACTTTACAAGTGCGACTTTAGTAGCTCTTGGTCTTCGTGCTATTTATTATTTTAGAACAGCCTTAGATATCAGATATGTTATCTTCTTAGCACTTGCGACTTTAGGCGCTGATACATTTGCTTATTTTGTGGGACGTGCAATTGGTAAACATAAACTTAATCCTCGTCTTTCACCTAAGAAGACAATTGAAGGCTCTATTGGTGGTATAGTATGTGGTGGCTTATTAGGTTTAGCTTATGCTTATTGTGTTCAGATTCCTTATTCACTTCCTTATCTTGCCTTAATGAGCTTTGTACTTGCAACAACAGGTCAGATTGGTGATTTGACATTTAGTTCTATTAAGAGAACTTTTGAAGTAAAGGACTATTCTCAGATTTTCCCTGGTCATGGTGGTGTGTTGGATCGTTTTGATTCTATCATCTTTAATTCTATGATTTTAGGATTCTTACTTACATTACTCTAATGAAGGAGGCAATCTATGAAAAAAATTACAGTACTTGGTGTGACTGGTTCTATTGGAACGCAGACAATTGATGTTGTGACTGGACATCCTGATGAATTTGAAATTGTTGCAATGTCAGCAGGACACAATATCAAGAAATTAGAAGAAATTATGAATCAGATTCCTGTTCCACATATTTGTGTACTAGAACAGAAAGATTATGATTATTTAAGTGAAAAATATCCAGATCGTCATTTTTATCTTGGACAGGAAGGACTTATTCAAATTAGTACTCTTGAAGAGACAGAAATAGTTCTTAATGCGATTGTAGGATTTGCAGGATTATTACCAACTATCGAAGCAATTAAAGCAGGTAAGGATATTGCGCTTGCAAACAAAGAAACTCTAGTAGTTGCAGGGCATATTATTATTCCTCTCGCAAAAGAATATGGCATTCAGCTTTTACCTGTAGATAGTGAACATAGTGCTATTTTCCAATCAATGCATGGAGAGTATCCAAGAGAAATTTCAAAAATAATTTTAACATGTAGTGGTGGAAGTTTCCGTGATAAATCATTAGATGAATTAAAGGATGCTACTGTTGAACAGGCATTAAATCATCCTAACTGGAGCATGGGGGCAAAGATTACTATTGATAGTGCGACTTTAGTTAATAAAGGTTTAGAGGTGATGGAAGCCAAATGGCTTTTTGATGTAGATTATGATGATATTGAAGTATTGATTCATCCTGAAAGTGTTGTACATTCTATGATTGAATGTACAGATACTGCAGTAATTGGACAATTAGGTACTCCAGATATGCGTTTGCCTATTCAATATGCTTTAACATATCCTCATAGAATACCACTTATTAATAGTAAGAGACTTTCTTTATCAGATATTGGAACACTTCATTTCTATAAGCCTGATACAGAAAGATTTAAGGCACTACCTCTTGCTTATCGTGCAGGAAGAATAGGGGGCAGTATGCCTTGTGTCTTCAATGGCGCAAATGAAGAAGCCAACCAGTTATTCCGTGATGGAAAGATTAAATTCCTAGAAATCGTTGATTTAATTGAAGAAGCCATGAATGCACATACTGTTATTGAAAATCCATCTCTTGACGAATTGATCAAGATAGATGCGGAAGCAAGAGCTTTTGTAAGAAAGAGAGTAGGTTTATAAGATGCAGACTTTATTGAATATACTCGTTTTCCTGCTTATTCTTACAGGAATTATTGTCATACATGAATTAGGACACTTTGTAACTGCTAAGTTTTTCAAGGTTTATTGTGGCGCATTTAGTATTGGTATGGGTCCTAAGATTTATGGAAAAAAAGGAAAAGAAACAGAATTCCAGATTCGTGCTTTACCAATAGGTGGTTTTGTCTCTATGGCAGGTGAAGCGGATCAGGAAGACGATGAAGAACTTAAGGATGTTCCAGTAGAACGTACATTAAAGGGTAAGAAGACATATCAAAAGATTATTATTATGCTTGCAGGTGTCTTTATGAATTTCATGCTTGCACTTGTCATTATGTTATCTGCAAACTTAATGGGTGGTCAGGTAAATGTCAATCGTTGTGAAGTAGGAACGCTCGTAGAAAATGGTTCTGCGACAAAATATGGATTTAAAAAAGGTGACATTATAACTAATATTGAATGTAAGCAGACTGGTGTGTCGTATGCAGTCGCAAGTTATGAAGATCTTCATAGTGATATGACTAAGAAAGCATTAAAGATTAATTCTAGAAATGCGACATTAGATATTACTGTCAGACGTGGTAAAAATAGTATTGTGGTCAAGGCAGTGAGTCCATATAATGAAGAACAGGGGCGTTATGTTCTTGGCTTTATGCAGGTGACTCGAAGAATGAGTGTCACTGAAGCATTCAGCTATACATTTAAAGAATTATGTGAGATGTCTACTGCAATCTTTCATGCATTGGGACAGCTTATTGTGAATTTTGCGTCTACTATTAAGCAGATGTCAGGACCAGTGGGAATTTATAAAGTCACTTCACAGGTAAGAGAATCTGGTTCTATGACAACACTTCTATATTTAGTTGCGATGTTGTCAGTAAATATTGGAATCTTAAACTTATTGCCTATTCCGGGGTTAGATGGCTATCAGGCTATTCTTTCTTTAATTGAAGGTATTATCCATAGAGAAGTACCTGTGAAGGTGAAATATGCATTGCAGGTTCTTGGACTTGCACTTGTATTTGGTCTCATGATTGCAGTTACTTATCAGGATCTGCTGCGATTTTTTAAATAAAGGAACTTCGGTTCCTTTTTAAAAGGTGATTTTATGAATAAACTAAGTATTTTATTACAACAATTACATATAGATACAAATCAGGCGTTTTCGCAGGCTGATATTACAAGAGTAGTTGTCCATCATGATAGCCGTTATACCTTTTATATCAGTTCACCAGAATTAATGCCTCTTGATAATGTGAAGGCTTTAAAAGAAGCCCAGCATTTATTCCCTTATCCATGTGAATTCCTCTTTGAAACAACGTCTAATCATTTTAGAGAGGAAGATGTCATTGAATATAGTGATTATATTATGCATCATGTATTAGGCAATGTACCTGAAATGCAGAGTATGACAAGAGATGATATGGATTTAAAGGACAATATTTTGACATTACATACTGTTAATCATATTCAATGTGATTCTATTAAGACTCAGCTTAATGAAATGCGTACATTATTATCTGGCTTTGGTATTAATATTGATTTAAGAGCTGAGGTAGATGCAGATAATCATGAATATCAACAGACTATTGCAAAGATGGAAGAAAATAAAGGCGTTCATATAGATTCAAGTGCACTTGAAAAATATAATGAAGCGATGAATGATGCACCTCCTGCTTATTCTAAGCCAGCAGGTAATTATAAACGTTATAAGAAAGAATATGTCATGACGCAGATCAGTCAATTAGATAATACAATGCGTGAAGTAGCTGTACAGGGGTATTGTTTCCAGGAAGAAACAACACAGACTAAAAGTGGTAAACATATTCAGACACTTCTTGTCACTGATTATTCTGATAGTATTATGGTAAAGAGATTTGAGAATAAGAATCGTAATACATTAGAAGAAATGGAACAATTAAAAAAAGGTGGTAAATGGATTCGTGTCAAAGGTACCTTTGAATATGACAGTTTTGCACGAGAACAGGTGATTATTGCGACTGAAATAGAAATTATTCCTGCGCCTAAGCCACGTATTGATAAGGCGGAAAAGAAGCGTGTAGAACTACATTGCCATTCTAATATGTCTACTATGGATGGTATTGCGACTGTTGGTTCTTATATTAAAAGAGCAACAGAATGGGGTATGAGTGCTATTGCAGTAACTGATCATGGCAACGTGCAGTCATTCCCTGATGCACAGGCAGCAGCAGGAGACAAGTTGAAGATGATCTATGGTGTTGAAATGAACATGATTGATACAAATTTTGATTGTGTTTTCAATGCGAATGGATTAAAGCTTAATGATTTAACTTATGTTTCTTTTGACTTAGAAACAACAGGTTTATCTCAGATAGATGATCATATTACTGAAATTGGTGCAGTAAAGATAAAAAATGGTTTAGAGGTTGGAAGAT
>RRZU011170118.1_pt1 | contig 12714 bp, 11 predicted proteins | sample 2165561 | NCBI WGS metagenome assembly RRZU01 (sample SAMN10456909, study PRJNA506462) | wastewater metagenome | isolation source: wastewater sludge | place: USA: Moscow, Idaho
GACATGCCTGGAAGGCCCTGGCGAAAAAGAGCGCCGACGGCGCGGCGATCGTTCGTTTCGACCCCAAGCAGCGCCTGCGCTGAGCGAATCGCCAGTGCAAGGCCGGAGGTCGGGTGCATTGGCTGCGCGCGCGACCGGCCGGCACAGATTTGCTATTATCCCAAGCTTGTCGCGCTTGCCCGTTGGCTGAATTTCTCGCCTGGGCGCCGCCCCGCATTTTCAATTGTGTCAGGAACTATGCCATGTTGCAGAAACTCGCTTCTTTCCCTGGAATTTCAGGTCCTGTGGTGACCATCGTCATGGACGGGTATGGCCTGTCCAAGAGCGAAGTCGGCAATGCCATTGCCGCCGCCCGCAAACCGACCCTTGATCGACTGTTCGCCAATTACCCGAACATTGCCTTGCGCGCTCACGGTGCCGCCGTGGGTATGCCCTCGGACGAGGATATGGGCAACTCGGAGGTCGGGCATAACGCCATCGGTGCCGGTCAAGTCTATAGCCAGGGGGCCGCGTTGGTCGCCGACGCCATCGCCAGTGGGCAGATCTGGGAGGGGCAGGCGTGGAAGGATGTCGTTGCCGGACTGGCAGGGCCTGCGTCGACTCTGCATTTCCTCGGGTTGTTCTCCGACGGCAACGTGCATAGCCACATCGATCACCTGAAGGCGCTGGTGACGCGTGCCAAGAGCGAGGGTGTGTGTCGGGTGCGCCTGCACATCCTGCTCGACGGGCGCGACGTGCCGGAAACCAGCGCGCTTGACTACATCGATCCGTTCGAAGCCTTCCTTGCTGGCTTGAACGGCGCCGACTTTGACGCGCGTATCGCCTCGGGCGGCGGCCGGATGAAAATCACCATGGACCGTTATGACGCTAACTGGAAAATGGTCGAAGAAGGCTGGAAGACGCACGTGCTCGGCGAGGGCGTGCAGTTCGCGAGCGCCGCCGAGGCGGTGCGGGCGTTGCGTGAGCAGTTCCCGGGGACCATCGACCAGGATCTGCCGGCGTTTGTCATTGCCGAGAACGGCCTGGCGCTCGGCCCCATTGTTGACGGCGATAGCGTCGTTCTCTTCAACTTCCGCGGTGACCGGGCGCTGGAGATCACCCGTGCCTTCGAAGAAGCGTCGCTCGACAAGTTCGACCGTGTGCGCCTTCCGAAAGTTACTTATGCCGGCATGCTGCAATACGATGGTGACCTCAAGCTGCCGCGCCGTTTCCTGGTCGACCCGCCTGCCATTCAGGATACGATGGGTGAATGGTTCGCCAAAGCCGGGATTGCCCAGTTTGCCTGCTCTGAGACCCAGAAATTCGGGCATGTCACCTACTTCTGGAACGGGAACCGTTCCGGCAAGTTCGATGGGGAGGCTTACTGCGAGGTGCCGAGCGACGTGGTGCCCTTCGAGCAGCGCCCCTGGATGAAGGCCGCCGAGATCGCCGATGCGATGATCGAGGCGCTGCAAAGCCGAAAATACCGCACCCTGCGCTGTAACTTCGCCAACGGTGACATGGTCGGTCACACCGGCAGTTTCCGCGCTGCAACCATGGCCGTCGAGGCCGTCGATCTCGCCCTGGCGCGCCTTCTTCCGGTGATCGACGCCATGGGTGGCGTGGCCTTGATTACTGCCGATCACGGTAATGCCGACGAGATGTACGAAGTTAACAAGAAAACTGGCGAGCCGGCAGCGAACAAGAATGGTTCGTTCAAGGCCAAAACCGCACACACGCTCAACCCGGTGCCGCTGATTCTCTACGATAACGTGACGGGTGGAAAGCTTGGCCTCAAAGCCTTGCCGGGCGCCGGTTTGTCGAATATCGCGGCGACGACGGCCAACCTGTTGGGGCTGGAGAAGCATGCGAAATGGGATGAGAGCGTACTCGAAATTCGCTCGTGAGCGAGGCGATTGGCCGGGGGAGCATCCCGGCTGATGCGCTGGTCATGAAAAAAGCCGACCCGCAGGGATCGGCTTTTTTCATGTGCGGGCTGTTGGTTGTCAGCCGGTGATGTATTTCTCCATCTGACTGATGATGAATTGCTGCTGCCCCAGAATTTCCTTGACCACATCGCCAATCGAGATGATGCCGACGACGTTTTTCCCAGCGTCAAGGATGGGCAGGTGACGGAAGTGCTTTTCCGTCATCAGCGCCATGCATTCTTCAAAACTTGTTTCGAGCCCGGCGTAATACACCTTGCCGGTCATCACTTCGCTGACCTTGGTGTTCCGTGAAGCCTTGCCCTGCAGGATGACTTTACGTGCGTAATCGCGCTCGGAAAAAACGCCTACGAGTCTGTTGTCGTCGATCACGAGCAACGCGCCGACATCATACTGCGCCATGATTTCCAGGGCGCGCAGGACGGATTGATCCGATCGGATGGAGGCGAGTTTTTGCGGCCGACTGTCGATGAACTGCTTGAGCGTTTTCATACGAACCCCCTCCGTGCGTCACATGAAAGGAAAGGCGGCCGCACGCCCCGGCAAGCAAGGCGCGCAGTCGGCAAATGCCGCGAATTAGCGCAGGCCGGCGATATAGTCAGCAACCGCCTTGATCTGGCGGTCCGACATCTTGTCGGCAATCGTGCGCATCATGCGCTCAGGATCGTTGGAACGCTCCTCGGCGCGGAAGTTCTTCAGCTGCTGGGCGGTGTATTCGGCATGCTGTCCGGCAAGGCGCGGATATTGGGCCGGCAGGCCAGCTCCGGCTGGGCCGTGGCAACCGGCGCAGGCCGGAATGCCGCGGTCGAAATCGCCCTTTCGCCAGAGTTGCTTGCCGACTTCGACAAGTTTGGGGTCGGTGGCCGCGGAAGGCTTGATCTTTTGCTTGGAGAAATAGATGGCGACTGCCCTCATATCCTCGGGCGAGAGGATTGACGCCATGCCGGCCATGATGTCGTTGGGGCGTGCGGCAGGTTTTCCATCGCTGGGCTTGAAGTCGGCCAATTGCTTGTAGAGGTAGTCTGCGCCTTGCCCCGCGATGTGCGGGTAGGCCGAGGTCGGGCTGTTGCCGTCCGGGCCGTGACAGGCGGCGCAAACGGTTTCGGCCGTCTGCTTGGCTTTGGCGAGATCGGGCGTGTTCTTGGCGTTGTCTGCTGCCAATGCAGTCAGGCTGCCGGTGAGAAGAAACGCGAGGATCGCGGTGCGAATCATGTACAAACTCCTGTCGATGAGTCAGGGTTCGGAGAAGGCAATCTCCAAACCTGTTATTCTATAGCACTTCAGGCTGGCGCCAAGCTAGCAGTGCAACACCTATTTTTTTACCATGCCTCTATTTCAAAAAGCCGAATTTCTTACGACGGTTGCCCGCCTTGCCGATCTGCCGGCCGATGCCGCGTGCGAAGTGGCCTTTGCCGGGCGGTCGAATGCCGGGAAATCATCCGCGATCAACACGCTTGCCAACCACACTCGCCTGGCGTTTGTGTCCAAAACACCTGGGCGTACCCAACATCTCAACTATTTCCGGGTAGCCGACGGAAAATACCTGGTCGACCTGCCGGGTTACGGTTATGCCAAGGCGCCCGAGGAAATTCGCGCGCAATGGGAGGGCTTGCTTGCCCCGTATTTGCGCTACCGTTCGCCCCTGACGGGTCTTGTGGTGATCATGGACTCCCGTCATCCCATGACCGACCTTGACATGCAGATGCTCGAATGGTTCGCGCCAACGGGAAAACCGATCCATGTTTTGCTGTCCAAAGCGGACAAGTTGACGCGTCAGGAACAGGCTGATGTCTTGCGTGACGTGCGGGCTATGCTTGATCCATTGAGCGAGAATTGTTCGGTGCAGCTCTTTTCCAGCCTTAAACGGACGGGCATCGAGGAGGCCGAGAGCGTGCTCGGTGGCTGGATGGAAATGGAAGTTGTCCCCGAAGCGCCGCCACCGGCTGCGCCGCGCACTGAGAAAACGGCGCGTCCCCGCAACCGCAAGGCCATCGGATGGAGCGCACGCACCTCGGCAAAGAAATGAGGCGTTGTTCTGGCAAGCGCCGGTTATTAGCGCTTTCCCGCCCTGCAAACAAAACGCCCCCGGCCAAGGGAAGGGCCGGGGGCAAAATGCCTTACCAGACGTAAGGCGCCCGCTCAGGGAGATGAAGCGGGAGACGGCGTGCACCATCTAGTTGCTGAGAGTCGCTACCATTTGAGTTAGTTCCCGAAAAATCGATTTTTTCGCTAGAGCATCAGTGTTGAAAGGACAAGGACAATGAGCGCTGCTTCCGGATTCCCGGCCACTCGCTTGCGGCGGATGCGTCGCGACGATTTTTCCCGGCGCCTGATGCGTGAGACGCAATTGACGGTCGATGACCTCATCTACCCTGTTTTTGTGCTAGAAGGAGAGGGGCGACGGGAAGGCGTGGCGTCGATGCCCGGGGTTGAGCGGCAAAGCCTTGATCTTTTGCTCAAAACCGCTGAGCAGGCTTGTATGCTCGGAGTCCCCGCGCTGGCGCTGTTTCCCGTGATTGATGCCAGCGGCAAAACCTGGGGCGCCGAGGAAGCCTGGAATCCCGACGGTTTGGTTCCGCGTACGGTGCAGGCGCTCAAACGTGAGTTTCCCGAACTCGGGGTGATAACCGATGTGGCGCTTGACCCGTACACCAGCCACGGTCAGGACGGGTTGATTGCCCAAGATGATCCTCGGGCTTATGTTCTCAACGACGAGACACTGGAGGCGCTGGCTAAGCAGGCGCGGTGCCATGCCCAGGCAGGTTCCGATGTGGTTGCGCCCTCGGACATGATGGATGGCCGGGTTGGGCGCATTCGCGGAGAACTCGATGCCATCGGCTGTATTCAGACACGCATTCTCGCCTATTCCGCGAAATATGCCTCGAGTTTCTATGGGCCGTTCCGTGATGCGGTGGGGTCTGCCGGCAACCTCGGCAAAGGGAACAAGCACACCTATCAGATGGACCCTGCCAATGCGGATGAGGCCGTCCGTGAAGTCGGTTTGGATCTCGCCGAAGGCGCCGATATGGTGATGGTCAAGCCAGGGATGCCCTACCTCGACATCGTGCGCCGGGTGAAGGAATCGTTCCGCGTGCCGACCTACGTCTATCAGGTGAGCGGCGAATACGCCATGCTCAAAGCAGCGGCACAGAATGGCTGGCTCGAAGAACGGGCTTGCGTCCTGGAAAGTCTGCTGGCATTCAAGCGGGCCGGTGCGGACGGGGTGCTGTCCTATTTCTCTCTTGATGCCGCGCGTTGGATTCGCGATTCGCGCTGAGAGTGCCTGAGTTCAGGGCCGATGTTGGCCAGTGCACCGCACCTGGTCGATGTCTTGATCAAATTCCCTAGTATCTCTGAATATCGCTGCGGCTTGTTGCTTGCGCAACCCTCAGGTTGTGCGCTCATCCGCCGTTAAGAGACCCATTGCATATCCCAATTGTGTTCCTCGCGAAGGTGGATGCCAGGTGGGGCGTGGCTGGGTGTATCCTGCTTTTGGCAAAAAGCCGATAAATTACAATAGCATAAAACATGGGGGGTGGCTGTGTTGAATCAGATGAAAATCGGGACGCGCCTGTATTTCGGGTTTGGCGTCATCATTGTCGTGACCTCGTTGCTGACCCTCTATGCCATCTCCAATATGGCCGGACAGGGGCGAGCGACCATGCTTGGCGTGCTGTGCGTCGTGGTTCTGCTCGGTGCAGTATTTGCTTGGTATTTGACCCGCAGCATCGTATTGCCCTTGCGCGATGCCATGTCTTTGGCCGAGGCTGTGGCGATCGGCAATCTGAATGTCGATGTCCAGGTGCACAGTGACGATGAAATCGCCCAGTTACTGACTGGACTGCAGAAAATGACGGTGAAGCTGCGCGATGTGATTGCCAGCGTCAAGATTGTGGCCGATAACGTGGCGACAGGGAGCAAGCAGGTGCTTTCGTCGTCCGAGCAGTTGAGTGGTGGCGCAGAGGCTTTGTCGCAACAGATTGAGCAGATCGTCACGGCGATGAATCAGGTTTCGGCAGCGATTGCCGATGTGGCCAGTCATGCCGCGAATTCCGCAAGTGCCGGCGAGACGCTGCTCGAAAACGCTCGGCAGGGGCGTGCCGCGGTCGATACCACGGCCAGCGATATGGAGCAGATCGCCTCGGCGATACGTGATGCGGCTCGTACAATCGGCGAACTCGGCCAGAATTCGGCGCAAATCGGTCACATCATCGGTGTGATTAACGACATCGCCGGGCAGACTAACCTTCTGGCGCTCAATGCCGCCATCGAAGCGGCTCGTGCCGGTGAGCAGGGACGAGGATTTGCCGTGGTTGCCGACGAGGTGCGCAGTCTGTCAGAGCGCACCAGTCAGTCGACCAAGGACGTCACTCACAAGGTGCATAACATCCAGCAAACGGCGGAAAGGACAGTGGGCGCCATCCAGCGCGGTAGCGAAGAGGTCGTCAAAGGGGTGAGTCTGGCGCATGAGGCTCGCCAGGCACTGGATGTGATCGTCGAGACCTCGGTGCGTACTGAAGAAATGGTGCAGAGCATTGCTTCGGCGACCGAGGAACAGTCGTCTGCCGTCGATGAGGTGACTCAAAGTCTCGAAGGCATTGCCGGGATTACCCGCGAGTCCGTCGCCTCGACGCAGAAAATCAAGCAGTCGGTGGGCGATCTGTCCAAACAGGCGAGTGAATTGCGCGGCCACATCGCCTTTTTCAAGGGAACGACGGCAGAGGCCGAAGCGCTGGTCAAGCGCGCCGTTGCCCATATCAAGGCCAAGGGAAACGAAAAAGCCTTTGCTGACCTCAGCAACAAGAAGGGTGATTTCGTTAATCGCGACCTGTTCGTCTTTGTCTATGACCTGCAGGGCAAATGCCTTGCGCACGGGCGCAACAGCGAGAAGATCGGCGAGAACATGATCAACTTCAAGGACCCGACCGGCAAATTCATCGTCAAGGAGCGCATCGAGATTGCGCGGTCGAGGGGGCGTGGCTGGCAGGAGTACAAGTCGATCGATCCGACTACCAAGAAGGTCGAGAACAAAGCGGCTTACATCGAGGTTTGCGACAACATGATCGTGGCGGCGGGGGCCTATAAATAAGTTCAGTGGGCCTCTGGAACTTTACCTCGGCAAGTGCGTAGCACTTTGCTGTTGAATATGAAGGCCGGGATAGCCGGCCTTCTCTCCTGTTATGCCAGCCGCCGTTGAGAAGACAGCCAGCGCTGGGCGGGCAACTCGATTGTCTTATGGAACAGGACGCCTGCGGCAAGGCTGCCAGCCCAGGCGACGAGCATCCCAACAAGTTGCAGTGCCGGGGAGTGCGGGACAAATCGTTCAAAAACGGCATTGATCAGCAGACACACCGGGAAGTGAATCAGGAAAACACTGTACGAAATGTTGCCAAGCCATCCGAAAAGGGGGGCGCGAGGCCAGGCCGCGAGCGTGGGCCAGAAACGGGTAAGTGCCAGGGCGACGGCGACGACGAGCGCTACGGCAATGCGTGAGCGAAAGTCTAAAGCCAATCCGGTTAAGCCGATGGCCAGTGCGGCGAGGAACCAGGGCGACAGGTGGCCGGGGCGTACGCACCAGTAGGCCATGGCACCAAGGCCGTAAGCGCCAACGAAATAAATCGCCCAGTTATCCCAGCCTGAGTCTCGGTTGAATACGAAGAGCGAGGCCGCGATCAGGACGAGCATCAGCACTCGGCTTGCGGTGATGGCGTGATTGCCAAATTTCCTTGTCAGCCAGAGCGTGCAGGCGAGCAGGGCATAGAGTTGGAAATCGATCCCGACGTACCAGACGCCCGCGGAGAGACCGTCAAAACCAAATATTCCATGCAGGAGGAAAAGATGGGTTATGAGCTGGCCGGCACTGGGGGCATCCGGAATTGATGAGTGCGACATGAGCTGGCGGGCCAGAGCGGCGGCAATCAGGGCGGCAATCAGGGCGGCAAGGTAGGGTAGAACCAGCTTGGCATAGCGCTTGAAAATTATATGGCCGAGCGGACGATGGACGAGCAGGCCGTCGCGCGCCAAACTCTGGGCGGCGAGATATCCACCCATGACCAGAAAAGTCTGCACGGCAATCCGTGCGTATTGGAAGAGCCAATCCATCGCTTGCGGTGCGAGTGGGGTTGCGTAGTCGGCCATCGGACCGTAGAACGCTAAGTGATGCAGAACGATGAGTTGGGAAACGACGGCTTTGAGCGCGTCGATGAAGGCGTGTCGCTGGGGAGAAGTCATGCCGGTTGGCTGGCGCGCTGGCTCAGGCAGGTGACGAGCAGCATGGGCCATTGTTGCGCCCAATGCGCTGCGGGATCACGGCTAAATCCGCTTTTCGCGTATTGTTGCCAGCGCCCGACGACGAAACAGATTAGAAGATTGGCCAAGGCGCCAAAATCGGCGTCGGACGCGAGTTGCTCCTGCGTTGCAGCAACACGCAGGGCCTGCTTGAGCGAAGCCTCGATTTTGTCGTGCAGCTGGTTGATGCGTGCTTGCAGCCTTTCGTTTTCGTGAACGAGGGCATCTCCGATAAGCACGCGCGTCATGCCGCGATTGCGCTGGGCGAAACTGAGCAGGAGGGACAGGATGTGTTCAACCTGGACGAGGCCGTTGGGTTGCTCTTCGGCAATCCGGTTGATGACGCCGAACAGGCTGCTTTCGATGAACTCGATCAGCCCGTCGAACATCTGGGCTTTGCTTGCAAAATGACGATACAGGGCCGCTTCGGAGCATTCCAGGCGGGCGGCCAGGGCCGCGGTCGTGATTTTTTCCCCTTTCGGGTTTTCCAGCATCGTGGCCAGCGTTTGCAGAATCTGGAGTTTTCTTTCGCCCGGTTTTGCCATGTGCAACATCCTCTTTCGGTGGTGAAGTGACGAACGGCATGGGTCGAACAGCAGCGAGCGATTATAGCCTGCCGAGGTGGCTGGGCAAATCGATCAAACGAGAAATGCGCACGTCAGCACAAGGCGAGCGGCGGGTGCGGGTACTCACCCACACGGTTTTCATGCCGAGTCGTTTGGCTGTCGCCAGGTTTTGCAAGGAGTCCTCGACCATGATGCAACGGCGGGGGTCGAGGCGCTCCTTATGGAGCAGGCGGATAAACGCCCCCGGTTGGGGCTTGGGCAGGTAACGCAGGTGTTCGATGCAATAGACGCCTGCGAAACACCGCGCGATACCCAGGCCGGAGAGCACGCGGTGGACGTAGGTGCGCGGCGCGTTGGAGAAAATGTACTTGCGTCCGGGTAGATGGCGGAGCATCTGGCGCAAGCCTCGTTCTGCGACCAGTTTTTCCTCCAGGTTCGGGATCTGGTGGGTATGGTGGAGGAAATGCGCAGGATCGGTGCCGTGATGTCGGACGAGGCCGAGCAAGGTGGCCCCATACCGCAGCCAGTAGTGCTCTCGGAGATGGTCGGCTGTCGCTTCGTCGACGGCCAGATGCTGTCGGATGTAGGCCATCATCGCCCGGTCGATGTGCGGAAAGATGTGTGGTGCCGCGTTGTGCAGGGTGTTGTCGAGATCGAATAGCCAGATCCGGGAGGTTTGCATGGCTGGAGCAAAATGTGTGAAGGCCGCCGGGAAACGCGTGCTTGGCGTTGGTGCGGCGGCCTTCGTGGGGGCAGGGTGATCAGGCGTTCTTGATCATCGTTCCGAAACCATGGTTGGTCAGGATTTCGAGCAGCAGGGCGTGTTCCACACGGCCGTCGATGATATGCACGCTTTTCACGCCGCTGCGGGCCGCGTCAAGCGCCGACCCGATTTTCGGCAGCATGCCGCCGTGCAAGGTGCCGTCGTCCACCAGTGCGTCGATCTGGGTCGGGGTGACATCGGTGATCAACTGGCCGGCTTTGTCCAGCACGCCGGGCGTGTTGGTGAGCAGAATGAGTTTTTCTGCCTTGAGCGTTTCAGCAATTTTGCCAGCGACGACATCGGCGTTGATGTTGTAGGTTTCGCCGTCTTCGCCCACCCCGATGGGCGCAATGACCGGAATGAAGGCGCCTGCCTGCAGGTGGCTGATCAGGGAAGCATCGACGTGGGTGATGTCGCCGACCATGCCGATGTCGATCAGGTCGGCGTGGTTGTCGCGATTCTGAAGCAGCAGTTTCTTGGCGCGAACCATGCCGGCATCCTTGCCGGTGAGGCCGACGGCCTTGCCGCCAGCCTGGTTGCTCAGGTTGACGACGCCCTTGTTGACCTGGCCGCCGAGGACCATGTCGACGATCGCCATGGTCTCGGCATCAGTGACGCGCATGCCCTGGATGAATTCGCCTTTCTTGCCCACGCGGGTTAGCAGGTTTTCGATCTGGGGGCCGCCGCCATGCACGACGACGACGTTCATGCCTACCAACTTGAGAAGGACGACATCGCGCGCGAAACAGGCCTTCAGGCTTTCGTCGATCATGGCATTGCCGCCGAATTTGACGACGATGGTCTTGCCGTGAAAACGTTTGATATAGGGCAGTGCTTCGGCCAGGATGGCGGCTTCCTGGGCGGGCGAGAATTCTGGGAAGGTCATGGTCGGGCTCCTCAACGAGATGGGGTAAATTCTACCCGGCGGAGGGCTAAATACAAAGCCGAGTGAGCAGCTGAAGGTCGTGCGGGGTGATCTGCGGCAAGTGGGGGGGCTGGCCGATGTCATTCCGATGCAGCTAGAATTACTTGCGAGTCCTCGTCTGTTTTAACCCCTTGCCCAAGGCCTTTTGACATGGAAAAGCGGAACCCACGGGTGGCCATTTTTGGCTTTCATCTTGAAGCCAATGCTTTTTGTCCGGTCACCACCAAGGAGGACTGTCTCAGCCAGTGCTGGGAGGTCGGCGAGCGGATTTCCGAACTTGCGCGCGGATCGAGTAAATTGCCGGCCGAGATCGGTGGGTTTTATGACCGCATGAATGCGCTTGGGCCCTGGGAACCGGTGCCGCTGATTGTGCTCAAGATGCCGCCAGGCGGGCCTGCGAGTGCGGCGATGTGGGCAGAGTTCATGCGCGAGCTAGAACAGCGCTTGCGGGCTGCCTTGCCAGTCGATGCGGTGTATGCCTGCAATCACGGAGCCTCCTGTGCCGAGAGCGAGCCCGATAGCGAGGGAGCGATGCTTGCGCTGGTGCGTCACGTGGTTGGCGATGCCGTGCCGATTGTGGCGACCCACGATCTGCACTGCAATGTTTCGGACCGGACGGTCGGCATGCTTGATGTGCTGGTGAGTTACCGCACCAACCCGCATGTCGACATGCGCGAGCGTGGGGCCGAGGCGGCCGATCTGCTGCGCGAGATATTGAGCGGGGCGAAGATGGAAAAGGCGTTCATCCGTTTGCCCCTGACTCCGCCGACGGTCACCCTGCTGACCGCTCAAGGGCCGTATGCCGACCTGATCAAGAAGGCAGAAGCAATGATGCAGCCAGCGGATCTGGGGCCGATTGCCAATGTGTCGGTGTCGGGCGGATTCGTTTTTTCCGATTTGCCACACTGTGGGATGGGCGTCATGGTTACCGCGCGTGGTGATGCCGAAGCGGCACAGCGTGTCGCACTGGAAATGGCCGAGGCAGCCTGGCGAGACAGGGCGCGGTATGTGGTGCAGGCGCTGAGCGTGGAACAGGCGGTGGACATTGCCCGGGCAAGCAGCGTGCCGCGCCTGTTCGCCGACGTGGCGGATAATCCCGGTGGCGGCGGCGGTGGTAATACGGTGCTTGGCGTGTTTGTCGATGCCAGGCTTGCAGCAGAAGCGCACCGAGTCGGCGAGGGGGGCTGCTTCGACGCGGTATTTAACCGTACCGAACAACCGTATGCAGAGCGCTTTGTTCATCCGGCGCGGGTGCTTTGTTTGTGCGATGGCGAGCAGGTGGGGCGGCGTGGACTGCTGGCCGGACAGACCTTTTCGCTCGGGGCGAGCGCCCTGTTGGAACTCGAAGGCTGTGGCATGCGGGTCGTGGTCGGCTCGCTCCGGCGTCAACTCGCAGACCCCGTGATGCTTGAAATGCATGGGGTCGATATCGCCACCATTGGCAATCTGATCGTCAAGAGCCGGGGGCATTACCGAGCGGGTTTCGACGAGTACTTCAGCGGTGAGCGTATTCACGATGTCGATAGCCCGGGACTGACGACCCCCAACGTGTCGAACCTGGCGTTTCGTCGTTTGCCTCGACCGGTTTTTCCGCTTGACAGTGACGTGCAATGGAATAATTCTGAGTAGATGAGGCTCGCGCGGTGACCGGATCGTGGCAACTTGGATGAGTGGAAAGGACATGATGAGTGTAGCGTGTCGGCGTGCCGTGATCACCCTTGTGCTTGCTTTGGTGGCTTGCATGCCGACTGCTAGTTTCTCGGGCGGCCAAACCGTTGTCAATTACGAGCGGCTGAAATTCCAGGATGTTCAGGTGCAATTGCCCGGGGCGTTCGGGAGCGGCTTCCTTCAGGACCGTACCGGTTTTTTCTGGCTCGGTTTGCAGGCCGGGCTCGGCAAATGGGACGGTGAAACGCTTAGAGTCTTCGATACCCGAAACAGCGGGCTTTCCTCTGTGGCCATCACCGGCTTGCTTGAGGACAGCGAAGGGTTTGTCTGGATTGCCACGCAGGGTGGGGGGCTGAACCGTTACGACCCGAATACAAAGACGTTTGCCATTTTTCGTCATGATCGGAACGATCCCGCGAGCTTGCAAAGCGATACGCTGGGCAGTGTCTATTACAAGCAGGCGCTGGCTGAGGATGGGCAAGGCAACATCTGGATCGCTTCCTTTGCGGCGGGGATCAGCCGTTATATTCGGGCGGAGCAGCGTTTCAAACGCTATCAAAACAAATCCGGCGAAGCGCC
>RRZU011369300.1_pt1 | contig 12713 bp, 6 predicted proteins | sample 2165561 | NCBI WGS metagenome assembly RRZU01 (sample SAMN10456909, study PRJNA506462) | wastewater metagenome | isolation source: wastewater sludge | place: USA: Moscow, Idaho
ACCATTTGTGCAAAGGTCGCATAGAAATCGGTAAGAGAAACAAGGGAATTACTTATTTTATTCGAGAACTTCCCTTTCCAAGATACTATTAGAGGAATTCTGTGTCCTCCTTCGTAAATATCTGTTTTATATCCTCTGTAAATATAACTGGGAAAATGACCTTGCTTTTCCATTTCTTTTACGCCGATATAAGGAGCACAGCCATTATCAGAAGTAAAAATAATGATAGTATTATCCAATTGGTTATTTTTCTTCAATGTTTCCACGATTTGTTGTACCATATCATCTATCATGACTACAAAATCTCCGTAGGCTCCTATTGTTGTTTTACCTTTATATTTGTCTGACGGCAACACTGGTGTGTGTGGTGCTGTAATAGGCAAATATAGGAAGAATGGTTTTTTACTGTTACGCTGTTTGTCAATATAGTCTATACTATGACGTATTATGTTTGGTAGACAATCCTGTGGATCAAAGCCGGCTCCTGCCACTCCTCCGTGCATTAAACCGAGTCCCTTCTGCGGTTCAATGATATGGTCGGGAAGAGCAGTTACTTTATTGTTTTCTACATAAACATAAGGAGCTATGTCAAGAGAAGAAGGTATACCATAAAAATAGTCGAATCCTCGGTCTGTGGGACCATTTTTTATAGGTAATGAAAAGTCTACATCTTTCTTATTTTTCGCATTTTGAGGATATCCCCAATCCCAGCCTAAATGCCATTTTCCAATACAGGCGGTATTGTAGCCATTTTCAGAAAACATTTGGGCGATTGTCCGACGGTCGGGTGTAATCATAGCAGGCGAGTAACCGTCGAGTACACCTTCTTTTAATTTTGTTCGCCAAGGGTATCTTCCAGTGAGAATGGAATATCGTGACGGTGTTGACAAGGCGGAAGAGGAGTGGGCATCTGTAAAAGTAATCCCATCTTGAGTTAGATTATCAATGTTAGGAGTAGGAATCTTAGATTCTGGATTGAACGCTGAGATGTCTCCATATCCTAAATCGTCCGCCAATATAAATATTACATTGGGAGATTGTGCTCTTACGGCTGCTGTCGCAAGTAATGCGGATGAAAGGGTGATTAGTTTATGCATGTTTTTTTAATATGAGTGTAATATTTGCTCTAGACTTATGTTTTTAGGGGTTTGTAATAAAGGAAATTCTGGTAGTATACACATGGGTATTGCAGGATCTCCTACTTTCCAAGCTGGTATATTTGCAAAGAGTCTTTCTAGTTTTCTTCTTGATTTTTCAGCTTCGGCATTTCCTTTACCCTTTGCAATAGGATTCGTTTCTTTAGGATCTTTTATTGTATCGTAAAAATTACCATCGGAATAGAGCTTATATCGCATGTCTCTAAAAAATTGTTTTGCATTTTTACTCGCGGACGCGTTAAATCTTGAATCATAATGACAGAATACCCATTCGCGAGACTTACCTTTTTCTCCCTTTATTTGAGGTAAAAAGCTTTGTCCATCTATATCCCATTGTTTAGGCACTTTAATATTCATAGCTTCTGCAAAAGTAGGCATAAAATCGGTGAAATCTATCATATCTGCACATTCATGCTTTGTATTGTTATTTTTTCCCCAATAAACTATCATAGGTACACGTACTCCAGTATCAATTGTTAGCCCCTTCCCACCCCTTACTATTGTTCCATCTTTCATGGTTGTTCTTATGTTACGGTTTGTTCCGTTATCTCCAATAAAAATGATAATGGTATTGTTCAATAAGTTTAAATTTTCTAACTTGTTGAATATCATGTTTATGTTTTTATCCACATGTTCTACCATCTTTGTGAAATTGGCGGTATTGCGTACTTCACGCATGGAGGGATCTTTCCATACATCACTTTGAGGAGTGGGGTAAAATGGATTATGCACTAATACCATAGGATAATATATGAAAAAGGGCTTAGTTTTGTTCTCTTCAATAAAATCAATCACATATTGAGTGAATATATCCGGTCCATATTCATTGTTTGAGTAAAGCTTTATATTTCCATCTTGTTCTATTAGTGGAGCGGCATATCTTTCTTTTATCATCCTGTCATAGCTTAACTGCCAAAGGCAATAGTGATCGAAACCAAAATGATTAGGCAGATTTCTGTTTCTGCCTAATTGCCATTTGCCAGCTATCATAGTGGTATATCCGGCGTCCTTTGCTAAATGGGCAAAAGTTTTCTCCTTTTGATTTAAGTGCCCAAAGCAGGAGTAATTTTTATTATTGTATTTACCTGTCATTAGTTGTACGCGCGATGGTGTGCTTAAGGGTTGAGAGAAACAGTTGTCGAATCTCACTCCTATTTCTGAAAGTTTGTCAAGGTTTGGTGTTTGATAGGTACTGCCATAACATCCTAAACATTCACGTCCCATATCATCAGCTAAGATCAACACAATATTAGGCTGTTTGTTAGCTGTTTGGGCCATCAAAACGGAGGGAATTATAGCGAGACATTCCCATAAGAAGCTATTAATGACTTTCATTTGTTGATAGTTTTAGATGTTTATATTCTAACTTCTAGGTTTTGTTTATTGCATGAATATTTCGATTTGCTTCCAGCTATTACCAGTATCATTCGCACTCCTCTTTCCTGGGGTAGAACGTCCTTCTTCCACATACTTTTTGATCATCTGTGTCATTTTATCCACATCTTTTTTGTAGCGTTTGTTACTGATGATATTCTTCTTCTCCGAAGGGTCTTCTTTAAGGTTAAAGAGTTGCATGCTGGGTAGTTTGGCTAGATCAGCAGGTTTATTAGGGTATCCCCATCCTCCTGAACCACCGTGGAATACTAATTTTAGCTGAGGCGTACGTAGAGATAGATAACCTTTTCCCGATTCATAGATAAGATCTTTTCGGGCAGAATTTCCTTTTTTGCTTAGTATAGGCCATATACTATAACTGTCCACCGCTTCTTCATCTTTCAATTGGTAGTTCACCATTTGGGCAAAGGTGGCATAGAAGTCGGTGAGTGATACCAATGAACTGTTGGTTTCGTTCGTATATTTTCCTTGCCAGGAAACGATGAGTGGAATACGGTGCCCACCTTCATAAATGTCGTTTTTATAACCTCTGTAGATGTAACTTGGGTGATGCCCTTTATTTTCCATTTCTTCTACACCTATGTATGGAGCGCATCCGTTATCTGAAGTGAAAATAATGATGGTATTCTCTAGTTGATTGTTTTTCTTCAATGTTTCTACGATTTGCTGTACCATGTCGTCTATCATAACTACGAAATCTCCATAATCTCCTATGATTGTCTGACCTTGATATTTTTTTGCCGGCAATACGGGAGTATGCGGTGCTGTGATAGGAAGATATAGGAAGAACGGCTTTTTACTGTCACGCTGTTTATTAATGTAGTCTATACCATGACGTATAATATTGGGTAGGCAGTCTTGTGGCTCAAAATCGGCACCTGCGACTCCATTACGTATCAGTTTGATTCCCTTTTGCGGACCAATGGTGCGATTGGGAAGAGCTGTCACTTTATCGTTTTCTACATAAACGTGTGGAGCTGTTCCGAGTGAAGCAGGTATGCCGTAAAAATAATCGAATCCTCTGTCCGTAGGACCATTCTTGATAGGGAGTGAGAAATCCACATCCTGTTTGTTTTTGGCATTTTGAGGATATGCCCAATCCCAGCCAAGATGCCATTTTCCGATACAAGCAGTGTTGTAGCCGTTCTCAGAAAACATTTGGGCGATTGTACGGCGGTCGGGAGTAATCATGGCTGGAGAGAATCCATTCAATACTCCACTTTTCATAGTTGTTCTCCAAGGATACCTTCCAGTGATAATGGAATAGCGTGAAGGAGTGGAGAGCGCGGAAGATGAATGGGCATCCGTAAAGGAAATTCCGGAGTGTGTCAGGTTATCAATGTTCGGAGTGTGGATTTTGGATTCCGGATTGAATGCTGAAATATCTCCATAGCCTAAATCGTCTGCTAATATGAATATCACATTGGGCGATTGTGCCTTTACGGCAGTTGCTGTAAGGAGTACAGATGAGATTGTTATTAGTTTGTTCATCACCTTTGTTAAATCTTTTGTGAGTTTTATTTTCTTTTCAATCGGTCAACGTGAGCTCAATGAACTTTCAGAATGATACAATATGAAAAATCATTGAGCTCACGTTTGCTATTTATTCTTGTACTATGACATTTATAGGACAAGTGAATCCATTTTCAAATTTTGGGTATGCCGTACCCGAATTAGGCAGTGACTCGAATATGAAAGTGAATGTTCCCGCTTTATTCAATAAGGTACCTGCATCCGCATTGAAATCGACATACGATATGAAATACTTTTCATTTAGTTTTGAATCTTCAAAGAAATGAACGATCTCGTTACTTTTCTTGTTGGCTGTTCCAGCTCCAATTTTGGACTTGTCACCGGCTACCTTTACAACATCTGGTGTGTAGAATCCTCTGAACCAATTGTTTTTGTTATCATCATGTGCTTTGAAGTTATAACCTGTTGGTACTGTAGCCCCTTCTGATTTGTATGTTGCAAACCAAATGCGCATAGCAGTATTACCTCCAAGTGCCTCCCCTTTGGTCAGTATTTTCGTTTGCTGGTTACTTTTCTGTACCAATTCGCCTCGTATTGCTTTTACGGGATTGCTTTCTGTAGGTTCCCAATCTTCATTGAAAGTCGGTACATCAGGAGTATCGGTAGTAAGGTTGGGGTTGACTATAAATCCGGATACTGGATTTTCTGTAATTGTAAATTCAAAGGGTACCCATCCTGTTTCTCCTGTGACAGGATGTTTGGGAAAATACTGTATGATGTCATTACCGGCATCTGTATTTGTATACTTGATGTATATCTTATAGTTACCTGGTTTTTCGATATAAGATTTGGGCGTTGAAGCACTGATAGTCCAAGATGCGGATGACATGGGACGTGTGCGGTTTCCGCCATAGAGTATATCAGGAGTGTTTTCGTCCCACATGCCTACAGATATTGGTTTTGAATTTGTTCCATGAAAGAATATATCATTTTCTCCCCAAACGTGACTTAGAGTACCGTCTTTTAATGTAAAAGCCTCGGGGTATTGTTCCATATTTTCTGGGGTGGGAGTAAATAAGGTAAGCGCTTTTACACCATTATCTTCGGTAAAGCTGGGACGAATGGCATTATTGGCAATCATAATGGAATTGTAACGTAGATTAGCAACGCAGTTGTATGTAAGTCCTGCAGTTTTGATTTCTGTGGAGGGACTGGACATTCGGGCATACCAAAATATTTGTTCGTTTTGTGCTCCGGTTATTGGAGCAGATTGATTTACCCAGTTAATTTCTCCACCAAGAAGAACAAAAGGTTTTTCACTGGTAGGAATGAATTCGCGTGCAGGACGTTGAGTGCCCTCAGCCCAAATCGGAATCGTTTTAGTGATGGTAGTACCAATTTTTTCTCCATTTTCAAAAATGTCAAATGAGATGGGTACCGATCCGTCTTGTGTTGGGGTTCCGCTTATCGGGAAATAAGCATATTGTTTGTCTCCCTGAAAGGAGAGTTGTACTTCTCCGTCTTCTATTTTCAATCCGGTTTCGGATGACCGGTCAACAAACTTGACGAGTAGTTTCCGGCCAAAACCATTGACGAACGGAATCCCCAAGCGGTCACCGGGTTCATTTTCATCACCGGCAAAAGCGGGAGTACCTTTAGCAAGGAATCCATCTACATAAATGGTTGATTCTTGTACGTTCAACCCTTTTTCTTGTATAATATATTCCATTCCGGGGTGTTCGCAGGAACAGAACAGACCTGAAATAAACAATATGGATAGTAATGTGGTAATCTTATTCATAATCATGTTTCCTTTCGTTTATATAACATTTGTCATCTTGCACCATAATTCTGTGTCAGTTTGGGATTGGAACGTATTTCCTGTGACGGAATTGGGAATAAGGTACAGTATTGATCAATCTCAAATTTTTCACTCTTCATATAGTAGTTGTTTACATTAGGAGAACTGTTGGAAGTATAGGCATTATAGAAATTGGTGAAGTGTTGGTTCATCACTTCTACAGCTTTTCCTGAACGAACGAGGTCAAACCAGCGGTGCCCTTCGAAAGCCAACTCCAATGTTCGTTCGTCATAGATTGCCTGATAAACTTTTTCTGGAGTATCTAAGACCCATTCTTTATTAGGGTCTCCAGACGCAAGATACGGAACAATGCCGGCTCTTTCCCGTACAAGGTTGATTGTTTTATTTAAAACGCTTTGTGACAGGATCCCGTCACTGATATGCGCTTCTGCTTCTGCCAATAACAGCAGTATGTCTGCAAAACGGAGGATATACCAATTGTCATCAGAATCATTTACTTTATACTCTGATGAGCTCATGTATTTGCCGCACATCCACTGGTTATCTGCATTAAAGCCTTTTACAGAAGCCCGGAAAGAGGTACCGGTATAAGGGTCGTAAGGATATGCAACGTCTTGCGGATAATCTTTGTTCTCATTAACCGGGAGATAAGAAATGCCGTCCGTATCTAATTTGATATTACCGTTGCTAATGCGTGTATCGGTGTAGATAATATCATCAAATTTTCGTACTTCATATTGATAATCGGGATACATAGAATCCCATTTTTTTGCCATATCCATAAAATATCCGGTCGGTGAGCATGCACCGTTTCCTTGATTTGAAATGGGAGACGGGATATATCCGTTTGAATTGGCTTTATTACGAGGTGCATAAGAAGCAGGTGAGAAAAGAGTATAGAACGGACTTCCCAATCCTTCCACTTGACCGGTTTTGTATTCCACTTCCCATATGGACTCGCATGAATGTTTGTTGGTGGATTTGAACAATTCGCTGAAATTCGGATATAATTCATATCCTCCATTGTTTATCACATCTTCCAGATAATACTTGGCAGCTTCATATTGCGTAGTAGTTGTTTTCGGATAAAATACGGTAATATTCGGATTAATGGATATATCTTTCCATGTTTCTACATCGGGGTAAGCGGCTTCCGTGATGTCGTTTGGCATAGATAGGAGTACTTTTCCCAGTAAGGCTTCTGCCACATATTTGTCAACTCTTCCTGTCGGAGTTTTTTCTCCGCTGTTTGTCGATCTATAGAGGTTGTTCGATTCGATGGCAGAAGTCAGATCGGTGAGAATCCGTATATAGACCTCTTCTGCAGATGCACGCAGATGACCTCTGGAATCGGTGTATTCTTGTGGAATATCCATGATGATGGGTACTCCACCGTAAGCGCGAACTAAGTTGAAATAGAAAAGGGCACGTAGTACTTCGGCCTCTGCAATGTATTTTTGAACGGTTTCATCATTCCCGAAGAGTTCTTTCCCTTTTTCGATGACTGTATTGGCTCTTATGATTCCTTTGTAGTGATGAGCCCAATAGTTTTGGTTTCCACTATTGTTGGCAGATATGGTAAATTTTTCAATTTCATGTCGGAAAGTATTGGCATAGTAATTAGTTTGATTTGGAAATGCAACATCCGAACGCACATCACCGAAAAGATAGATGCTGGCCGAATACAGCCCGTTATCTCTCAATGAAGAGTAAGTTGAGTACAATGCCGAACGTATATCATCAGGTGACTTGTAGAAATTTTTACCCGTTAAAGTGGTTTCCGGCTCGATATCTAGAAAACCGGTACAACCGGACATGCAGGTGGCGATCAATGCCACTGTAAATATATTCTTCAGATTCTTCATATTCTTTTTCATGCTTTAGATTTATAATGTAGCTTTCAGCCCTATGGTGAAATTTCTAGATAAAGGATATCCGGTACGGTCGATGCCCGGTGCGGTAGCCGAACGGAATGTGTTGGCTTCAGGGTTCATACCGGTATATTTAGTGAAAGTATGCAAGTTGTCAATATTGAAACTTAGTACTAATCCATTCAGAAAGGTCTTTCGGAGCGTTTTCTTGTCGAATGTGTATGAAAGCTGGATGTTACGGATGGACAGATAAGAACCGTCTTCGAGATATCGGTTGGTAAATTTACTCATTTCCGTGGTTGGACGTACATCATTGGAGGTGTAAGTACGGTCTGCTAAGCCGTTACCCGGCGATTCGGGCGAACGCCATCTATCTACTACTTTGATGGAAAGGTTGTTATTGTTGTTTCCGCGCAGTGTCTCACGTAATGTATAGTTGTAAATCTGATTTCCGTATTGTCCGTTCAACTGAAAACTAAATGAAAAGTTTCTGTATGAGAATGTGTTGACCATACCGGCATTGAAACGTGGGTAAGGATTTCCTATAATAGTACGGTCATTGTCATCATAAAGTCCGTCACCGTTGAGATCGTACCATTTACAGTCTCCCGGCCGAACGTTCGGGTCGAAAGCCAGTCCTGAATAAGGGTCATTCCGCAATGCTTGAATTTCTTCCATTGACTGATAAATGCCGCCGAATACATTTCCGTAGAACATACCTATCGGATAGCCTACTTTAGTGATGTTTGATTCTGCCACTCCATCAGTGATGGCTTCAGAATCGAGTCCTAGTGCCAATACTTTGTTCCGGTTGGCGGAGATGTTGAACGTAGTTGTCCATTTGAATTTGCCGGTCAGGTTGCGGGATACAATATTGAACTCGATACCTTTGTTTTCAACGGAACCGACGTTTTGTAACATGCGTGAAACTCCTAAAGTGCTTGGAACGATTGTATTCAGAAGCATATCGGAAGTGATAGACTTGTACAAATCAAGTTGCATGAATATTCGGTTGTGGAAAAGTCCTATGTCTACACCTAAATTAGTCTGTTTGGACACTTCCCATTTCAAGTCCGGATTCGCAATGTTTGACGGAGCCCAACCACTTACGACAGAACCATCGACTATATACGATTGCTGTGACATTTTGGTCTCATAGTTGTAGTCTCCGATAGCATTGTTGCCAGACAGACCAAAACTACCTCGTAATTTCAGTTCACTAAGTACTTTCTTGAGTGGCTTCATGAATTTTTCTTCCGTCATGGCCCATCCTGCGGAAATGGAGGGGAAATAACCGTATTTGTTGTTCTTTCCAAAACGACTTGAACCATCTGCACGAAATACTCCCTGAATCATATATTTTCTTTTGTAGTCGTAGGTCAGTCGGGCTATATAGGATAGCATACGATCTTCAGTCTTATCATAAGAACCTCCGTTGACTACACCTCCGTTGATGGAAGGGAGAGATTCTGTTGCAAAATGGTAGGCGGACGTGTAAAGCTTGTTGAGTTGGTTACTTTGTATAGTGACACCTCCTACAGCACTGATGTTATGATCTCCGAATTCTTTCTGATAGGTCAGTATATTTTCGTTAATCCACATGAGTTTGCGAGTCATAGTGGTGGAAGCCTCAGAGTCGGTACGGTTTTTGCCAATGGAAGCTGGGTACCATATTGAGTTCTCGGATGACATGAAATCAATGGCCAATGACGGTTTAAACGTTAACCCTTTAGCCAATTTCAATTCGAAGTTAAGCCCACCGATAATACGATTCTGACTCGTCTCGTTTTTGTATTCGTGAGCGATTCTGACTGGATTGTCTTGATTGTCGGCCAATGGCGAATCGGAAAGCGTTGGGAAGGCACCGGTTTCGGGGTCTCTTGAATCGGCTATGTTAGTTGGGGCCAAGTTGTACTCTAATGTAGAGAAATAATCTCCATTAGGAAGTTTGACCGGGAAAAAGGGATACATGGAGATTGCAGTTCGGATTACGCTGTTTGATCCTTCTCCACCTTCTCTTGTTCTTTTCTGATTGATAAATGTAGGAGCAAAGTTGACAGTTACTTTTGCCCACTTATTTAATTCGATGTCGAAGTTGGAACGGAAAGCGAATCGCTTCATTCCGGTACATATCAGGATCCCTTCTTGGTCGAAATATTCGCCTGAGATTCGGTAACGCATATTTTTACCTCCTCCAGCGATAGACAGATTGTATTTCTGCTGAATGGCATTCTGGAAGATGGCATCTTGCCAGTCAGTGTTGAGATTCTCGTCGAAAGGGAAATAGTCTTGATTTTGGTTTGTCGTGTAACGAAATCTTTCGTTCAGATTCTTATCCTTATAATATTCCAATAATTGGGCTGTATTCATTAATTCGAATTTATGTTGTATTTGTGCTATGGTGGTTGAAGCATTGATGGTTACTGTCGGTTTGGTACTTTCACCGCGCTTGGTAGTGATAAGTATTACACCATTGGCACCACGTGAGCCATATACGGCAGTTGAAGCGGCATCTTTCAGAATCTGAATATTGGCTACGTCATCAGGATTGACAGCAGACAGGCCGCCTTCCATCGGTATTCCGTCGACAATATATAAAGGTTCCGAGCCTGCAGTAACGGTACCGATACCGCGGACTTCTACATTGATATCACCACCAGGAGTCGCGTCGGAAGTCTGTATACGAACTCCGGGGACTAAACCTGAGATGGTTTGTTCGATAGAAGAGCCTACATATCCAGATAATTCTTCGGATTTGATGGAAGTCATGGCAGATGTTATCGTTCTCTTTGTTTGGGTTCCATAGCCGATAACTACGGTTTCATCCAACATATAGCCATCTTCAATCATGACTACTTTAATAAGCTTTTTGGGGTCTTTGATTGTGATCTCCTGTTTCTGAAACCCGATGAACGAAAATTCAAGAACTGGATTCTTACCTTTTGTTTGAATCTTGAAAGTTCCATCGATAGTGGTGGTTGTTCCATAATTGGAGTTTTGGCAAAGGACATTCACACCTGGTATGGGTTGTCCTTGCTCGTCAACAACGGTTCCTGTTGCAAATGTTCGGGCATTCTGTGCGTATGTATTTCCACCTGTATATGAAGAAACTTCAAATATGGAAAATACAATAGTTAAAAAGAGAATGCGGATAGAAATCATATTTCTCATATAGTAGTAAATTTAGTTATGCCACAAAAATACAATCAATATGTATATCTCCTATGGTATGTAAAAGCTAAAAGGAGAATTTGTAAAAGAGATAATATTTAACTTGCTTATTAGTAGTATGTTATCTAAAATATTTGATGATAAAATGTAATGACTATGTGAATTGTTTAATGCTGATGGATGTACTGAATATAAGATGGTAGTGCTTTTTTCTTTTCCTTTTTGTAGCTACATAATTGCTATTTAATTATATTTTATGTTGCTGATTATTAGCATGATACCTTTTAAGCTACTTATATTTTTCATCAAAATAAAATCTAGGAGGTTTCAATGGAATGAGCATTTCGTATATTTGCATGAAATAAAAGTATTTGTTTTCCTTTCAACAACCAAATTCGCATAAAATTATGAAGAATCACTCGAGACATTTCGTAGCCGCTACTTGTGCTTTAGCAGCATTTTCTCCCGTTGAAATGATGGCCCAAAAACAACCAAACTTTGTCATTATCGTTGCAGATGATATGGGGTATGGTGATGTGGGCATATACGGCAATGAGTATATAAAGACCCCGAATATTGATCAAATGGCCCGGGAGGGGATGATGTTCACAGATTTCCATTCGAATGGTTCAGTCAGTAGTCCGACGCGTTGTGGGCTTTTAACTGGGCGTTATCAACAGAGAGCTGGCTTGGAGAAAGTTCTTTTGGTACCCCGAGATGATAAAGATAAGGAGGTAGGACTTCAGTCGGAAGAAATAACTTTTGCAAAAATCTTGGGAGACAATGGATACCGGACAGCTTTGATTGGTAAATGGCATTTAGGATACTTGCAGAAACATCATCCGATGAACTTTGGCTTTCAGAAATTTGTAGGTTTTAAATCCGGAAATGTCGACTATCAGAGCCACCGCAACCGTTATGGTGATATGGATTGGTGGGATGGATTGGAGATGAAAGATATGTCGGGATACACAACAACCTTGCTAACAACGCTCTCCGAAGATTATATTAAGGAAAATAAAGATAAGCCGTTTTGTCTGTATATAGCACATGCGGCTCCTCATTCTCCCATGCAGGGACCTGATGAGAAAGCGGTTCGTACAGAGGCCACTCCGGAAGGGGATAAAAACTCTGATAGATCGAATAAGGAAATCTATAAAGACATGGTAGAGGAACTAGACTGGAGTGTAGGGAGGATTCTGGAGACACTGAAGAAATATAAACTGGATGAGAATACTTTCGTTGTCTTTTTCTCCGACACTGGTCCGGTAATAAATAATGGAGGTTCTGCCGGAGGATATAGAGGTGCTAAAGGAAGTCCATGGGAAGGAGGTCATCGTGTTCCTGGCATTTGTTATATGCCCGGTACTATTAAAGAGGGTACAACATGCGAACAAACAGTGATGAGTTTCGACCTTTTTCCAACTATGCTGGATATGGCTGACATTCATTATGACGATTCAAAGAAGAAACTGGATGGAACCTCTCTGGTGCCTTTGTTCAAAGGAGAAAATCTTGCTCCAAGGCTTTTATTTTGGGGTAATGGTAATAAGACTATATCAGTGAGAGACGGTAAATGGAAACTGGTTCGTTACAATCAAAAGGGGGGCATTACGCTGCATTTGTTTGATTTGAACAATGACCCATATGAGAAAAACAATTTGAGCAAGCAGGAACCTGAATTGGTTGAAAGACTGGACAAAGAGATTACCCGCTGGGCTGAGTCCGTCTATTCAGAAGTTCCTGATCAGTTTGCTCGAAAAGTACAGCGCACGAATAAAAAATAACACTTAACATATATAGTAACTATGAAGATAGAAAAAA
>RRZU012026050.1_pt1 | contig 12712 bp, 10 predicted proteins | sample 2165561 | NCBI WGS metagenome assembly RRZU01 (sample SAMN10456909, study PRJNA506462) | wastewater metagenome | isolation source: wastewater sludge | place: USA: Moscow, Idaho
GGCATTATGCTCCCACAAGCCACGCGGTGAAATCGTCATGCGCGTGTTCGCACCTTGTTGCGTCGTACTTACTGACACCACCGGCGTTGCAAAATCAGTCACGTCCAAGCGCTTGCGCAACGTTTCCGGAACAGTCACCTTGACGAAATCCACGATCAGGTTTTGTCCCTGCTGGCGAATATCTATTCCAGCATTCGGATCGCTCAAGTCGACAGAAATCCGCGCCTCACCGTCTTTCCCTCGACGAAACGCGATATCGCGTATGCTGTTCGAGCTCTGAAACGCACGGATTTCAGAAAAGTGTTCGACCAGAGGCGCAACACCCTCCTTTGCGGAACGCGCCAAAGTGAGCACAAGACTATTTCCATCGATCGTCGACTCGTAAGTCATAGCCTGGTTAAGATTCAGGACGAGCCGGGTGCGCCCATCAGCCTCGATCACATTCACGCTTCTAAGTTCCCCTTCGTTATACGTTTGGCTGTTCTTGCCGAGGCCGTTACTCGTATTCGGGAAATCAACCGCAATTCTCGCTGGCTTGGCGACAGCGAAGCCAAGCGGGACTTTGGTCAAAGCCTGGCTAAAGGTCAACTTAACGTTTACGACGCCACCTTGACTCGCAACTGTCATCGACTCGATTAAATTCGGCTTGGATTCTTGAGCGCCTACCGCTGCCACTGCCAGAAACGCACCCCCAATAAAGCCGAGCAGGTACTGTTTATTCAATTTCATTTATTTGCCTCCTGTCCCTGCAGCAATAGCGTACTTTCTCTTTCAACCCAATCCCCGGCAGAATCCTGAACAAGCTCCTTCAAAACCACCTCTTCTTCGGAAATCTTGGTAATAACTCCAAAATTCTGCCCCATATAGTTCCCCACACGAACTTGATACAAAGAGCCATCCGCCAAGACAATAGCATAGGAAACTTTTACCTTTGTGATCACACCGACATATTTCAGCGATTCAAGCGGATAGCTCTCCAACGGCTCACGGTTCCGGTTCAGATCGGGCTGCAGCCCCCCTCCGCCACTCTTTTTTTGTTCCGGCCCGATCTTGGCGGGCTTGAATGGATCCAGCAAATTCCCGACATCGTAAGGAACCGGCTCGTAGGACTTTACCTCGGGCAAGGGGGGAATTCCCCCTTTTAGACCTTTGCTGGTTTCGTCCATCCATTGACGTAGATCTTCGTTTTCCCCACCCGAGCATGCGGCTAACGTCATGCAAGCTGCAACAACGGCGATCGCTCTCATTTCTTACCACCCTTGGCGGCTTGCGCCGCCTTCTTCTTGGCTGCCAACTCTTCGTCATCAAGATAGCGGAAGGTCTTGGTTACGGCATCCATGACCAAGCTACCGTCTTTTGACTGTGGATTTGGCGTAATGGAGACATTGCTCAGTGTAACAATTCTTGAAAGCCTTCCGATATCTCCCGCAAAGGCGCCGAAATCATGGTAACTCCCGGTCAAGCGCACGCCAATCGGCAGTTCGGCATAGAAATCCTGACTAATCTCAGCTCCTGGTCTAAAGAGCTCGAACTGCAAACCGCGCCCCATTCCTGACTGATTGATTTCAATCAGCAGAGATTCAACCTCCGACTTGTTTGGCAACTGCTTCAACAACGCGCCAAACGAACGATCAATTTCAACCAATTGCAGAGTATATAAATCGAGATTAATGGCCTGCTTTTTTTTGTCAACGAACTCATCCTTGAGCTTCAGCTCCTCCTGTTGCTTCGCCTCAAGCGTATCCAGTTCATCGCTCCAGGCGAACCACCAGCCGGCGCCCAACACTGCCACGAATAGTGCCGCCAGCACGGCAACCCTAGGCGCAAGCGGCCAAGCGCCGATATCGTTAGGGTTCAGGTTGCGAAAGCTATCGAATGAAGTTCGCAAATCAACTTTATTTACAGAGGGAGATTTCATTTCTTACCCCCTTCTTCAACCGGTGCGCGCTTAAGGGACGCTTCGAGGTTAAACTCGTTAAGCCGCCGTTTATCAACCTGAACCGCCTTGATTTCAATCAAACGGGGTTTTTCCAACCAAGGCGAAGCCTCAATATTGCGCATCAACGTTGACACCCTGGCATTTGACTGCGCGTAACCGCCAAGAGAAATCTTTACTCCTTCCTGCCTAAGCGAGCGGATATAGACGCCTTCGGGCATCTGTTTTACCAACTCGCTCAACAGACGAACGGTCTCTGCACGGTCACGCTGTAACGACTCGATAACCTGCTTTCGCGCCAGCAAGGCCTGCGTTTGCTCTTTGAGCCGTTTGATTTGCTCTATCTCTTTGTCAAGAACGGCAATTTGCTGCTTCAGAAACCCATTCTTTGACTCTTGCTTGGAGACATAGCCCGAAATCACGGTATACACAAGGAACACAATTAGCGCACCAAGCACTGAAACCATGCAGAGCAATGAATAGAACTGCTGGCGTCTCGCCTTGCGCTTTTCTTCGCGATGAGGGAGGAGATTGATGCGTATCATTCGTCAAACCTCCGCAAGGCCAAACCGCACGCCGCCATCAGTGATGACGCATCGGCCAGCAGACTCTTGGCGCGTACCCGGTCTGACAGCACCATTTCGGCAAAAGGGTTAGCAATAATCGTATTGATCTGAGTGCGGGAAGCGACTACCTCATCAGCGCCAGGAAGCACAGCACATCCGCCAGACAGAACAATATGATTAATTTGATTAAACTGGGTTGAGGTAAAGAAGAACTGCAATGCCCGCGACACTTCCAGGGCCATGCTATCAACAAACGGCTGCAGCAGTTCGGCCTCGTAATTATCTGGAAGATTGTTGCGCCGCTTCTCGGCTTCGGCCTCTTCAAAGGTCATCCCAAAGAGCCGGGCGATATCCTGCGTCAACTGATTCCCGCCAAAGGCCTGCTCACGGCCGTAGAGTTGCTGACCGTTGCGCAACACGGTTAGGTTCATCACATTGGCGCCAACATCGACCAGGGCAATAATTTGCCCTTTACCGTTATCCGGAAGTTGCTTCTCAATCAACTCGAACGCTGACAACACGGCAAAGGATTCAACGTCAACCACCACCGGATTCAAGCCCGCAGCCTCTGTCACAGCAACACGATCCTCAACTTTTTCCTTGCGCGACGCCGCGATCAGAACTTCAATTTCATCGGGCGATGATTGCGCCGGACCAACAACCTGGAAGTCGAGATTAACTTCTTCAAGCGCAAACGGAATGTATTGATTTGCTTCGGACTCGACCTGGACTTCAAGTTCTTCTTCGCGCTGACCGGCAGCAACGATAATTTTTTTTGTAATCACATGCGAAGCAGGAAGCGCAATGGCAACATGCTTCGTCGATGTCGCCAATTTTTTCCAGGCACGCCGAACCGCCTCGGCGGCCGCTTCCAGATTGACAATATTGCCGTCCGCAACAGCATCCCTAGGAAGCACCTCAATCGTATATCGTTCGACGCGATACCCGTTTTTACCATCGCTCGCCAGTTCAACCATCTTGACTGACGACGAACTAATATCGAGACCGATCAAAGATCGTGACTTCGGATTAAAGATCGAAAGATCGAGTTGCAATGTACTCCCCTCCGCCAAAAAACCCTTGAAAAATTTGTAGTTAGCGTATTTATGAATAATCTACATTAGATGCTAGCAACAAGTATTCGGCATGTAAAGCCATTTTTAGGCATTTATTGGGCATGCTCTCAGTCTGTCACGACATTGTCGCAACGCTTATAATCCCGGGAATTGCAAGAACACACTCTATGGACGGCAACGTGCCAAACCTATCTCGCTGGTTTCTATTCCCTCTCCTATTCCTGATCGGCTTGGCGGCAATGGCCTTCGCCATGGCTGCGGCCGTTCTTGCGCTTACCTATCCGAACCTGCCGTCACTTGAAGTGCTGACTGACTATCGACCTAAGATTCCTTTACGAATTTATACTGCTGATGGCCATCTGATCGGCGAATTCGGTGAAGAACGCCGTGCTGTCGTTCACATTCAAGACGTGCCTGACGTAATGAAAAACGCCATTCTTGCTGCAGAAGACGAACGTTTTTACCAGCACAACGGGATCGACGCGCAAGGCCTAATTCGTGCCGCAATCAGCAACTTTATTGGCGGAGGAAAACGCCAGGGGGCCTCAACGATTACGCAACAGGTCGCAAAAAACTTCTTTCTCTCCTCCGAAAAAACTTACACCCGAAAACTGTATGAAGCACTACTGGCCTTTAAAATCGAACACAACCTCAGCAAAGACCAGATTTTCGAACTTTATATTAATCAGATTTTTCTCGGCCAACGCGCTTACGGCTTTGCCGCGGCTTCGCAGATCTATTATGGAAAGCCCCTTAAAGACCTGACTGTCGCCGAAGCGGCGATGCTCGCCGGCCTACCCAAAGCGCCGTCGGCGTTTAACCCCGTGGTCAACCCGAAACGCGCCGCTTTACGCCAGAAGTACGTATTACGACGCATGGAAGAGCTCGGATTCATTACCGACAAACAACATGAAGAGGCGCTGAAGCAAGCGCTTGTCGTTAAGCGCGAGACAAACGAATTTCCCGTACATGCCGAATTCGTTGCTGAAATGGCCAGACAGATCGCCGCCGAACGATTCCCCGAAGACGTCTACACCCGCGGCCTGCGCGTCTATACGACAGTTCTCAAAGCAGACCAGGAAGCCGCTTATAGCAGTTTGCGCAAGGGCGTGCTGGACTATGACCGCCGCCATGGCTATCGCGGCGCTGAAGCCTATGCCGACCTGACCGACATCACGTCCGAGCAGGACGAAGCACTCGACGTACTGCTACAGGACTATGAAGACTCGGAGGACCTGCATCCCGCTGTGGTTCTCGGCGCCAGCGCCAAAGAAATTCGCGCTTACCGCCGCGGCGGCGAGATTGTCAGCATCGCAGGCGAAGGTCTGAAGTTCGCATCACGCATGATGGACGACAAAGCACCAGCAACCAAACGATTGCGTCGAGGTGCCATCATCCGCGTACAACAAGACGATAAAAGCAACTGGCGTATCACCCAGATGCCCGAAGTGGAAGCGGCTTTTCTCGCGGCAGAGCCGCAAAGCGGCGCAATCCGCGCGCTGGTCGGCGGATTCGATTTTTCCCGCAACAAGTTCAACCACGCAACACAGGCGTGGCGCCAGCCCGGTTCAAGCTTCAAACCAATGATCTACTCCGCTGCGCTTGAAAAAGGCTTCACGCCAAGTTCGATCATCCTCGACGAACCGATCAGCTTCCCCGCTTCGGTCACGGGTAGCCAGGCCTGGGAGCCGAAAAACTACGACGGCAAGTACGAAGGGCCGATGTCGATGCGCACGGCACTGGCAAAATCGAAAAACATGGTCTCGATTCGGCTGCTACAAGCGTCCGGCGTCCATTTTGTTCAAGACTACGCCACTCGCTTTGGCTTTGAAGCCGACAAAGTCCCGCCCTACCTGACCATGGCTCTTGGTGCCGTTTCCGTTACCCCGTGGCAGATGGTTACCGCTTACGCTGTTTTCGCCAATGGCGGCTACCGCATTCAGCCCTACATCGTCCGCAACATCATTAATGAGAAGAACGAAGTGCTTGCCGAAGCGCAACCGCTCGAAGCAGGTGATGAATCGCTGCAGGCCATCGACCCACGCAACGCCTACCTGATGGATGGAATGCTGCGCGGCGTCACCATCAGCGGGACAGCGGCTCGCGCCTCCGTAATCCTCAAACGCCACGACCTCGCCGGAAAAACCGGAACCACCAACGAGTACGTTGATGCCTGGTTCTGTGGCTACCAGCGGACGGTTGTTGGCTGTTCGTGGATCGGTTTCGACCAACCCAAAAATATGGGCTCGGGCGAAACGGGTGGATCGGCAGCACTGCCGGCCTGGATCGGCTACATGGCCAAAGTACTCAAAGACGTTCCGGAGTCGTTCATGCCGCAACCCGATGGTTTAGCCGCCCTTGGCGGCGAGAAGGGCAAAGACTTGGTCTACAAGGAGAATTTGCCGGTCGAAGGAAAAGAAGAATCTGCACCCGCCCAAGCAGAACCTTCACCACCGGATGCAAACGCAAAGCCAGTCGATTAGGTCAGGTCAACGGTCTCGCCCGATTGCTTCGATACCAAAGCCGACAGCGCCGACATGAGTTCGCTGCTGTCGCGCGTATCGCGCCACACCTGGCCATCCCAGCGGAAGTGAAAACCGCCGGAACGCGCCGCCACCCACACTTCTTTTGCTGCAGAGTGGCGATTGACGATGATCTTGCTACCGTCGGCCAACTCGATTTCGAGCACCCCACTAGCAACCATCGAAAAATCGAGATCCGCGCCACTCCTCTCCAAACCTGTTTCAATATGTTTTAGCGCTCTATCGGCCAAGCTGTTGAATTCGCTATCATCCATCCTGTGCTACCCTTTTTCATTTCTGAAGAGTCTTTCATGCGCCGAACACTCACACTATCCGTTCTACTGCTCTCGATAGCGCTTGGCGCTTGCGGAACACGCGGGCCCTTGACGCTGCCGCCGCCAGTAAAGACCACCGCCAAACCGGCAAATTCGCAACCAGCACCAGCGCCTGCTGATCTTAACACGGCCAAAGACCCCGCCCAATGAACGCATTTTCCCTAAAAAATAGCCAATTACACGCTGAATCCGTCCCGCTCTCCGACATCGCCGAGCGCTTTGCCACGCCATGCTATGTCTACTCCCGCGCCGCGCTCGAAGCATCTTTTAACGAATTCCAGAAGGAACTCAGCCACGTCGATTCGCTGGTGTGTTACGCCGTCAAAGCCAACTCGAACCTCGCCGTACTCAACGTGTTCGCGCGCCTTGGCGCCGGGTTCGACATCGTTTCCGTCGGCGAACTAAAGCGCGCGCTAGCCGCCGGCGCCGACCCGCGAAAAATCGTCTTTTCCGGCGTTGGCAAATCGACAGCCGAACTGGCTTTCGCCCTGCACAAAGACATCCTCTGTTTCAACGTTGAATCCGCTCCAGAACTCTGCCGGCTCAACGAAGTCGCCGCGAGCCTCGGTAAAAAAGCGCCGATCAGCCTGCGCGTCAATCCGGATGTCGATGCCAAAACGCACCCCTATATTTCAACCGGCCTCAAGGAAAACAAGTTTGGCGTTGCCTACGACGAAGCACTCGACCTCTACCACTACGCCGGCCGCCTGCCAAACCTCGAAATTACCGGTATCGACTGCCATATCGGCTCGCAACTGCTCGACGCAGCGCCATTTGCCGAAGCCCTCGACAAACTCCTGCTACTCATCGACCAACTTGCCGAACAGGGCATCACCCTGCACCACATCGACCTTGGCGGCGGACTTGGCATTCGCTATCAGGACGAAGCCGCGCCGACGGTCAAATCCTACCTGCAGCCGCTGTTGCACAAACTCAAGGACAGAAAGCTCAAAGTTCTCGTCGAGCCGGGGCGGCGTCTGGTTGGCAATGCCGGCGCATTGCTCACCCGCGTCGAATACCTCAAGCCGGGCGAAGTCAAAAACTTCGCCATCGTCGATGCCGCGATGAACGACCTTGCCCGCCCGACGCTTTACGACGCCTGGCACGACATCGTGCCGGTCACACCACGCCATGGCGAAGCCAAAACATGGGAAATCGTCGGCCCGATCTGCGAATCCGGCGACTTTCTCGGCCACCAACGCGCCCTCAACATCGAAGCGGGCGACCTGCTCGCCGTCTTGTCTGCTGGCGCCTACGGCATGGCCATGAGCTCGAACTACAACACCAGGCCACGAGCAGCGGAAGTCATGGTGGAGGGTTCCGAAGCCCATTTGATTCGCCGCCGCGAAACGGTCGAGGAACTCTACGCCTTGGAAAGCCTGCTTCCGTGACTATCACTCGCTGGGCCGCCCTGAGCATCGGGCTTCTCGGGGCTCTTGCCCTCGCTGCCTGCTCCGATGAGGCCAAAAAGAAGGGCGAAACACCGCCGGTCCCGGTAGTCACGGCCAAAGCCACGGAGCAGGATATCCCCGTTACCCTCAAGGTGGTTGGGCGTGCCGAGGCGTTTGAAAGCGTCACCCTCAAATCCCGCGTCGATGGCCAGGTCGCCAGCGTGCTATTCACCGAAGGACAACACGTCAAGAAAGGCGAGGCGCTTATCCGCCTCGACCCGACCGACTACGACGCCCGGCTACAACAAGCCACCGCGGCCAGCGCGCGCGATGCCGCGCTGCTGGCTAAAACCCGCTCGGACACCGCGCGCTACGCCGCACTCAGGGATCGCAACTTCGTTTCCGAGGAGAAGGTCAACGACGTACGCACCAATGAAGCGGCGGCCGCAGCCATTCTGCGCGCCAGCAAAGCAGCTGAAGAAGCAGCCCGGCTGCAAGTCTCCTACACCACCATCCGCGCGCCTTTTGACGGGGTTGTTGGCGCACGCATCGTATTTCCTGGCTCATCTGTCAAAACCAACGACACCGCGCTGGCGATCGTCAATCGCATCCAACCGCTACTCGTCAGTTTTTCGATCCCGGAAAAACACCTGCCCAGACTGCGTAAATCCCTCAACGCCAATTCCCATGGCATGAAAGTCGACGTCACCTTGCCCAGCGACGAGAGCCGCCACTTCGAAGGCTCCGTGCGCTTCCTCGATAACGCCGTGGACGCCACAACCGGCACCATCCTGATGAAGGCTGAATTGCCAAACGCGGACGAATTGCTCACGCCGGGGCAATTCCTCAATGTCACCCTGCTGCTCGACACACTGCACAACGCCGTCACAATCCCCAACGAAGCGATCCAGCAAGGCGCCGAAGGCAATTTCGTCTATGTCATCAAAGACGACGGCCGCGCCGAAGTACACAAAGTCGAAACCGCCGCCGCAGACGGCGGCGTCACCGCCATCAGTAAAGGCCTGAACGTCGGCGAAATCGTCGTCACCGACGGCCAGCTGCGCCTGACTCCGGGAAGCAAAACCAAAGAAGCTGGCGCGGCAAAGCCCCAAGCGCCGGAAGCCCCTGCGGCAAAGTAAGCGCAAACCCATGAACCTGCCCGAACTCTGTATTCGCCGTCCGGTGATGACCACGCTGCTGATGGCGGCGTTTGTCATTTTTGGCGTCATCGCCTATCGCGCCCTGCCGGTTTCCGAGTTGCCGAATGTCGATTTTCCGACCATTTCGGTTTCGGCCAGCCTGCCCGGCGCTTCGCCGGAAACCATGGCGGCCACCGTCGCCACGCCGCTTGAAGGCCAGTTCTCGACCATTGCCGGACTCGACTCGCTGAGTTCAACGAGTTCGCAAGGCTCAACCAATATCACGCTGCAATTTTCGCTCGACCGCGACATCGATGCCGCCGCGCAAGACGTCCAGTCAGCCATTGCCGCCGCGCAGCGCAAACTGCCGCCCGGGATGCCGAGCCCGCCCTCGTTTCGCAAGGTCAATCCGGCAGACGCACCGATCTTCTTCATTGCCCTCTCGTCGCCGACGCTGCCGCTGCCACTGGTCAACGAATACGCTGAAACGCAACTCGCACAGCGGCTTTCAACGATCAACGGCGTCGCGCAGGTACTCGTTTTCGGTTCGCAAAAGTACGCCGTGCGCATTCGCGCCAACCCTGACCAACTGGCCGCCCGCGACGTCGGCTTTGACGAACTGCAAAAGGCGATCACCCAAGCCAACGTTAACCAGCCAATCGGCCTGATCGATGGCGAACGGCAGAGCTTCGCCATCAAAGACAACGGTCAGCTGAGCAAAGCCGAAGATTATCGGCCGCTGATCGTCGCCTGGCGCAATGGCGCGCCACTGCGGCTCGAAGAGATCGCCACGCCGGTCGATAGCGTCGAGAACTCGCGAATCGCCGCATGGAACGTGGATAAACGCGCCATCGTGCTGGCCATCCAGCGCCAGCCCGGCGCCAACACCATCGAAACGGTGAACGCCGTCAAGCGCACGCTGCCAAGCTTTCAGGAAAAGCTGCCGGCAGCCATTGAAATGACCACGCTCTACGACCGCAGCATTTCGATCAGCGAGAGCATCCACGACGTGCAACTCACCCTGCTCATCGCCGGCTTTCTGGTCATCCTCGTCATCCTGCTCTTCCTGCGCAATCTGTCGGCCACCACCATTCCGGCGCTGGCGCTGCCCATTTCGGTGACCGGCACCTTCGCCCTGATGTACAGCTTCGGCTACAGCCTCGACAACCTGTCGCTGCTGGCGCTCACGCTTTCGGTCGGCTTCGTCGTCGATGACGCCATCGTCATGCTGGAGAACATCGTCCGCCACATCGAGCTCGGCGAAACGCCGCTGCAAGCAGCAATCAAAGGCTCCCGGGAAATTGGCTTCACCATCATCTCGATGACTGTTTCGCTGATGGCCGTGTTCATCCCCGTGCTTTTCATGAGTGGCATTGTCGGCCGCTTGCTGCACGAGTTCGCCGTGACCATCTGCGCCGCGATCCTCGTCTCCGGCGTCGTCTCGCTGACGCTGACCCCGATGCTATGCAGCCGCTACCTGCGCCATGCCGAACCGGAGGCGCACGGCCGCGTTTTCCGGTTGTTTGAACGCAGTTTCGAAGCGCTGCTGGCAGGCTACGAAAAAACCCTGCGCAGCGCCATGAGCCACCCGCGTTGGGTACTTGGCAGTTTCATCGCCACCATTGTGCTGACCGGCCTGTTCTTCCACGGGGTTCCCAAGGACTTCCTGCCCAGCGGCGACAGCGGCCAAATCACCGCCACCACCGAAAGCGCGCAGGACACCTCCTTCGCCGCCATGGTCGAGTATCAACGGGCCGTCGCTGCCATCGTCGCCAAAGACCCGAATATTCAGTCCTTCATGTCCTCGGTTGGTGGTGGCGGGGCGCGCTCGACGGCCAACACCGGCTCGCTCAACCTGATCCTCAAGCCGCGCAGCGAACGCCAACTCTCGGCCGATCAAATCATCCAGCAGCTGCGCCCGAAACTCGCTGCCATCCCCGGCATCAAGGTGTACATGCAAAACCCGCCAGCGATTCGCATTGGCGGCCAGCAAACGGCGGCGCAATACCAATACACGCTGCAAAGCACCGACCTCACCGAGCTTTATCAATGGACAGAGGTCCTGCTGGGCAAAATTCGCCAGATCCCCGGCCTCATCGACGTCAATAGCAACCTCAAGAACCAGAGCCCGGTCGTTGCGCTCGATGTCGACCGCGACAAAATCGCCTCGTACGGGCTGAGCTTCGGGCAAGTGGAAGACGCCCTGCAAAACGCCTTCAGCTCGCGGCAGATTTCCACGATTTACGGCACGGCGAACCAGTATCAAGTCATTCTCGAAGTGGCACCGGAGTACCAGCTTGACCCGTCAAAGCTCTCGCAAATCTATGTGCGCGCTGCCGGCGGCAAGCTCATTCCGCTCGACACCGTTACCCGCATCAGCCGCAGCACGCAGGCGCTCACCGTCAACCACCAAGGTCAACTGCCTTCGGTGACCATCTCGTTCAACCTGCTGCCCGGTTTCTCGCTCGGCAGCGCGGTCGATGCGATCAAGGCCATTGAACACGAAATGCGCCTGCCAGCCTCGCTCAACACCAGCCTGCAAGGCACGGCACAAGCCTTTGAGGCCTCGCTGCAAGGCCTCGGCATGCTGCTGGTGATTGCCATCCTCGTCGTCTACATCATTCTCGGCATCCTCTACGAGAGCTTCATCCACCCGCTGACCATCCTCTCCGGCCTGCCTTCGGCGGCGCTCGGCGCGCTGATCACGCTTTACGTGTTCAAGGTCGATCTGAGCCTCTACGCCTTTGTTGGCGTCATCATGTTGATCGGCATCGTCAAGAAAAACGCCATCATGATGATCGACTTCGCCCTCGACCGGCAGCGCTCGGAAAATCTCCCCGCGCAGGAGGCCATTTTCAAAGCCTGTTTGATCCGCTTCCGCCCGATCATGATGACCAGCATGGCCGCGCTGGTCGGCACCCTACCGATTGCCCTTGGCCTCGGCGCTGGCGCCGAAGTGCGGCAACCGCTCGGCCTCGCCGTCGTCGGCGGTCTGCTGCTCTCGCAGTTCCTCACGCTCTACCTGACCCCCGTGATTTATCTTTACCTCGACCGCTTCACGCAAAGAGAACGTGCCGCGCATGTAGCCACCGAATCGCCCGACGTATCATGAACGCCACCACCAAAGCCCCGCTGACCAGCCTGCGCATCGACAAATGGCTGTGGGCCGCCCGCTTTTTCAAAACCCGCTCATTGGCCACCGAAGCCATCCACGCCGGCCACATCAAGCTCAACGGCGCCACCGTCAAACCCGCCCGCGTACTGCGCGCCGGCGACATGCTCGACCTGGCGATTGGCGAAGAAAAATGGACGGTCGAAGTCCTTGGCCTCAATGACCTGCGTCGCCCGGCCAGCGAAGCCCAACAGCTTTACGCAGAAACCGCGGAAAGCCGCGAACGCCGCGCCGCCGCCAAAGAAGCGCACCGCCTCGCCCCCACCCCCGGCAGCGACCTGCGCGGTCGGCCGACCAAAAAAGCCCGGCGACAGATACGCGGATTCAACGAAGGATACTGAAGCCGATTTCTTGCACCCCGCGCAAGCCAATATCCACGGGCATCTTCGACCATCACAACATCAAGATCGCCTATCCATGCGGGCTGCAGACCTATACGCATCGTTGGCACTGCTCGGCAACGTCGTTGATCAGCCATTCGATGCGTCACTCGTGCTTTTCGGCAATGTCCGCCGGAGCATTGATATTCAATTGGGTTCACGTCACGATGCCAGTATAAACAGACGTTTTCTAAC
>RRZU011665998.1_pt1 | contig 12711 bp, 10 predicted proteins | sample 2165561 | NCBI WGS metagenome assembly RRZU01 (sample SAMN10456909, study PRJNA506462) | wastewater metagenome | isolation source: wastewater sludge | place: USA: Moscow, Idaho
AACTCAAGCTCTTTTTTGTATATTTCATAGAAGCCTCTTTTTTTTGCTTCATCTAATAACAGTTCCATCGACTTCATACGATGATGGCACCGTTCTTCGCTTATCACATGCACCGTGGACGCTTCATGCTGATAATAATAATAAAGAGGTTCATTCACTTTCTCGAACTGTTTAAAACACATCATCCAGATTGGGCTCGCACAGTTGTCTTCATAAAAAATACCTTCCGGAAAACGGAGATGATTTACTTCGATCACGCTTCTTTTATAGACCTTGATCACCATACTCCCCGGACGCAGAATCAGACTTTTGTACTTTTCAGACGTTAATATCCCAGTCTGACTGTCGTCATTATTCTGAACTGTCTTTCCCGGTAGCATTGTATGTGTACTTACCAGCGTATAATCACAGCCAACAACATCTGCACCAGTTACTTCTGCCTTACTGATCAATTTTTCATAAAAATCAGGTGCGATCCAGTCATCACTGTCGATCATGCCAATCCATTCCCCTCTTCCCACGTCCAGACCAAGATTCCTTGCATCGCCCTGCTTCCGATTCACATCAGATGCAATGACTTTTACGATTTCCGGATACTTCTTCTCGTATTCCCTCAGGATCGTAAGTGAATCATCCGTAGAACAATCATCCACAGCGATCACTTCAAACGGACTGACTCTTTGTGCCAGCAGAGAATCCATACAATATTCTAGTTTTCCATCCCCTGCCATATTATAGACCGGCACGATTATACTCAGTTTCATCAGTTAACGCTCCCTCTTGATGCTTCCACCCTCGACGCGGTATACAATATCACACTTTTCAATGGTCTGAAGTCTGTGTGCAATAATGATCAATGTTTTCTTACCATGGAAACGGTTAATGGAGTCCATGATTGCTGCCTCTGTATCATTGTCAAGTGCGGAGGTCGCTTCATCCAGAATCAGTACCTGTGGATCATGATACAAAGCGCGTGCAATTCCGATCCTCTGTCTCTGTCCACCTGAAAGTCTGATTCCTCTCTCACCGATTCCTGTATCAAGACCTTCCGGAAGCCCTTTGACAAATTCATCCAGCTGGGCTTCTTTTAATACTTCCCAGATTCGTTTTTCGCTGATTTTTTCCTTAGGAATTCCAAATGCTACATTTTTTCGGATCGTATCATCCAGCATAAAGATCATCTGTGGAATATATCCTATATTTTTTAACCATGCTCGATACTGCGTTTTTATGTCCACGTCATCTGCATAGATCGTACCATCTTTTATTTCCAAGAGACCCAATAGAACATCCACAATGGTAGTCTTGCCCGATCCGGAACTTCCAACAATTCCGACTGCAGCACCGATGGGAATTTCCATATCGGCATGATCAAAGATCAGTGTCTCCGTATTCGGATAAGCATAAGTAATATCCTTTAAATGAATATGATTGTGGATCGGAAGTCTTGCATCCGTATCTTTTGCAAAACTCATGTCAATGTTATTGCCACTGATCTCATCCTGAAGATGATCACTAACACCCATAAAAAATGGTTCAAAATATGCCAGTGACGTCAGCTGGTTATTAATTCTGTTCGCACATGGCATCAGTCTCATGGCTGCCATGGCAAATGCTGAAATAACAGGAATCATGTCCGCCATTGCCCTGCCTGTCAGGATCATAAATAACATATATCCGACCATTCCGATAATGCAGACTGTTTCGATCAGAAGTCTTGGTGTGTTATTATAAAGACTGTATTTTTGTACAGCTTCTACGTAACCTTTCCCGCATTTAATATATTCATCAACAAAATACTGCTCTTTTCCAGCAATCTTGACTTCTTTGATTCCGCTTACAGTCTGTGAGATCCATTTGAACAGCCCACTGTAAAAATCCTGGTTTTCCACTCCGGCTTTCTGCATGATCGGTTTAATCACTGCCTTGATCAGCATTAAGGTAATAAGGAGCAGCACTGCGATCACGATGGTCATCATGGCATCGACCACAAGCAGGATCGCTGACAGTGAGATAAAGATGATCATTTCTGAAACCAGCTGCAGCACAGCAAGTATCAGTGCATACATATTATTTACATCAGATGTAATGCTTCTCTGTATGACAGCTGTGTCACTATTTAAATAGAACTCGTAGCCCCGGCGTAGATAGTTACGCATCATTCTTTCAGATGTTGAGAACTGGTTCCCATAAATAAAGGAGTACATCATTTTCTGCTGAAAAAATAAAAATAGATTTTTCAGTACAAAGGCAACGATCAGAGACAGCATGACAAAAATCGTCAGCTGGTCTTTATCGGTAAGTCCAAGTGACTGATACAGCCATGCCATATAGGCATTTGATTCAACTGCATCCGGACTGATGACCAGGCTGACTACCGGAATGACAAGCGAAATACTTGCTGTTTCCAGCACAGCACCGATCAGCATCCCAAAAAGCAGTATTACCATTTTTCGCTTTTGTTTACCGTCTAATAATAAGTTGATCTTCTTAAGAATTTTCATTCACTACCTCTATTCATGCACTTTTTATATTTTATCATTATACCGGTGTACATCCGGATCTTCGTACTGATCCATAAAGTCTTCTCCAAGGAACAGGATCTCATCAACAAATTCCATTTCATAGACCGCCTGTGTGAACACGGCGATCGCAAGGTGAAAATGAACCCCTTCCATCAGGTTCAGTACTTCCATTGGAAATCTTCCTTTGATCACGATGTGTTCCGGAAAGAGTGTTTCATAATCCAGCTCATCTCTCGGATGTGGTTTGATGAAAACTCTGGCATCCTGACAGTGATCTTGAATAATATCCCGAAAGATCTGTTCTCTGATCGGTAATGTACAGAGTTGTTCTGTAAGCAGAATAATATTTTTCGTCCCAGGTTTTGCATGGCTGATCTGACTGATCAGATGCTCCCAGTCCTTAACAAAAGCCCTGATGATCATCTGTTTCTGCGCTGGAGTCAGTGCTTCCTCCATTGGTTTTCTTGGAACTTCAATATATTTTTTGCAGTCATATTTCAGACAGGATCTGTCATTGATTTCCATATCAAGGCAGTATTTTCCATATCCATTCTGGATAAAAATAAGATTTCTTGCCGACATCCACGCTTTCAATCCAAAGCATCCTCTGTTATCAAATCGTGCTGCGTCATAGATCTTCAGGCAGTTGATTCCATCCTCTACTGCATGATAATAGATCCGGTTTCGGTTCAGATAATATCCGACCGGATCCGAATCACAATAAACATAGATATCCTTATAATCCTGGAATTTGACAGGAATATAAGCCGCTTCCAGTTCAGCATATTTTTTTGTAAATATGATACGGGAAATCATATTTAAAAATAAATTTCCATGATTCTTTTTCCATTTGGTCAGTTCCGGGAAATACGTATCCCTTTTTTCATCAAATGCGATCACGTCTTCAAAGAAATCAAGTGCTTTGAGTCGCTCACCCAGTTGCTCAAAATCCGTTGATAATGAACTCAGCAGAATCGTTGCACCGCCAGAACGTTTGGGATCAATGGTAAATTCTTTTAAAAATGTTACATATACATGATAATACGTATGACATACATAAATTCTGTCTTTCATAATCCACGGATCCTCTTATGAATGATGCGTACCATTCTTGGTGCAATAGCAAATAATGTCAGGTAGACTTTATTTTTTACGTTCAGATAAGGGGATCGTAATCCTTTTCCATAATTTTTTCTAAGAAAACGTATCACATCGCGATACTCCCTGTTTTCTTTCTGCATCAGTCTGATCGGGATATGCAGCAGATATTCCAGTCTCTGAAATATCCCAAATCTAATTGCAACAGGCACCAGATCAGAAAAGTGCTTTTCGACCAGTTGCATGGCAATGTCAGCATTTTCAACACAGTCTGCAAAGACCCTTGGGAACTCATCTCTGCTTTCTTTTCTTGTGTTGCTTCCGATCCTGTAGAAAACATGATACAACGATTTGGGGCTGCTTGCAATTCCTTTGATCTCTTTCAGCATATGGATCAGCAGGAAAAAGTCTTCATTCAGGATCCCTTCCGGAAATCTTCTGGTCGCGAACAGTGACCGTTCACAAAGCTTTGTACAAAAGGAACAGTCGCCTCTATGCATTAAAAGTTCATTTAGAAAATCATCTGCTTTGATCACACTGTCTTTCTCCGGTGGGATGCAGATCAGCGGTAATGTTGATCCATCTTCTGCTATTTCATCCCTGCCGGTCTGTGCAATTGGCATACCGGTGTGTTTTATTAATTCATATAAAGTCTCATACATTGAAGGTTCGATCCAGTCATCGCTGTCAACAAAGCCAACATAATCTCCCTTTGCATGACTCAGCCCAAGGTTTCTTGCAGATGAGGAACCTCCGTTTTCTTTGTGGAACACTCTGATTCTGCTGTCTTCAAGCGCCAGTTCATCACACAGTTCTGCTGTTCCGTCTGTAGAACCGTCATCCACCAGCAGGATCTCTATATTTTTCCATGTCTGTGCACAGACAGAACGAACACACCTTGGCAGGCAGTCCTTAATGTTATAGATCGGTATGATGACCGAAATCAGCTGTTCCATGTATGGTTATCTCCTTTTTTTCAAAAATCTGTACATTTTGCGCTGCGCAATAATAGGTGCTTTGCTCATAGGACCGGACTGCTCAAATGCGATTTTCCGTCCATTTATAAGACGATCACATTGCATCAGCAGTCTTTTCGCCGCTTCCTCTGCGTTCCACTCCTGTTCAATGGTCTCATATGCCTGTAATGCAAGCGAACTTCGAAGTTGCTCATCCCGAACTACATTCAGAACAAGCTCTGTGAATTCTGCCTGGTCACCGCTTTTAAATACCAGTCCATTTTTTTTATCCCGAATCAGAAAAGGGGTTGCGCCCGGTGCATGGCTCGCAATGACCGCACAGCCACTGTTCATGGCTTCATTCAGGACCGCGCCCCATCCTTCTTTATAATCGCTTGTAAACAGGTAAATATCCGCCTGTTCCATTTCACTTCTGATCTGTTCCGGAGGCATAAAATCTTTTATGACAAAGCTGTCTCCAAGACTGTATAATTCGGCTTCTTTTTCTAATGCATCACGACATGGACCATCCCCGATCATGGTAATATGAGCCGGTATGTTCTGCTCACTCATTTCTTTTGCAAGCGCAACGACCATTTCCGGATGTTTCCAGTCGATCATCCTGCCTGCCCACAAAATTTCAAGATATCCTTTTTCTTTTTTTTGATTCATCAGCTGGGTCATCTCATATTTCTTCATTTTCGGAAAATATCCGAACCGGAACATCTTATCAGGATAAGCTCTCACAATATGAAAATCAGATGCAACATATCCTCCATCACATAAAAGATAGACAGGCGATTTTGCAAATCTGGTATGATCCTTATATTTTTTAATCAATCCTCTGGGCGAAACAGCTTTCCATGTCCCCTCTTTATAAAGGCGTTCACTGCTCCTGATGACGATTTTTCCTTTTAAAAGTCTCTCACTGATGTACTGTTCCTCTTCAACACCGCCAAATATGACAATATCAGCCTCTTGAATCAGTGCTGCGCAAATTTCAGGTTCTTCATAATAGAACTTCAGGTAGTGGCATTCTTTTAAAGAAGCCTCCCATCCCATTTTGCGGCGTTCTTCTTCCATAGGTTCAGTCTGTATAAAAGTGTATATGCTTCCATCCCCGCGCTGTCTCAGTCCCTGATCCAGTGCATCTGACAATGGAATCTGGTGGTGGTTGATATAATTGGATACCGTAACTAGTTTCATTTCTCTTCACCGTTCTTCGTAATCGTATCATATATTTCCAGCAGTCGTGTTGTGTTGATCTGTGGATCGTGCGTGACTGCCGCCCTGTTTCTGGCCTCCATAGATAACTTTTCAGCCAGTCTGTCATCAGAAAATATCCTGACGATCTGATGAGCCAGCTGATTAGACTCAAGTGCCGGATAAAAAAGTCCTTCTTTTTCAGCCTCCATCATATCCGATACACCGCCAACTTCACTGGAAACGATCGGGACGCCTAACAACATTGCTTCTCCAACAGAATTGGGTGAGTTCTCTATCATGGAGGAAGAAACGAACACATGGGTCTTGAGCATTCTGTCGCACATACCACCTGCATCCAGCATCCCTGTCAAAATAACAGTGTCCTCAAGTTGGTTCCTGTGTATCAATTTCAGTAAATACTTCCCATAGGAAGACAGTTTGAGTCTGTTCGTTAATGTATCCTGTTTTATTATATTATTTCCGCCAACATACACTTTTACATCAGGTACGATTTTTCGTATAAATGGTAGTGCTTCTAAAAATAAATGAAAGCCTTTTAAAGGATAATCTCCCTGACTAAAAAAGATCGTATGCCTGTCGCACTCTGAAAGTTCCCATTTTTTGTTATAAAAATTGCTTCTAAGCGACTCATTCATAAAATGATAACAAATGCCTGCATGGATACCTTCCACATAATTTTTATCAAAAGTTGTGCGTCCTGTAATATTTCCAGTCAACGCAATTGCCTGTTTCTCATGTTCTGCACGCATCAGAAATTTTTCCTGCTGCTGTCTGATATTATCCTGCTTTAAAAAGTCACGCAGTGTAAATCTGTTTTTGACTGAATCAGGTATTCCATCGCAAAAATGTTCCGCACATGCCTGACAGATTCCCTGCATCCCGATCAGCATTCGTTCCGGTCTTCCATATGCCTTAGCCATTGCCAGTGTATGTGGAAACTCTGTCCCAAATGCATGTACCAGATCTGGCTGATAATCCCGAATGATTGCAGGTAACGCAGTATCCATCGTTTTCTCATATAGCGTTTCTTTCGTTACATCTTCATAAAAAGCATAATAAGTCATGCCGGACACCATACCCTTTTGAAAAGTTCCAGGCGTGACCGTCTTTAGAGGAAAACAGACTGCAAGTTCTAATTTATTATTCTCGCCATAAGTTACGAGCGCACCGGAAAGTCCTGTGAGCCAGCCCTCTTTGCTGCTTGATGGAATGCCCAGCTTTTCAGCAATTACCGGCAGACATATGTTACATAACCATAAAACCCGCATCTTGTTCCTCCTTTATGAAAATTGATTCGTTCTGATACCGGATTCGCGGGACACATGTCCCAAAGCCGAGTCATTTGTATATTAACTTTTTTAGTTTATTGTATCCGGCTGCAAATGTTGGGTTGTTGCCAAGGTATTTTCTTAACTTTACAAAGGTAAGTGCCAGAAGGATGCGGTATAGGGTTACACGTGCGTATCCCATATAAGTGAGTGTGATCTCGTGATGTTCTGCCTGATCCCGCTCCATATTTTCCTGAAGTTCCGAAAAGCCTGCTCCTTCATAGGAAGCAATCACGATGTCAAGAAATCGGATATTACATTTTTCTTCAAAGTAGCACCATAGAAAATGCTCGTAATCTGCCCGGATTCTGTATTTTAAATTGTAGCCACGTTTCATAAATAGTTCTCTGGAGTAAATGCAGGCCTGATGGCAGGGAATATGTCTGTAGCAGGAGAATGAACTTAATTTCCTGTTCATGGTGACTTCTGCATTCAGTTTTCGATTAAAGGTATGACCATAATAAATTCCATTATCCCGAATCTGTTCTGAAACTTTTTCTAACACATCATTTCGATAAAGGTAATCTCCGCAGTTCAAAAACAATAACCATTTTCCTGATGCCTCTTTTACTGCGCGATTCATCGCATCGTAGATCCCATCATCAGATCCTCTGATGACCTTGATCCGCTCATCGACCGGCAGTAATTCAAGCGAATGGTCTGTTGAATTTCCATCTTTGACAATAATTTCAAAATTCTCATATGTCTGATCAAGAATGCTGTCGATTGTTTTTTGTAATTTATCACCTGGATTAAAACTGACTACGATGATACTGTATTGAACTGATTCCATTACTAATTCCTTTCGTGTGGTTTCCTATTCTACCCAAAGATCCATGTGGTATAAGGAACAATACGCAGTGATATATCAGCTGCCCGGATCATAAAAATCGCAAAGTAAACACAGTATGCTACACCAATAGTCAGGGCAAGTCCTGTCTTAAGTTTTTTGCGTTCCGGTTCAATGGACGCTAATATATTTGCGATCAGAAAGATCTGGTAAAAATTGAAATAATAGGCGATTCTCGAAACTTCCGGGATAAAGGATGCAAACAGGTATAGCAGTACCGCCGAAATATTGAGCTGAAAATAGAAAGTATTGTCTTTTCGTGGTGCTATGGATCTTTTGTAAAAGTATACTGAAAACAGCAGGATGCTGATTCCTTTTACTATATTTAAATAAGATGTCTCCCCAGTGTCAAAGACCGAATTCTCATAATAGGGATAGATCGCAAAGATCAGTTTTCTGAATAAACCACGAAACAGAACAAGCGACAGACACCCCAGTCCGATCAGACTCCAATCCCACTTTTTCCATGGTCTGGAAGCGAACAGATATACCGGTATGACCACAAGTACTGTTTTGTGAAACAGGGATGCAAACAGGATCCAGAAGATGAACGACAGATGCTCACCTTTTAAAAGATGCTTCACGGAATAAACTGCAATTGCAAGCGCAAAATAATATCGAAGGGTATTGAGACTTGACAGATAGTACCCTGATGCCATAAACAGAAAAAAACCGTACCCGAACCAGTCACTTTGCTCTCTGACTGCTTTTAGAAAAAAAGCAACCGTTGCGAACGAAAAAACTGCAAAAATCGGGATGAACCGGTCTTCACCACATAACATCTGTATCAGCCTGACAATACTATTAAAACCACTCTCGCTGGAGACGCTTCTCTGCAGGCTGATTTTATGGAAAATTTCAACATATTCTCCGTAATCATTGCCTACATAATATCTCCCTGCTGAAACAAGTGCCAAAATCATAAAAATGACGGTCAGCATTGTTCGATCTGCTGCCATCTGTCTGGTCTGAATCATTGTCTGCCGTCCATATTGTGTTTTTACTGCAAATGCCAGCGTAACAGTAACCGCTGTCAGCAAAGTATAAAAAAACATATGATAACGCTCCTTACTGCCGCATATCTTCTATTCCATTTTTCATCAGCTTAAATGCCTTTGAAGCACTGATTTCCTGACACATTTTATTTTTATGCTTCAGCAAAAATCTGATAGCCAGTAATTTGGCCGCTCTTCCATACAATTCCTGATATAATACGCCTCTGTCATAAAAGAACTTTTCATTGTATCCATGAAACCATGTCGATGGTGTGCCTTCTTCAGTTCCTAGCTGAACAGGGGTCGCATAGACCCGCATTCCTTTTCGGATGCACTCCCTGATAAATAAACTGTCTTCCCCATTGCTATATCTTGCACCACCACCAAATAAAAGCGAATAAGTAATATTAAATCGATGAAGTCTCTCGCGTCTTACTGCAAAAGAAAATGTAGGATACCGTCCACAATTATAAGTTCTGACTCTTTTGAATTCAGTCGTATCATACGTTTTTCTTTCTTCGATCACGTCAAAATTAAACAAGAGCATGTCTGCTTCCGGATGTTTCTCAAATTCCTGTATCACCAGTTTAGAATAGCCTGGATCGTACACAATATCATCATCCGAAAATAACAAAATGTCACCCTGCGCCCGCAGCAAAGCATTATTCCGGCTCAATCCAACGCCTCGTTCAGCAAACGAAAAAAAACGAACTTTGAATTTTCCGTAAGGTCCATCTTTACAGATCTCTTCAAAAGCAACCTGGTCACACTGATTGATGATAATCGTATCTGATTCAAGCTGCATTTTTTCGATCAGTACATCCGGTTTTTGATGCATGGCCGATACCAGGACCTCCAGATTCATAGCTCAGACCTCTTTCCAAATAATTTAAAATAATACTGATTCAGAAGAATTGCATCTACGTCTGTCAGAATCGCTCCTGAAATCTTCATCTGATTTCTATGGATCTGATTGATCATTTTCTCTATTCTTCTGCCGTTTCTGGCGCCACATGGCACCATCATGAAGATTTCTTTATCTTTTTGATTTTCAAGAAATTCAGGATGCTTCACAATATTTATGACTTTAATAAATGTATTTTCAACACCATGCAGTTCAAATAGGGACTCCAGTTTATTCTCTATCTGTTCCAGACCTTTTTTATTTCCTTCCCCTACTGCAAAAAGAATCTCTGTTCTGGATGCAAAACATTGAAAATCAAAAAATTCAACATCAGGATATGGTGCTTTATTTTTTCCATGTTTTATCATCGCACCAGCAACAAAGATTCCATACCTTTTTTCGAACTGATCCTGAAAATAGACCGAATCATCCAGTTTTAATGAAATCGCAATGACCATCCATACAATTGCCCCTGCGATCATAGCACCCCAGAAAGTGACTCTTGGTGTATTGTCATCAATTAAAACGCGCTCAGCTGACACTGCATGTGTCATCACCCGAATCTGCTCGCACTCTCTCATATCATCAGCAAATTTTACAAATCCCTGCTCCATTGCCTGTGCCATTTCAAGGGCAATTGCAGGGTCTTTATGGGTGACATACAGATCAACGATTCTGTAATCCGCATCTGTCCCTGCGCTGACACTTTCTCTTAGCTCTTCTTTGCTGAAAAGATTTACCTCTTCACCTGCTGCTTCTCTGTATGCGAGGGCATAATCCAGAATGATATCTGTTTTTACAAAACCTGCCCAGCCCGCATCATTAAATGTGTAATACTGGGGACCATCTTCTCCCTCAACAAAGTCAACATACAGCATGGAGTACGTCTTATATTCCGGTTCGGGAGCAAATAATACAAACTTAATATAATAAATACTTCCCGCCAAAAGCGCACCAACACATGCTGCTGCAACGATCATCCATATTTTTCTTAAAAATAAAATGGCATTAAGTTTACGGTCATAGTTCTCACGTCCATAATTGCATTCCCACATAGTCATTCACCCTGTTTGTCCTGTTCAGATCCAGCCTGCTGTGTTTTCATCGCTGTCGTCTGTGAACTGTCTACTCCCTCTGTGCTTTCGGGCTGCAGAAGTATTTTTAAAGTCAGAAACATAAGTTTAATATCTAGTAGAACGGAATAATTTTTGATGTAAAAAAGGTCAAGCTTTAACTTATCGTATGGCGTTGTGTTATATTTCCCAAACACTTGTGCATATCCTGCAAGACCTGCCTTGACTTTCGTTCTGAATAAAAACTCTGGCATTTCTTCAATATACTGTTCAATGATTTCGGGTCTTTCGGGTCTTGGTCCAATAAAGGACATTTCACCTTTTATAATATTGAACAACTGCGGCAGTTCATCAATTCTTACTTTTCTGATAAATTTTCCAATTGGTGTGATTCTGTCATCGTTCTTTGTTGCCAATCTGGCAACACCATCTTTTTCCGCATCCACTCTCATGCTGCGGAACTTCATGATCTGAAATTCTTTTTGATCCAGTGTACATCTTGTCTGTTTGTAAAGAACCGGTCCCTTGTCATAGGTTTTTATAATAACAGCAGTTATTAACATGATTGGTGAAGTGATGATTAGTAAAAGTACTGCACAGACAAAGTCAATCATGCGTTTTATTGCTCTTTGTTCAATGGTCAGTACATACTCTCTTGTCAAAAGTATCGGCGTATCAAATAAATGAAGCTGTGCCGATCCCATGATTATAACATCTGTTATTTTTGGCATGATATACACTCTGATCTCTTTACCAAAGCAGTACTTCAGAATCTTGTTCCTGTCTTCCGTTGGTATGTCCCAGATCACGACTGCATCATACCGGTTCAATGCTTCCGTACAGACTGCATCGATTCCTTCCGAAATATTCATGCATTTGCATATTTTATATTTGTCTTCTCTTGTTTCAAATTTATCTATGATATCTTCAATTGGTCTGTCACCGTAGACAAGCAACAGCTCCCTTGCTGCAAAGATCGATCTGTACAGCCAGTTGGATCCAATCGTCCAGATTCCGATTCCTACAATATCAATTGCAGTCAGAAGTAACAAAGGTCCCGGCTTAATGAGATTACCATTTAATAGCGATATCTGAAAATAGGAAAAGAAATTCACACATACAGTTGCAAAGACCTGTGAGAAAAAGACTTCTCCGGATTTCAAATACCCGATCTTATATCCCCCATACATTCTGGAAAATAATAAGAGCAGCAATCCATAAATAATAATTACGAGCCAATTACCACGTCTCCAGAAGTAGACCTGTATCGTATCAGAATAAAGCCTGTACCACATCATTCCATATAAAAGTACCTGGAATGCAAGACTGATCCCTGCAAGCTGTAGAATGATAATGCGTTTAAAGGATTCCATTTTTCTCAAACTAATTACCTCTTCCTGTTCATCAGATTTCTTCTTTCACCAGATAAATCGGACGTTTCTTGACTTCCATATAGGTCTTTGACAAATACTGCCCAAGAATTCCTACACAAAACATCTGTACACCACCGACAAGTGAAATAATGCAGACCAGTGATGGCCAGCCGGATACCGGATCACCAAACAGAGCTTTCCTTACTATCGTTACAATGATCAGTAAAAATGCCAGCACACAAAAAAGCATGCCAAAAAAAGAAGAGATTGCCAGGGGTGCCGTTGAAAAAGCCATAATGCCATCCAACGAATATAATAACAGTTTCCAGAAAGACCATTTGGTCTCTCCTCTGGTACGTTCAATATTTTCATACTCAAGCCA
>RRZU013123058.1_pt1 | contig 12711 bp, 8 predicted proteins | sample 2165561 | NCBI WGS metagenome assembly RRZU01 (sample SAMN10456909, study PRJNA506462) | wastewater metagenome | isolation source: wastewater sludge | place: USA: Moscow, Idaho
AGTATTAGGATTTATGAAGCAAGTGGCCCGTGGGCTGCAAGTGGAGGGAAACTTTGGAACTGCTCATGTCTATCGCAGCAGTCTCAATGCCATTATTGCTTATCGTGGGAAAGATGATTTTGCCTTCAATGAGGTAACTTCGGAGTGGTTAAAAGGGTTCGAAGTCTATCTTCGTGGTCGTGGGTGTAGTTGGAATACGGTTTCTACCTATCTGCGCACTTTTCGTGCCGTTTACAATCGTGCCGTCGATCTTCATCGGGCACCATACGTCCCGCATCTGTTCCGTTCGGTGTATACGGGAACTCGTGCCGACCATAAACGGGCTCTATGTGACGACGATATGAAGAAAGTGTTTACCGAATTGCCGCAATCTTCTCGTATATCTTCGGCTATGCGTCGTGCACACGAACTGTTTGTTCTTATGTTCTCGCTCCGTGGTATGCCGTTTGTCGATCTTGTCTATTTGCGGAAAAGTGATTTGCGTGATAATGTAATTACCTACCGTCGGCGTAAAACGGGCCGTCCCCTGTCGGTGACACTGACCTCGGAAGCAATGGTTCTAATGAAGAAGTATATGAACCGTGATTCTTCTTCTCCTTATCTCTTTCCTTTTTTGGAAAGCCGAGAAGGAACAAAAGAAGCGTATCGGGAATATCAGTTGGCGTTGCGCAGCTTTAATCAACAACTAATGTTGCTGGGAGAGTTATTAGGACTAGGCGATAAATTAAGCTCGTACACCGCCCGCCACACTTGGGCTACGACGGCTTATTATTGCGAAATTCATCCGGGTATTATTTCCGAAGCTATGGGACATTCGTCTATCACTGTAACGGAAACATACCTCAAGCCTTTCCGAAGCAAAAAAATTGATGAAGCAAATAAACAAGTTCTCGATTTTATAAAGCACTCAGTAATAGGATTAAATACCTGATTATTATCCTGTTACTTTGTAGGTAACGGGGAGAAATTCCGGTGCAAATATGAGCATATTTCTTAAAACAACCAAACGAAATCAAACATTTTTTCCAATAAACTACTCAAAAACAGAACTAGGATAGATAAAACACGCGGATTCTTTATTTTAGGGCTTTGTTAACCTCTAAATTATGCCAAAGATTTTCCTCCCCTCTGCCGCTCGTCAGAAGCAGGGGTAAAGAACTTTCATAATCTATCGTATCATTTTTCTGTATTGACTACTCTAAAAGAGCAGGAACAAAGGTTTCCCCGTTACCTACGAAGTAACGGGTTGTCTAATATTGAAACTTAGTGTTTAATAATATATTATTAATGTAATTTTTAAGTAGTTATGAAAATGAAATTTGTAAAAGTGATGTTCTTCGGGGCGTTGGCACTTTCTACTGTCACCTATGTAGGCTGTAAGGACTACGATGATGACATCGACAATCTACAAACACAGATTGACGCAAACAAAGCCGACATCGCCAAGTTGCAGAGTTTTGTAAAAGAAGGTAAATGGGTGACTAATGTTGAAGACATTACCGGTGGATTTAAGATAACTTTTAATGATAATAAAAGTTATTCTATCACAAGCGGTAAGGATGCTACTCCAACGACAATCAAGATTGATCCGGTAACAAAGAACTGGATTGTCAATGGCAATGACCTAGGTATTTGTGCTGAAGGTAAAAAAGGTGATGCGGGAGTAGGAACTCCGGGCAAAGCTGGATATGCACCGGAAATTTCTGAAGATGGATATTGGATAGTTTGGGATGCAGAAGACGGAAAACCTAAAAAAACAAATGTTAAAGCTGCTACAGATATCTATGTAAGTGCTGACGCTAGCAATCCATTGGTTTGGGTATTGAATATTCTCAATAAGGAAACAGGAGAATGGGAAAAGGTTTCTATGCCGAAATCTGCTCGTATCACCGGTATGAGTGTGCTAGGTGTAAAAGAGGATGGTACTGTTGATTTAGGCTCTACACAAGCTGAAGCGACTCTGTATTATCATAAAGCAACCACAGACATCAAATTTAATGGAAATGATAAATTTAAGAAAGCAGGTGATTTACTTATTGCCAGAGGTGGTAGTAAGATTCACGCTTTGATTAATCCGGTGAATCTGAAAGCTGCAGATATTCAGGCTTACGAAATCGGTCTGACAGATTCTAAAGGTAATACTAGCTTTGTTGTAGCTAATATTGCAGATAATTTTAGTGTAGATGCTTTGACTCGTGTAGCAGACCCAGAAAAAGAACCTACTGCTAACAAAGGTGTTTATGATTTGACTCTCAGATTTGCAAATGGAGTAACTGATACAGAATTGAAGGCCTTGGAAGAGAATACTGCTTATGCTCTTACAACAAAAGATGCATGGGGCAATGAAATCATTTCCGGATATGACGTAAAGGTTGCGGCTAAAGCTGCTACAGAACAAGACCAACCAGAAGTCGAGTTTACTGCTCCTGACGAAGCCTTGACTTATCAGAAGAGCTATAATTTGGATGAACTGTTTAACAGTGAATTAGATAAGGTGGTAGCTTACTATTATGAAGTTACTAAGGACGAAGCTGCTAAGGTGGATGCAACATTTGATAAAGATAAGAATACAATTATTGCAAAGAAGGAAGGTAAAATGAAGATTAAGATTCACTATCTTCCTGTTAGTGGAACAGTTGCTAGTACTGACGTAGAACTGACCTTTGCTTATGTAGCTAAACAGGCTGAAATCAAAGATATGACTTGGGTTGTAGATGGCAAGAAATTAACAGCTACTTCTGAAATTGTTGGTCCTTCAGTAGATGAAATTAAAAAGTCTATTAATGGCATTGATTCCGAAATTGAATATACTGATGTGACAGTAACAATTAATAAAGTACCGAATCTGACATACGAAAATCAGACTTCTAAGAGTATTACTTTAGTATTACAAGGTCTGGATGCAAAAGGTAAAGAAACGAATGCAGAAGCAAACATTACTAAATATGTAATCAAAGCTACATTCGATCCTGAATATATTGCTGCTGTACCTCATACCGCAACAGTTAAATTCAAGAATAAAAACTATGATCAAAACAATTCAGAGCTGGGTAATAAATATTTATACGAAACTACATTCAAGATTACTGTAGATCAGCCGAAGAATCTGTATACATTCAAACATGCAACTGCTTACTTTGAGGATGAAAAGAATGCTGTAGCTTACGGTAAAGTATATGAAGGTAATAGTCCTAAACTTATTTCTTTCAACCTTTATACCTTGTATCAAGCTAATTCTATTCTTGAAGGTGATGCAACAACTAATAGCTTTGTGAAATTCACAGAAGTAATACCGGAAAAGAGTGGTAACAAAGTAGCTAAAGCATGGTTAACAGAACAAGGTACTGATAATGGGGCAATTTCAGTCGAACCTTCTCCTTTACACGGTGGTGTTAATACAAGTCGTAGTATTACGGTTACTTATGCACCATTCGGAAATACTCGTTTGAATGCTATTGTTGACAAATTTAACTTGAAAGTATTATCTGAAATTTATCAAGGTAGTTTCGATTTTGTGAAGAAGTTCAAAATCGACGGAAAAGATGTACAGAAAGGTGAGAAAGAGGATAATCCGATTGAAATAGAAGGAACAGGTACTGTCGAAATACTAGAAAGTGATTTCATCAGAAAAGATGCTCGTGCTAATGACTATGGCTTTGATGATAATAGAATTGTATCGGTTAAGGTTGAGTTAGCAGATGATGACGCTAAAACTTATCTGACAATTGACAACACTGAGTTTAAGATGGGAACTGAAGCTGCTGCACAGTCTGGAACAGAACAAAAAATGAACACTGTTACTATTGGAAAGAATCAGACCGCAGGAGCCATTATAAATGCTCCTACTTGTAAAGTCAACATCAATATTCTTGACAAGTGGGGTATGACGAAAACAGCATCAATCTATGTTAAAGTGAACAAATAATTTAGATTGAATAACTTATAATTGAGAGGCATCCTAATTCTCTTTGAGACTAGAGATGCCTTCTCTTTACAAGTTTTATTATACGAGACAATAAATTCTTTAAAAGAAATATACTGAGAGATCAACTGAAAATTATGCTTGTGAAAGTATATTTTCAAATGTTTGTCTCTTGGAAGGGATGCCTCCCTTATTTCCCACGGGCATCCCTTTTCTGCTCTTAATGCATCTCACTTATCGTACTAGAAAGCAATTTACTAGTCCCTTATTTCCCCAAGACAAGGAGATGTTTTTAAGAATATAAATGCTCGGGCTTGTGAAAGTCCGTGCTTTTATTTATACAACTATAATGTCTGTAGTTAACTAATGTCTTTATATTTTCGACATGGGATTAGATATCCACCACTTATGCTTTTAGGAATATAAAAATAATCAATTATGAAAAGTGTATATTATTATCTGTCAGTGCTGATTATATTTCTTTCAGCATGTCATACCAATAAATCAGAATTAGAAACAATTAAAGTTGCACAGTTTGGAGATGTATTCATATATATACCTCTATATTTGGCAAATACCAAAGGATTTTTCAAAGAAGAAGGTTTGAAAGTTGATCTGATAAACACTGGAGGGGACGATAAAACCTATGCAGCGGTAATTGGTGGTTCCGCTTTATTTGGTATTGCAGATCCTACTTTTGTTGCTATTGCTAAGGAACAAGGAATAGATGGATGTGTGATAGGAAGTATTGTCAACAGTGTTCCCTTTTGGGCTCTGACAAAAAATCCCAATGTTCCTCAAATTACGAATGCCGCGATGTTAGCTCCTTACAGCGTAGCTACCTTCTCTGCTCCTTCTACAGCATATACAGTTCAAACTGAAATGTTCAAAGAAGCTAATTTGCCTACAAATATCAGACAAGGTGCATTTGGAACTTTATTACCTATGCTTGATACCGGCAATGCTGATATCGCCCTTGAATTGGAACCTAATGTTTCAATAGCGGTAGCCAATGGAGCAAAGGTCGTTTATTCTTTTGCTGATAAATATCCGGATTTTACCTTCACAGGTATCACAACAAGTAAAAAGACTATCGATGAAAAACCTGAAATAGTCCAGCATTTTATCAATGCTATTACCAAAGCTGAAAAATTTGCACATGAGTATCCTGATAGTGCCGCTTACTATATGGCAGAACTATACCCTGATGTGAATAAGAATATAATAGCACAGGCCATCAAACGCATGGTAGACTCAAACACATTACCTCAAAACGCAGTAATCTCACCGGAAGCTTGGAAACAAGCCGTTGCATTACGTCACCGTATGGGAGATTTAAAATCATTGGATAATATAGAAAGTGTATTAGATATGAATTTCGCTGAAAAAGCACGTTGACAAAAAAGTTATTGAATATGAAAATCATATTTATGTTAGCCGCAAAAACATATATGTACCTTCCTCTTTTTCTGGCAAAAGAAAAAGGTATTTTTAAATCTGTATTTGAGGCAAAGAGAATAAAGGACGATATAGAGTTTCGCATTTGTGATGGCGATGATGACGCTATTGACAGTATGTTGGATTTTAACAGGAATGCACGTAAATGCAAATTAGACGAAATAGCAATTGCTATTTCAGACCCGACTTCTATATTGCGGCAACATAAAAGTTTTGATAACAAAACAGATATAAAAGTTATAGGCAAATTGATAAACAAATTGCCTTTTTGGGTTATTTGTCCCTATAATGAGGAATTAGATAATAATTCGCATAATGGGTTTATGGATATTAAGGAATTAAAAGCCAAACGTCTTTATACACCTAATAGTTCATACATTACTGCCAACTCTTGCTGTTCTCAACTATTAAATAAAAACAATTATAAAATCAAACCTGTTGATTTTTCCGAAGAAATAGAGAAATGCATTAATGATTCCGAATCCATAGCTCTGACGGGTGACTTAAATTTAATGGCAAGAAAATATATTGAGAACAAAATTTGTATTTACAGCCATATGGCGAATAATAATGATGAAAGCATAGCTACAACTATTATAACCAGCAGATATATATGTAAGCAGTACGAGGACATGCTGGCACTTGTCTTGGAGGCTATTCAGAAAGCCATTTTTATTATATATTCATCACCTGAAATAGCCACAGAAGTATGTTATAAAATCAGTGATGAGATTGATAGTTATCGGATGCCTGACGAAAATATTCAAAAAGAAAAAACAGAAATCATTATATCAATTATTAACAGTGATCATCTATATCCGATGACTACCGATATCTCATTTTCTGATTGGAAAAAAACAGTAAATTATTACCTTTCGCATGGGATAAATATATTTGAATATATGAGGGAGCACAACTCGCCAACCAGACCCAATGAGAATGAAGCATATGTTGCAGGTATATATCAAAAAATGTTCTTCAAAAATCCTGCACACACTGCAGAAAGAAAGATTGTTGAGGATTTTGGAGTAGATTGCAATACTTTTGACAAAGAAATACCATATCATTTGATCAGAAAACTGAAGAATAAGATTTTGTTTTTCATGAAAAAGGATTTTTGGTATATCCTGTGCTTTATTTTATTTGTATGTGTTGTAGGGTATGTGGTATACCAGACTTTTTATAACAATAATAATGATTACATATCGAATGTCGGTTTAATATTTGGTGCATTATCTTTAATATGGGGTATCCTAACTAGTCTGGGGGTATTCCCTAAGTTGAAAAAAACGAGTCGTTATGATGATTGAACTACAAAATGTAGGGTTTGCCTACAATATCAAACATGCAGTATTTTCTGATTTAAATCTTGATATTGATAGAGGAGATATTGTATCTATTGTCGGCAATAGCGGTTGCGGAAAAACGACATTGCTGAATCTTATTGCCGGAGTTTTACTACCTTCTAAAGGAGAAATCAAGAAATCGGATAAGAATATAGCCTATTTGATGCAGGATGTCACATTATTGCCTTATAGGACAGCGTGGGAAAACACTTTTCTTGCTTGTGAACTACGGGGAATACCTGTTGACAACATACAGAAGCAGGCTGCCAAAGAAATACTAGACTTATTCAACATAGAAACGGAAGCTCTAAACAAGTTCCCCAAAGAACTCTCCGGAGGAATGAAACAACGGATCGGATTGTTACAAACTCTACTCACCGACGCTTCATTATTTCTGCTTGATGAACCTTTTAACGCCATTGATATTAATGCACTGAACAGTATTAAACTCTATATATGGGAATACCTCATCAAGAGTAATAAAACAATGATCTTTATCACCCATAATATTGATCAGGCATTGCTTTTAAGCGACCGTATTCTAATTATGAGAAGTCCAACTGAATTATTAGAAATAAAGCCCGCTAAAGAATATTGCTCACTTTCCCCTGACGAAAGAATAGACACAAGCGAATATAAGAAACTTTTTTTTGAAATCGTTGAGAATTTGAAATATGAGAAATAAAATATTACAATGGTTACCATTGGCTGTTTTACTGATTGCTTGGGAAGCATATGCTAAATTTCAGTCAGGCTTTTCAACCATGTTTTCTTCCCCTGTGAGAATAATAACATTGTTATATGAGAAAACGGTATCTGGCGACCTGCCATATCATACATTCATAACTGCTTATGAATCATTTGTCGGATTGCTGTTTGGGCTATTCATTGGATGTATTATAGGTTTTATTTTAGTCTATTTTCCAAAATGCTCGAAAATAGCTCATCCTTATATAATAGCACTTAGTTCAATTCCTACTTTCGCATTGGCTCCTCTAATGATTATTTGGTTTGGAACCGGATTGAAAATGAAAATTGTATTGGCATTCCTCTCTACTGTTTTTATTACTGCTTTTCAAACCTATGAAGGAGCAAGCAAAATCTCTGAAAGTGACGATACTTTTTTCAAAATCAATCATGCTACCAACAAACAACGCTTTTGGATGCTCTCATTCCCAGCCTCACTGGATTGGGTTATCCAATCACTCAAACTGAATGCCGGCTTCTGTGTTTTGGGAGCATTCATTGGCGAATTTATAGCCTCTGAAGCTGGTTTAGGATATATCATTCTAAAAGCAAGTGGCTTATACGATACCACCTATGTCTTTGCCGCTATTATATGTATTATCTTACTTTCTATGTTTTTTAATTTGTTGGCCGTATTCGTAAACAAATATAAATTGAGGATAATTCGTTTTGCAACAATGAAATATGGTAAATAAATAACTCTTCATAAAACTAAATGTTTTTCAAATGCTTATCTCCTAAAAGGAACGTAAACGCATTTTCCTATGGCTTATATAACTTTGGACGGAAAGGAATATAAAGCGTATAGTTACTATCCGTCGGCTTTCCTCCCGCCAGTGCCGGCGACCATTTCGGCATTCCCTTTACAATACGAAGAGCCTCCTCGGCAAACTCGGAATGAGTAGCTTTCAAAATATGAGGACGCAGAATCACTCCTTCCTTATCAATCGTAAACTCACACAAAGCATATCCCGATATATTCTTGGCTAAAAGATTTGCCGGATAAACCATTTGATCTGCAATATATTCTTCCGGAGTAGTGCCGGACAAATGAGCAAGTTCTTCTATCTGTTTACCGGAAAGCGACCTCTGCTGAGGCCCCACCTGATAAATTCCGACATACATCGGTTTCTTATAAGCATCCGGTTGCTCCTTAGTGCGCTGTTGCAACTCCTTCAATAAAGCAGCAGCTTCTTCCGCCACCGCCTGTTCCGAAATATCTTCTCCTCTGGATAACATATAAGCCGACTGACAGACCAACACAAGACGATCCATTAAAGAACCTTTTTTCGGGGACCACTTACGTCCCATCTGATTTGTACCTTTCGCATCCGTCGAAGTGAAATAATAAACGACTCCGTCCAAACCTGCCGTAGAACCGTCCAAATCCTGCACCTGACTCGTCACCGTACGAAAAATGGCACCCAAAGATTGATAAAGGGACGAACTGATAACCACCGATCTCGTATCTACCGTCACTGTTCCTTTCTCTGCTTGCCAATAGGTACGCGACAATGTGTTCGAAACCAAACAATAACGCCCACCCTTCTTCTCTACCGACATGGCATACTCGGGCGAGAAAGAAGGAATTGCTACAAAACGAGCATACGGTTGTTGCTGAAAGCCTGTGTTCAATAAAGAAAATACATTGCGATAATATTCGCCCAATTCGCCTGTGTAAGTAGTGAAAGGTTTCACCGGCTCCAGATAATCAATCTGTGCCGTAAGACGAAAAGATAAGGTCAAAAGTAGAATAAAGAAAACAATCTTTTTCATAAGTTGCCGGATTTTCAATGCGTATCGGCAACAAAGATACAAATTATTTCGATGGTTCGTGATAAAATTATATCTTTGCACGGTTTTTACTAAGAAACTGAATAACAATACATCAAAAATATGATAGCTAAGATTGAACAACTTCTGAAAGAGGTAGAGGCTTTGCATGCCTCCAATGCCGAAGAACTTGAAGCTCTCCGCATCAAATACCTTAGCAAGAAGGGAGCCATTAATGACTTAATGGCGGATTTCCGTAACGTAGCTGCCGAACAGAAAAAAGAAGTCGGCATGAGACTGAATGAACTGAAAACAAAAGCGCAGGATAAAATCAACGCACTGAAAGAACAGTTTGAAAGTCAGGACAACGGTTGTGACGGATTGGATTTGACGCGCTCGGCTTATCCCGTCGAACTCGGTACACGTCACCCGCTTACCATTGTAAAAAATGAAATTATCGACATCTTCGCCCGTTTGGGATTCAGCATCGCTGAAGGACCGGAAATAGAAGATGACTGGCACGTATTCTCGGCACTGAACTTTGCCGAAGATCATCCGGCACGCGATATGCAGGATACTTTCTTCATCGAGGCTCACCCGGATGTCGCATTACGTGCACATACCTCTTCCGTCCAGACCCGCGTTATGGAAACGTCACAGCCTCCTCTCCGCATCATCTGTCCGGGACGTGTATACCGTAACGAAGCAATCAGCTACCGTGCGCACTGTTTCTTCCACCAGGTAGAAGCTCTGTATGTAGACAAAGATGTATCATTCACCGACTTGAAACAGGTATTGCTGCTTTTCGCTAAAGAGATGTTCGGTGCAGATACTAAGATTCGCCTGCGTCCGTCATACTTCCCCTTTACAGAACCCAGTGCTGAAATGGATATCAGTTGTAACATCTGCGGTGGTAAAGGTTGCCCGTTCTGCAAGCATACCGGTTGGGTGGAAATCCTCGGTTGCGGTATGGTAGACCCGAACGTACTTGAATCCAACGGCATTGACAGCAAAGTATACAGCGGTTATGCTCTCGGTATGGGTATCGAACGTATCACAAACCTGAAATATCAGGTGAAAGACCTCCGTATGTTCTCCGAAAACGACACACGCTTCTTGAAAGAATTCGAGAGCGCATACTAAAAACAGGTTGAGAGTTGAGAGTTGAGAATTGAGAGTGGCTATGCAGAATAATATAGCTAACCCTTAACTCTCAACTCTCCATTCTTAACTTCTCCAATTATGAAGGATAGACTCACTACTTCCAGTTATTGTTTCATCTTGGCAGCCAACTTTTTGCTCTACTTCGGTTTTTGGTTGCTAATCCCTGTTTTGCCGTTCTATCTGTCCGAGTTCTTCCAGGCGGGAAATTCTACTATTGGTATTGTTCTTTCCTGCTATACGGTAGCAGCACTCTGTATCCGCCCATTTTCCGGTTATCTGCTCGATACCTTTGCCCGTAAACCTCTCTATCTTTTCGCATATTTCATATTTATGATGATGTTCGGCGGATATCTGATTGCAGGTTCTCTTACCTTATTTATTATGTTCCGCATCATTCACGGTGTCTCTTTCGGAATGGTTACCGTAGGCGGAAATACAGTAGTAATCGACATTATGCCTTCTTCGCGCAGAGGGGAAGGATTGGGATATTATGGTTTAACCAATAATACGGCAATGTCTATCGGACCGATGTTCGGACTTTTTCTGCATGACGCCGGAGTCTCATTTGCAACAATATTCTGTTACGCATTCGGGGCATGTATATTAGGATTTTTATCAGCCAGTCTGGTAAAGACACCTTATAAGCCTCCTGTAAAGCGTGAGCCGATTTCGCTCGATCGTTTTATCTTGCTGAAAGGAATGCCTGCGGGACTTAGCTTGTTGCTACTTTCCATTCCTTATGGGATGACAACCAACTATGTCGCTATGTATGCCCGACAGATAGGACTACACACACAAACCGGATTCTTCTTTACCTTTATGGCAGTCGGCATGGCTATCTCCCGTATCTTTTCGGGAAAGCTGGTAGATCGAGGAAGAATCACACAAGTGATAGCAGCGGGATTATATTTAGTAGTGTTCAGCTTCTTCCTGCTCGCAGGCTGCGTGTATCTGATTCAATGGAGCGACACAGCCTGTACGATTCTGTTTTTCGGAATCGCTTTATTAATGGGCATCGGATTCGGAATCATGTTTCCGGCTTTCAATACCTTGTTCGTCAACCTTGCCCCCAACAGTCAGCGAGGAACGGCAACTTCCACTTACCTGACCTCCTGGGATGTGGGAATCGGTATCGGTATGCTGACGGGAGGATATATCGCCGAAATCAGCACGTTTGACAAAGCCTACCTTTTCGGTGCCTGTCTGACGGTAGTCTCCGCCATTTATTTCAAAATTAAAGTAACGCCTCATTATCATAAAAACAAATTACGATGAGAAAGAAAGAACGTTATGAGAAAGTAATCGCTTGGTTTCAGGAAAATGTGCCAGTAGCCGAAACAGAACTGCATTACAACAATCCGTACGAACTACTGATTGCTGTTATCCTTTCCGCACAATGTACGGATAAACGGGTGAATATCATCACTCCGCCTTTGTATCGGGATTTTCCTACTCCGGAAGCGTTGGCGGCTACCACCCCGGAAGTGGTATTCGAATATATCCGGAGTGTATCTTATCCGAACAATAAAGCTAAACATTTGGTCGGCATGGCTAAAATGTTGGTAAATGAGTTTAATAGTCAAGTTCCCGACAATATGGAAGATTTAATAAAATTGCCCGGTGTAGGAAGGAAAACAGCCAATGTAATACAATCGGTTGTATTTCATAAAGCGGCAATGGCAGTGGATACCCATGTGTTCCGCGTCAGTCACCGCATCGGACTAGTGCCGGACAGTTGTACCACCCCGTTCAGTGTGGAAAAGGAACTGATGAAGAATATCCCGGAGAAACTGGTTCCCATAGCACACCACTGGCTTATCCTGCACGGCCGTTATGTCTGCCAGGCACGTACCCCAAAATGTGACACCTGCGGTTTGCAAATGATGTGCAAATATTTCTGTAACACCTATAAAGTAACGAAAGAGGCACCAAAAGCCAAGAATAAATAACGTTTTAATAGCAGAGAAACGAAATAAATAGTAACTTTGCAGGCGTTCTAAAAGAAAATCTTTAAAACACTTTTAAATAAAAATAGAGTATTATGCAGACAATTGACAAATTCAATTTTGCCGGTAAAAAGGCATTTGTTCGCGTGGACTTCAATGTACCCCTGGACGAAAACTTCAACATTACAGATGACACCCGTATGCGTGCAGCTCTTCCTACTCTGAAGAAGATTCTGGCTGACGGCGGTAGCATCATCATCGGTTCTCACCTGGGCCGTCCGAAAGGCGTTGCCGATAAATTCTCTTTGAAACATATCATCAAGCATCTGTCTGAATTGCTGGGTGTTGAAGTTCA
>RRZU013513162.1_pt1 | contig 12711 bp, 10 predicted proteins | sample 2165561 | NCBI WGS metagenome assembly RRZU01 (sample SAMN10456909, study PRJNA506462) | wastewater metagenome | isolation source: wastewater sludge | place: USA: Moscow, Idaho
GCCCATGATGACGAAGCCGAGGGCGACGATCGCGACCCAGACGACGAGGCCCGGCAGCACGGCCCGGCGCAGGAGCTGGCCACCGACCTCCCCGGCGCTCGGGGGATGCGCGGCCGGCGGCCACCGGCGCACGAGGCCGCCCTGGGAGGACGGCCCGGGCGTGTGCTCGGGTGAGGTGGTGGTCATCGTCGACCTCCTGGACGAGGTGGGTGGGTGAGATGACGCGGCGAGCCGGCACCGGGTCGGCCGGCGCCCGTGGATACGTGGCCCGGCGCGCGCGGGAGTCGCCTGGAGCGTGGCGTGCGGCGGTAGCCGAGCCACGAGACGGTCGTCAGCGCGACGGCGAAGAGCGCGCCGGCGATCGTGTCCGAGGGGTAGTGCACGCCGAGGAAGATCCGGTCGAGCGCCGTGAGGATCGTGACGGTGGCGGCGAGCGCGACGAGGCCCGCGCGCAGCGCCGGCGGGCGGCGTCGCAGCAAGGGCCACACCATGACGAGCACGCAGGCCATCGCCATCGTCACGTTGGAGACGTGGCCGGAGGGGAAGCTGTAGCCGGGCGCCTGGGAGATCGGGTCCTCGACGACCGGGCGGGCCCGCTGGACGAGGAGCTTGACGTCGAGGCCGAGATTCCAGCCGACGAGGGCCGTGGACACGCCCCAGATCGTGCGGCAGCGCAGCCCGGCCCGCCACGCCCAGATCGCCGCCGGGATGAGCACCACGTAGACGCGCCAGGGCTGGAAGACCTCCTGCCAGATGATGAGCGCGTCGAAGAGCAGCGGGTGGTCCCGGGTCACGTCGGTGGCGGCGCGGATGATGCTCTCGTCGAGGTCCTGCAGCGGTTCGGAGCGCAGCTGCGCGAATCCGGCGAGGACGGCGACGGGCAGGCACGTGACGATCGCGGTGAGGAGCCCGCGGCCGACGCGCGGGAGCGCGGCCCGGGCGATACGGCGCCAGGCCGGGCGGCGACGGCCCGACTCAGGCAACCCGCACCGTGAGGCAGTGCGGCTTGACCGCGAAAGACACGATCTTGCCCGGCCCGATCGGGTCGCCGTCGAGCTGCACCTCCTGGGTCGTGCCGAGCTCGAGGCGCATCGTCCGGCAGCGGTAGTGCTCGACGCGCGGGTGGCCCTTGCGCTGGCGCGTCGCGATGTGGGCGCTCACCGAGGCCCAGCCGATGAGGCCCTTCGGCGAGAGCATGACGACGTCGAGGGCGCCGTCGGCGGCCTGCGCGTCGGGCAGCAGCTCGACCCCACCCTGGAGGCGGCCGACGTTGCCGACGACGACGGTGCGGACGCGCCGGTGGAAGGTCGGGCCGTCGTCGATCGAGGCGTCGACCTGGAAGCGCTTGCCGTTGAGGTGCTTCATGCCCGCGACGACATAGGCGGGCCAGCCGAACTGGGCCTTGAGCTTCTCCGGGGCGTCGGCCATGACGGAGGCGTCGAAGCCCATGCCCGCCATGACGAGGAAGTAGTAGTCCTTGTGGGTGTCCTGGGTCTCGCCGGGGGTGACGATGTCGATCGTGCCGACGTCGATGAGCTCGTCGCGCCCGCCGAGGGCGACCCGCAGGGCCTCCTCGATGTTGTCGACCGGCAGGTCGAGGTTGCGGGCCAGGAGGTTGCCGGTGCCGCCGGGCAGGAGCCCGAGCGGCACGCCGCTGTCGATGAGCCCGGCCGCGACGGCCCGGACCGTCCCGTCGCCCCCGAGGGGGCAGATGAGGTCGGCGCCCTTCTCCAGGGCCTGCTTGGCCTGCCCGGTGCCCGGGTCGTCCTCCGTCGTCTCGATCCACATCGGCTCGCCCCACCCCTGCGCCTCGCAGACGGCGCGGACGCGATGGCGGACGGCCTCGACGTCGTCGAACTTCGTGGGGTTGACGATGATCGCGGCCCGGCGGCGGTCGTCCTGGGCGATCTCGCGCTCGCTGGGAACCGGCGGCGGCGTCGGCCCCCGGCGTGAGCTGCGGGGACTCATCGTGACGACCGCCAGGCAGACGAGCGCGGCGACGGCGAGCACGATGAGGACGAAGACCTCGGTAGGGTACACCTCTAGACCGTACCTCCGCAGCGCACGGGCCGCCTTGTCCACGGGCGTGCCCTGGCCAGCACCGATAGACACATCACGACCTGGGATGCCGTGATGATGCCGTGATGACGCGGGATGCCGTGATGCAGGAAAGGATTCGGCTCCGGGTGCGCAGCGCACGTAACCTGCAGGGGTGATCGACATCAAGGTGCTTCGTGAGGATCCCGAGCTCGTCCGCGCATCGCAGCGTGCCCGCGGGGAGGACGAGTCGCTCGGCGACGCCGTGCTCGCGGCCGACGAGGCGCGCCGCAGCTCACTCTCGGAGTTCGAGGCGGTCAAGGCCGAGCAGAACCGGGTCAACAAGGCGATCGGCCCCCTCATGGGCAAGCTCAAGGCGGCGCAGAAGGGCGGCGGCGACGTCGCGGCGCTCCAGGCCGAGGCCGACGAGGCGCGCGCGGCCGGCACCCGGCTGTCGGCGCAGGTCGGGGAGCTGCAGACCCGCAAGGAGGCCGCTGAGACCGAGCTGACCACGCTCATCCGCCGGATCGGCAATGTCGTCATCGACGGCGTGCCCGTCGGCGGCGAGGACGACTTCGAGGTGCTCGAGACGATCGGCACCCCGCGCGACTTCGCGGCCGAGGGCTTCGAGCCCAAGGACCACGTCGAGCTTCTCGAAGGCCTCGGCGGCCTCGACCTGGCGCGCGGCACGAAGATCGCCGAATCGCGCTTCTACTACCTCATGGGGCAGGGGGCCCGCCTCGAGCAGGCGATGCTCAACCTCGCCCTGGACCGCGCCTTCGACGCCGGGTTCACGCAGCTCGGGGTGCCGACCCTGGTCAACCACCGGACGATGGAGGGCGCCGGCTTCCTCGACGCGCACGCTGACGAGGTCTACAAGCTGGGCACCGACGAGCTCTACCTCACCGGCACCTCGGAGGTCGCGCTCGCCGGGCTGCACACCGACGAGATCATCGACCTGTCCGACGGGCCGAAGCTCTACACCGCGTGCTCGACGTGCTACCGGCGCGAAGCCGGCAGCTACGGCAAGGACACGCGGGGGATCATCCGCGTCCACCAGTTCCAGAAGGTCGAGATGTTCGTCTACTGCCGCCCGCAGGACGCGGTCGCGCAGCACCAGGCGCTGCTCGCGCAGGAGCGGGCGATGCTCGACCTCATGGAGATCCCCTACCGCATCATCGACGTCGCCGCCGGTGACCTCGGCGGACCCGCCGCGCGCAAGTTCGACTGCGAGGGCTGGGTGCCGACCCAGGGCAAGTACCGCGAGCTCACCTCGACGTCGAACTGCACGACGTTCCAGGCGCGCCGGCTCGGGATCCGCGAGAAGGGCGCGAACGGGACGAGCGTGGTCGCCACCCTCAACGGCACGCTCGCGACGACGCGCTGGCTCGTCGCGATCCTCGAGAACCACCAGCAGGCCGATGGCTCCGTCGTCGTGCCCGAGGCCCTGCGGCCCTACCTGCGCACCGATCGGCTCGTGCCCGGCGGTCGCTGAGCTCCGCTCGTCTCCCTCGCGTAGTCCCGTCAACCGGTGCCGCCGCGCGGGCTAGGGGGTTCCGTCGCGCGCACTGTGCGGTTCCGTCGCGCGGGGGAGGACCCGGGCCGGGAGTGCACCTACCGTGGAAGAGGTCCGGTCGGACGGACCGGTCGCGAGGAGGGGCACGTGGGAGACGGCATGAACGCCCGGTCGGCGCTCGAACGACTCGGCGCCTGGTTCGGGATCGACGACCGGTGGGAGCGTCTGCCGGGGCCGCGCGCCATGCGCGAGGACGCCCGGATCATGGTCGTCTTCGCCCTGCTCGCCGTGTGCACGCTCGAGCTGGGGCGCAGCGTCGGGGTGATGTCGAGCCAGGACCGGCCGGTCTGGCAGCAGTACGTGATCCTGCTCGCCGGCATCGTGCCGCTCGTCTGGCGGCGGCGCTTCCCGTTGAGTGTCGCGGTCGCCACGCAGCTGCACTTCTTCGCCATCGGCGTGCTCATCCCCGAGGTCGGCTACCAGTTCCTCGTGCAGTTCCTGTGCTTCTTCGGCCTCTACAGCGGGGTCGCGTGGGCGCGGGATCGGCGCCTCATGCTCGTCGTGCTCGGCGCGGTGCTCGTCTTCATGGCCGGCTGGGTGGCGTGGGACTTCGCGATCGGCAACGCGATCGCACGGATCACCGAGGACGCCGCCAGACGCCAGGCGGCCGGGCTGCTCTCGCCGGCCGTCGCGGGAGTCCTCTACTCGGTCATCATGAACGTCGTCTTCTTCGGCGGAGCGATCATCCTGGGTCAGAACTCGTGGCGGTCGGCCCGGCGCTCCGCGATCGTCGCGGAGCAGTCCGCGACGATCGCGGCGCAGGCGAGCGAGCTCGCGGAGCACGCGGTGGTGCAGGAGCGGCTGCGGATCGCGCGCGAGCTGCACGACGTCGTCGCCCATCACGTGTCGGTCATGGGCGTGCAGGCGGCGGCCGCGCGGCGGGTGCTGACGAAGCGACCCGAGGCGGCGGCGCAGGCGCTGGAGAACATCGAGTCCGCGTCACGGCAGGCCGTCGGGGAGATGCGGGCGCTGCTCGGCACGCTGCGCGGCGGGGAGGCGGGCGGCGCGGACGGCGGCGTGGGCTCCCAGGGCGGCTCCCGCGAGCCGGGACCGGGGATCGCGCAGTTGGACGCGCTCGTCCAGAGCGCCCGCACCCCCGGGTTCGAGGTCGCCTACGACCTCGTCCAGGAGCCCGCCGGCGCCGCCGACGACGTACCCGGGCCCATGGCGCTGTCGCTCTATCGGATCGTGCAGGAGGCGCTGTCGAACGTGCGCAAGCACTCGAGCGCCAACCGCGTCGCGGTCGCCGTCCGGGTGCGCAGCGACGGCGGATATGTCGAGGCGGAGGTCGTCGACAACGGTCGGCCGCTGGGCGGCACGTCGGGGTCGGGGCTCGGGCAGCTCGGGATGCGCGAGCGGATCGCCTCCCACGGCGGCACGGTCGAGGCCGGGCCTCGGTTGTCCGGCGGCTACCGTGTCCGGGTGCGCTTCCCACTTCCGCAGACGGCCACCGATCCAGGTGCCGGGTCAGGTGCCGCCGATACCGGGGCGACCCACGATCCGAGTGGCACTGCGCCGAGTGGCACTGCACGGAGTGGCACTGCATCGAGCGTCTCGGCTCCCTCGACCGCCTCGGTCACCTCGTGAGCGCGCCGGAGCAGGCCCAGGACGCGCCGGACGTGCTGCGGGTGGTCCTCGTCGACGATCAGCGGCTCATCCGCTCCGGCTTCGCGCTCATGCTGTCGGTCGAGGACGACATCGAGGTCGTGGCCGAGGCCTCCGACGGGCGTGAGGCCCTCGAACGGGTGCGGGAGTTGCGCCCGGATGTCGTGCTCATGGACGTGCAGATGCCGGTGCTCGACGGGATCGAGGCGACCCGGCAGGTCGTGGCCGAGGACCTGGCGAAGGTCATCATCCTCACGACCTTCGACCGCGACGACTATCTCTTCGCCGGGCTGCAGGCCGGCGCGAGCGGCTTCCTGCTCAAGAACTGCGAGCCGGATCAGCTCGTCGAGGCCGTCCGCGCCGTCGGTCACGGACACGCCCTCCTCGCCCCCGAGGTGACCCGCCGCGTCATCGCCGCCATGGTGACCGGCCACGACAGCGACTCGAGCGGCGCACGCGCCTCGAGTGCTGCCGTCGCCCCCAGCGCTGCAGCGTCCCAGAGCGAGAGGGGCGGCGGCCCGGTGCGGTCGGCCGAGCACGAGGAGGTGCTGAGCCGGCTCACCGAGCGGGAGCGTGAGGTGCTCACGCTCCTGGCCAAGGGCCTGTCGAACGCCGAGATCGCGGGCGAGCTCTTCCTTGGCGAGGCGACGATCAAGACCCACGTGTCGAACTGTCTCTCCAAGCTGCACCTGCGCGACCGCGTCCAGGCCGTCGTCTTCGCCTACGCAGCCCGCCTCGCCAACCCGGCCGAGTAGGTCGTCTCCCCCTCCCGGTGGAGGTGGGCACGGTCCCGGCGAGCCGCGTTCCGTCGCAGGGTTGATCCGCTTGTCGCTGCCGGCCCCTAGCGTGGACAACGACGCGATACGACCGTGACGGTGCTCTTCAGGAGGGGCGATGCTCCAGGTAGACGGATTGACCCGGCAGTTCGGCGACCACGTCGCCGTCGACGGGGTGAACTTCGACGTGCCCGACGGGCAGCTCGTCGGCTTCGTCGGCGGCAACGGCGCCGGCAAGACGACGACGATGCGCATGATCATGGGCGTCCTCGCGATCCACGGCGGTGAGGTGCGGGTCGACGGCCGCCCGATCACCGCCGCGGACCGGCGCACCTTCGGCTACATGCCGGAGGAGCGCGGTCTCTACCCCAAGCAGCGGATCGTCGACCAGCTCGTCTACCTCGGCCGCCTCCACGGCATGAGCAATGCGCAGGCCCGCTCGCGCACCCTCGAATACCTCGAGCGCTTCGGCCTCGCCGACCGCGCCAAGGACCACGTCGAGAAGCTCTCGCTCGGCAACCAGCAGCGGGTGCAGATCATCGCGGCCGTCATGGCCGACCCGACCCTGCTCATCCTCGACGAGCCCTTCAGCGGCCTCGACCCCGCCGCCGTCGATCAGATGGCCGACGTGCTGCGCGAGCAGACCCGCCGGGGGGTGCCGATCCTCTTCTCCTCCCACCAGCTCGACCTCGTCGACCGGCTCTCCGACAGCCTCGTCATCCTCGCCAAGGGCAGGGTCGTCGCTGCGGGCACGCCCGGCGGGCTGCGGGCCGGCGCGGCCGTGCGACACCGCCTCGTCCTCTCCGGCGACGCCGGCTGGACCCGCGACCTGCCCGGCATCCACGTCGCCGACGTCGAGGGCTCGAGCGCGGTCGTCGAGATCCTCACCCCCGGCGCGGAGCGTGACCTGCTCGCCCAGGCCCTGAGCCGCGGCACGGTGCACGCCTACGCCCCGATCGTCCCGCCCCTGTCCGAGATCTACCGCGAGGTGACGGCATGAGCTCCCTCATCACTGGCCCTTCGACATCGCCGGCCCCCCGCACGGACGACCCGGCGCCCGCCGTAGGCCGATCCCGGGGCAAGGTCGGCGCCGCCTGGCCGATCGTCGCGACCCGGGAGATCGTCGCCCGCCTCACCGACAAGAACTTCCTCATCTCCACCGGCTTCACGCTCGTGCTGCTCATCGGCGTCTTCGCCTTCCAGGCGTTCATGGCGAGCAAGACCTCGACGACGCACGTCGCCGTGACGACGCCCGCCGCCGCGCAGATCGTCCAGTCGACCGGCAGCTCGGGCATCCCCGGCATGTCGAGCAGTGACATCGCGCCGACGCAGGTGCCGGACGAGGCAGCGGCGCGCGCGGCGCTGGAGGACGGCAGCGCCGACGCGTGGCTCCACGAGACCGGCGGCACCTGGGTCCTCACCGGCAAGGACGAGCCCGGCAGTCAACTCCAGTCGTCAATCGGTGCGGCTGTGAGCAGCCACGTCCTTGCGGCGAACGCGGCCAAGGCGGGCACCTCGATGGACACCCTGTCCGCCGGTAGTCGGCTCACCGTCGACTCCCTCGCCGGGGAGACCGACTCCACCGGCGACGCGATCGCGCAGATCGCCGGCTTCGTCTTCGCGATGCTCTTCTACTTCGCCTCCCTCATGTTCGGGATGGCGATCGCGACGAGCGTCGTCGAGGAGAAGCAGTCGCGGATCATCGAGATCCTCGCGACCGCGATCCCGATCCGGCAGCTGCTCATCGGCAAGGTGCTCGGCAACTCGGTGCTCGCGCTGGGGCAGATGGTCCTCTTCGTCGGCGTCGCGCTCGTCGGGCTGAGCTTCACGGACTACGGCTCGTTCCTGCCGAGCCTCGCGGGACCCTCGGCATGGTTCCTCGTCTTCTTCCTCGTCGGCTTCGTCGCCCTCGCCTGCATCTGGGCGGTCTGCGGCTCGCTGGCCAGTCGCAGCGAGGACCTGCAGGCCACGACGATGCCGATGTCGCTCCTCCTCGTCGGCCTGCTCTTCCTCGGCATGTGGGCATCGGGCACGACGAAGGTCATCGCCTCCTACGTGCCGATCGCCTCGGTCGTCACGATGCCCGCGCGGCTGCTGGACGGCAGCGCCGCCTGGTGGGAGCCGGTCGTCTCTCTCGGCATCACCGTCGCCGTCGCCGGCGGGCTCATCCTCATCGCCGAGCGGATCTACCGCCGCAGCCTCCTGCAGACCGGGGGACGCCTCAGCATCCGCCAGGCGCTCCAGGTGCAGGAGTGACGATGCCGCAGTGAGGGTCCACGAGTAAGGAGGGGAGGCGGACCGCGCGGCCCTGCGAGGGCGGGGGAGTCCCAGGGGTCGCGCTGCCGATCAGCCCAGCGCCTTACTCGTGCAAGGGAAGACCGCCTCGCGCTCTCGGCCCCCGGAGGGGGTGGCCGAGAGCGCGACGTGCGCTCCACAGCCTTGGCCTCGCGTTCACGTACGGGTCAGATGCGGGCCCGCCGGGGAACATCTGTGCCGGTCACGGTGTTATGCATCTCTCACTACACGTCACATCAGATCCGCTGCGGCGCCCGGGAGGGCCCGATCTTCGCCGCCGCAGCCGGCGTCGTCGTCTCTCGACGACAGCGCGGGGGCACGCAGGGGCGGATCACGCACAGCTTGGGAAGGACCCCCGTGCACCTCGATTACGGCTCGCCCGCCGAGCACAGTTCCATCGACCACCACCTCGACCACCACCTCGGCCAAGGGACGCCCCTCGACCTCGGATCGGCACCCAGCGTGCCGGCGACGCGTTCGCAGCCGCGACCGACCGCGTCCCTCGGCTCCGTCGGCGCCGCCTTCGCGACCCAGGCCGACGTCCACGACCGCTCGGCAGATCGGGCTCCCGGCGCCGCGACCGGCCGGGTCGGTGACACGCCGCACCTGGCGACCTATCGCGCCGGGCACGCCCGCACCGCGTTGGGCACCGAGCCCGGTCGTCACCTCGTCGCCCTCGACATCGACGGCACGACCCTGCATCACGACGGCACGCTCTCCAGCGACGTCTACGACGCGGTGCGGGCGACCGTCGCCGCCGGTCACGACGTCGTCATCGCGACGGGCCGCTCCCTCCTCGAGGCGTGGCCGGTCATCGACGCGCTCGGTCTGCGCACCGGATATGCCGTGTGCTCCAACGGCGCGGTGACCCTGCGCCTGGACCCGACGCAGCGCGAGGGCTATCGGATCGTCGACGAGATCACCTTCGACCCCAAGCCCGCCCTGGAGTTGCTGCGCGACGTGTGGCCGGGCGCGGTCTTCGCCGTCGAGCGGGTGGGTGTCGGCTTCGACATCAGCGCGCCCTTCCCCGAGGGCGATCTGTCGGGCGAGCTCGCCGTCTCCTCGTGGGAGACCCTCACCAGCTCCCCGACGACGCGCCTCACGTTCTACAGTCCCGACGCGCACGTCGAGGAGTTCGCCCACACCGTCGAGCGCATCGGGCTGCACGGCGTGAACTACGCCGTCGGCTTCACCGCCTGGCTCGACGTCGCGCCCGCCGGGGTGTCGAAGGCCTCCGCGCTCCAGGGCGTGCGCGACCGGCTGGGCATCGCCCCGACCCGCACGATCGGCGTCGGCGACCAGCGCAACGACCTCGAGATGCTCCAGTGGGCGGCGTGCGGCGTCGCCATGGGCAATGCGCCGGCGGAGGTCAGGGCCGTCGCCGACCTCGTCACCGGACACGTCGCCGACGACGGCCTGGCCGACGTGCTGCGGGCCCTCGTTCCCGCCCGCTGACCTGGTCCGATCCGCCCGGCGGGGGTGATCGTCGCGGCTTTCGCGGAGTCTTGTCGGTGCGCGCCGCTAGCGTGTCGACGGTGAGCACCGCAGACCCCGCTTCCCAGCCCGCCGTCACCCAGCCCGCCGTTTTCGAGCCCGCCGTTTCCCAGGGTGACGTCGCAGAGCCCGGAGCCGCCGACCGGACGGTCGCGGCGACCGACGCGCCCTGGTGGACCCGGGCCGTCGTCTACCAGGTCTATCCGCGCAGCTTCGCGGACTCCGACGGCGACGGGATCGGCGACCTCGGCGGGATCCTCCAGCGCCTCGACCACCTCGCCGACCTCGGGGTCGACGTGCTCTGGCTCAGCCCGGTCTACCGCTCGCCGATGGACGACAACGGCTACGACATCAGCGACTACGAGCACGTCGAGCCGCTCTTCGGCACCGACGAGCAGCTCGATGCGATCATCGCCGGCTGCCACGAGCGCGGCATCAAGCTCGTCATGGATCTCGTCGTCAACCACACCTCGGACGCACACGCGTGGTTCGAGGAGTCGCGCTCGAGCCGGGACAACCCCAAGCGCGACTGGTATTGGTGGCGGCCGGCCCGCGAGGGCACGGTCGGCGGCGAGCCGGGCGCCGAGCCGACGAACTGGACCTCGTTCTTCTCCGGCTCGGCGTGGGAGTGGGACGAGGCGACGCAGGAGTACTACCTCCACCTCTTCAGCCGCAGCCAGCCCGACCTCAACTGGGAGAACCCGCAGGTCAGGGACGCGGTCTACGCGATGATGAATCGCTGGCTCGACCGCGGCGTCGACGGCTTCCGGATGGACGTCATCAACCTCATCTCCAAGGACGTCGCCCTGCCCGACGGGGTGCTCCCGCCCGAGGGGCCCGACGACACCGGCCTCGCCGACGGGACCGCGCACTACACGTGCGGCCCGCGGATCCACGAGTTCCTCCACGAGATGCACGAGCGGGTGTTCGCCAGCCGTGCGGCCGAGCTCATCACCGTCGGGGAGATGCCCGGGGTGACGGTCGAGGAGGCCCGCGCCTTCACCGATCCGGAGCGCGCCGAGGTCGACATGGTCTTCCAGTTCGAGCACGTGAGCCTCGGCTTCGGGCCGGGCGGCAAGTACGAACCCGGGCCCGTCGACCTCGTCGAGCTCAAGACGAGCCTCGGGCGGTGGCAGGAGGGGCTGGCCGACGTCGGCTGGAACTCGCTCTACTGGGACAACCACGACCAGCCGCGCGCGGTCTCGCGCTTCGGCGACGACTCGCCCGAGCACAGGGTGGCCTCGGCGAAGGCGCTCGGCACGATCCTGCACCTGCACCGCGGCACGCCGTACGTCTACCAGGGCGAGGAGATCGGGATGGCGAACCACCCGTTCGCCACGATCGCCGACGTCGAGGACATCGAGGCGCGCAACCATTACGCGGTCGCGACGGCGCTCGGTGCCGACCCGGAGGAGGTCATGGCCGCCATCCGCGTCATCGGCCGTGACAACACCCGCACGCCGATGCAGTGGGACGACTCGGCGCACGCCGGCTTCACGACCGGGCACCCGTGGCTCGCGGCGAACCCGGACTATCGCCAGGTCAACGTCGCCGCGCAGGTCGACGACCCCGATTCGGTCCTCGCGCACTACCGGCGCCTCATCGCGCTGCGGCACGACGACCCGACCGTGGCCCTCGGCGACTTCACGATGCTCGCCCCGGAGCACCCGAGCCTCTACGCGTTCACGCGTCGGCGCGGCGACGACGAGCTGCTCGTGCTCGCGAATTGCTCGACGCAGGTGCTCGACGCCGGTGCGGCCCTGCAGGATGATGCCGCGCTCGCAGGCGGCCCGCAGCGGTGGGGCGACGCGCTGCTCGTGCTCGGCACGCGGACGCGCGACGGCGAGCCGGAGCGAGGCGAAGACCTGCTCGTCCTCCAGCCGTGGGAGGCCGTCGTCCTGCGGCGCGTCCAGGACGCCCGATAAAGACGCGTCCAAGACGCCCGGAGTGTGTCCAGGACGCGTGATATAGACGCGTCCAAGACAGGTGACGGCTTATTCAGGACCCTCGACAATGACGCGTCCAAGACGAGCGATATTGCATGTACGCATCCCGACAGTCAATTCAATGACATTGCGCGGCAAGGATATTCGGTCCTAGTTCGGCGTTGCGTCTATCGCGCTGCATTTGCGGTTACTCATCGGTATGACCTGGGTCAATTCGAGTCAGTTGACGCTTTGAGGAGACGATAGAGGGGTAGCACCGATGGAACGCAGAGCTCATGGAGGAGAACACGATGCGTAACGAGCTGCCCGGAGGCGACGCGGTCGTCCTCGCGGCCACGAATCCGCAGGCGGGGAGGTTCCCCGAGATCTACGCCAACCACCTCGCGTTGGCCGACTACATCCGATCGTGGTCCGACCGGATGGAGCCCGAGCTGTCGGCGGTCGGTCGGCTGTCCGATCGATCGTTCAGCGAGGACGACTACCTGCTCGGCTACATCCGCGCGCTGCGCGACATGGCCGAGCACCTCGTCATCGGCGACGCGCTGCCCGACGGGCCGCTCAACGTCATGCTCGCCCAGACCGCCTGACCCGACCACGGCTGTGATGAGCTGGGCTCATGCCCGAGCAGATCATCACGAGCGCGACGAATCCACGCCTGAAGTCCCTCGTCGCCCTGCGCCGCCGGCGCACCCGCGACGAGACGGGGACGTGCCTCGTCGAGGGCCTCGAGGAGACGAGCCTGGCCGTCGCCGCCGGGACGACCCTGCGAAGCCTCTATCTGTGCCCGGAGCTGTTCGGCGCCGACACCGAGGCCGCCCTGCCGCGGCTGCGCTCGTCGGCCGAGGAGGTCGTGCGACTCGGCCGGGCGGCCTTCGAGAAGGTGGCCTACCGCGAGGGACCCGACGGGGTCCTCGCCGTCGCGGCCACACCGTCGCGGCCCCTGCGTGCGCTGCTGCCCGACTCCCCGAGTGACGCGCCCGCC